>Ga0310342_100001392_pt1 | contig 15010 bp, 5 predicted proteins | sample S15DNA20500_MG_FD_206155 | JGI IMG/M metagenome (GOLD analysis project Ga0310342, IMG submission 206155) | Marine microbial communities from station ALOHA, North Pacific Subtropical Gyre - S1503-DNA-20-500_MG | ecosystem: Environmental > Aquatic > Marine > Oceanic | place: Pacific Ocean: North... | reverse complement strand
CCCTAAAGCAATCAGCGTATCCATATTGGTCGACAACTGGCGCGCTCGGCGCCAAGCTCCCAGGTAAAATCCCTTTCCGAGCATGACCTGTAAGACACTGGCAAGCAGCAACTGCACGTATCCCAAGAAAAGAATGTCGTAAAACACCAGGAGCAAATGAATCACCAGCAAAGGGACTGCGAAACCCAATCCCCACAAGAAACGTCGACGCCAACTGGCAGCTGCCTGTTCTGGACGAGCAGCCAACTCTTGTGCGGTCTGTTGACCAGTTGCCAGACGCGCCGGGTAACCCGCAGAAGATAACTGAAACTCTAACTCGTCCGCCCGGCACTGCCCCGGATCGAAGTCGATGGTTGCCTGCTCCATGACCAGGTTCGCAAAGGCTCGCGCCACGCCAGGCAACCGTAATGCCGCCTGCTCAACTCGCGAGGTACAACTGGCGCAGTGCATACCCGACACATCAAAGACTATCCGCTGCAACTCCCCCTCGGCGGCCTCGCTAGTGGTCCCTAATGGCACAGCAAGCGACTGCTCGTCGCTGTCCATGGGGACCGTTGATTCTGCGTCCTGGGAAGCCAGTCCGCTCGCTTCAAACCCCGCCTCCTGGACGGCGTCCGCTAATTGACTCGGTGACGCACAAGCACTGTCATAAACAACAGCGGCCTGCTGTTGTTGCAAGCTCACCTCCGCACAATGGACACCGGGGACCTCCATCAGCGCTTGCTGCACAACCGAGACACAATGGTCACAAGTCATGCCCTGTATATCGAGGGTGGTTTCGGTCATGGTAGCTTTCATTATACAGGCAATATGTCGGGTCTTTGCAGCCCGCAGAGCAAATGGCACAATGCTCATAGGATTAACACCCGTTAATCCCATTTGCTCTACCACCTAACCGGCTCACACCTGCCAGAATAACAAGCTCATGCTGACAGCCGAAATCGTCGCCATTGGAGATGAACTTACCAGCGGACAACGACTGGATACAAACAGCCAGTGGATTAGCCAGCAGCTTGCTGATCTAGGAATTCGTGTCCTCCTGCATACAACCGTTGCCGACGATCTGGAAACTGGAATTCAAGTGATTCGACAGGCCCTCCAACGGGTTGATCTGGTCATCTGCACCGGGGGACTGGGACCCACCGCAGATGACTTAACTCGCGAGACCATTGCCCGAGCAACCGAGCGGCCCTTGCAGCAGGATGATGAAGCACTAGCCCATATCGAGAATCTCTTCCGTGCCCGCAATCGCAAAATGCCACAACGCAACACGATTCAGGCAATGTTTCCCGAGGGAAGCCTGGTCGTCCCGAATCCTCACGGAAGCGCTCCCGGAATCGAGCTGACAATCTATCCGGACAACAGTGACCCTGCCCGCATCTTTGCCTTACCCGGCGTACCAGCAGAGATGGTCGAAATGTGGAATGCCACTGTGCAGCCCAGGATCCTGGTTCAGATCGGAGACCAGCGAACACTGACCGTTCATCACCTGGTCAAGTGCTTTGGTGTCGGCGAGAGCGATCTGGAACAGATGCTGCCAGATCTCATTGCCCGCGGTCGCCAGCCAACCGTTGGTATTACCGTCAGCAAAGCGACCATCACCCTGCGCATTTCGGCCACTGGCAGTACGGAAGCTGCCTGTCGAACCCTCATGCAGGGAACCATTAATACCATTCACGACTGCCTCGGAGATCTGGTCTTTGCTGAGGGTGAACTCGAATTACAGCATGTGGTCCATGATCTGTTAAAAGAAACAGGGCTCACCCTGGCAACCATAGAATGTGGTAACAGCGGTCTTTTGACCAACTGGCTAAGTGAGTCGCGTCTTGATCCTACAAGCTACCAGGAAGGGCTGGTGATTGGGCGGCCGTCACGATTTGAACCATTGTGGAAAGATCCCAACCTGGGATCGCTCACTTCGCAGCCAGCCGAACAACTCGTGCACACCGTCGCCCAACATGCCCTTGCCAAACTGGCAACTGATATCGTACTGGTGCTAGGTCCGGAACCAACCGATCAATCCTGGACGCACAGTGATGACCGTATTCATTACGCCCTGGCGATTGGGGATCAGGTGTCCTGCAAGTCTTCGCCCTACAGCGGGCACCCCGCTATCTTGCGGGCGCGTAGCGCAAAACAGGCACTCAATCATTTGCGCCTGACGCTGCTGGCTTTATCAAGCGAAGCAGCAGATTAAAGGCGATCAAACGGGTTCGCGCCCGCCGATCGGCCAGCGGCGTCTTTATTCGCTACCACCACTGGTCGCTTCCTCTTTTTTCTCCGCTTCGGGTGGTGCAAAGCTAACCACTACTTTGCCATCATCGGACCAGATTCGAACGACACTATCCTGACCACCGGCAGCGATAATTTTTCCGTCAGCAGTGCAAGAGACGGAATAAACGTAGTCTTCTGATCCACCGAAGGTCCGGACATTCCCACCGTTATCGGTTTTCTTCATGTGGACGTTCTTGTCTCCGGAAGAAGCAACCACGTTAACACTGTCACCGACAAACTTAATCCCAGTCACTTCCTTACCGAACCCGGAAATAGTTCGCTGTTGATCCCCGGTTCGGAAATCCCAGATTTTGACGACTTTATCGGCGCCACTACTGGCCAGGGTACGGCCATCCGCACTCCAACTCACGCCTAACACGTGGTGAGTATGTCCTTCAAACGCCCTCACAAACTTTCCATCAGCAACTTGAAAGACCTTCACAAATCGATCTGCTCCGGAACTGGCAATGTACTGACCGTCGCGAGAAAACTCGACAGCGAAAACGGTATCGCTATGTGGTTCTTTAATCGCCTGCACCAGTTTGCCGTCAGCAACATTCCAAATCTTGATTTCACCACTACGCGATGGTTCCCCGCCACCGGTAACCAGTTGTTTTCCATCGCTACTAAAGTGCATCGAAATAACTCGATCTTCGAAGACATCGCTCTTCACACCGTCACCAATTCGTTGCACCAGTTTCCACTGCATTTCCACGTTCCAGATAATGGCTGCCTTGTCTGTCGAGGCGGTAAGCAGTGCGTTATCCGGCAGGAATGCCGCCACTGACAGTGGCCCGCCATGTCCTTCCAGAACATCGATCGCTCGCCCGGTTTCTCCATCGAAAATATGGACTTTCTGATCATCTCCCCCCACGGCAAACGTCGAACCATCTGGTGAGAAAGCGACCATCCGCCAGGGTTTTTCTCCGTCGGTAGCCGCTTTTTGCGCAGTCTCTGACGTCGTCGTCTTATCCTTGTGCAGTTGTTCTTTTTGCTTAACAGTCGCGTCAAGTCCAGGAATCGCATCGGTTGCCTTCTTGACTGACGCGGTGGCCCGTTCTACCGTTCGCTTCGCTGCCTTGGCAGTCCGATCCGCAGAATTCTTTTCGTCGACTGCCTTTTGAGCAGGTGCAGCCAGCTTTTTAACATTGGCATCGGCCGCTTTGGCTTCGTTCGTTGTTTTCGTCAGCTCAGCATCGGCTTTCTTTTTCTCATCCGTCGCAACTTTTGCCTTGGCGGTTAAATCGGTTACGACCTTGTTCGCCTCCTGAAACGCTTGGTCAGCCGTTTTACGCTTTTCCTCTTCACCCTGAGCCGCCGTCGCCGCGTCGGCAGCGGCTTTTTTCAGATCAGCGTTGTCCGCGTCTTTTTTCGCTGCCTCGTCGGCCTGCTTTTGCTTCTCTGCCGCTGCGGCAGCCGCCTTGGTGGCTGCATCAAGCGTCTTTTTGGCAGCTGCTGCTGTCTCTTGTCCCTTTTTCAGGACAGCGGCGGCATCGGTGTTTTTCTGATCCGCAGCCTTTTTCGCTGCCTCGGCCTTGGTTTTCGCTTCGTTAGCCGTTACGAGGGTTTTATCCGCGGCTTCTTTGTCAGCCACCGGCTTCTTGGCCGCTTCCACCTTCTTGGCTACCTCTTCGGTTGCCTTCTTGTCAGCTTCCTGTGCCTTTTTCAGGTTGTCATCTTCAGACTTCTTGCGTTTATTACCTTCATCGAGGTCTTTTTTCGCCAGGTCCGTGTGACGCTTGGCCAACGCAACTTGCCGGCCCAGGTCCGCTAACTTCAACTGCTCTCTGAAATTCCCTTTCAGTTCAACAACCTGTTTCCCATCCGCCGCGTTCCATAACTTGATAGTCTTGTTATCACTGGTCGAAACAATCCGTGAACCATCTGGCCGTACGGCCAGCGCCGTTACCGGAGCCCCATGTGCCATTTGCCGAATCATTTTGCCATCGGCAACTTGCCAGTGTCGGACGGTACCATCCTGGCCTGCCGAAACTAACTGGGATTGTTTTTCCCCAGTAGCAACCAACGCCAGCACGGGCCCACCATGACCGGCTAATTCGCGAACCGGTTTGGGGCCCTCTTCTTTCGCCGGCTGATCTTCTTTCTTTTCTTCTTTCTTTTCTTCTTCGGGAGCAACCTCGGCTCCAGGCAATGCCCAAATACGAATGATCTTGTCTTCACCCGCAGAGGCAATCTGCTGCCCCTCGCTCACCAGGGCAATCGCGTGGACGGCGGCTGGCGTTTCCAACGCTGCTTGCTGTTTTCCGTCTGCAGGATTCCAACTGCGAATGGTCTTATCTGCACCTGCGGAAAAGAGAACCGACTGGTCCGCTGCCCATTGAACTGACGAGACCGCTCCCTGATGGCCACTCAACGTCTTGGTGATTTGCCCACTGGCTGGATCGATCAAAACAATCGATCCGTTATTCAAACCCAGGGCCACTTGTTTTCCATCCGCACTCACAGCAATTGACTGCGGAACATCAGCTAAAGTTTTGACGTCCCGAAGCTTGAGATTTTGCTGCCGCTGCCAGATTTTTACCGTACGAAAACCACCTGCCGCCAGCAAGTTACTGTCGGAACTAAAGGTCAACGACTGAACCAGGTCCATGAAGGCGACGCCAGGCTGCTTGTAAATCCCTTGCTTGATGATCTCATCATCCGTCAAGCGTCCAATCTCCCGTTTCGTGGGAAGATGGTAAATAAACACCTGGTTGGCACGTCCAGCCGCTGCAAACTGACCGTCCGGTGAAACCGCCACGCTGTACACGGGATTGACGCCTGCTGGCAACGGCTGCCAGTTCGGACCCTGGCTGCCACTAACGACCCCTTTGGCCCCTTCCTGGATCCAAAGCTGAATGAGACCTAGTTCTTGCGGGGAAAGGTTCTTGGCACCAACATCATTGTCAGCCGGGGGCATAAACGACTCTTTTTGTCGCGAGGCCAGCAGCAGCAAGGCACTCATTGCGGGTTTACCCGGTGCGACGACCGGCCCCTCGGAGCCACCTTTAGCAATCGTTTGAGGCGTTTCCAGGATCAAATCGCTTTCCGCGTCAGTCGCATTGTGACACGCGAGGCAGTTACGGCGAAAAATCGGTAAAATCTCTTTCTCAAAATCGACCGGCCCCTCATGCTTGATCTGTGCAATTGCGATCGGCTCACCGTCCGCTGCGAGGGCGGAAGATGTCACGGTAGCCACTTGCATCAGCAGCGCCATGGTGGCACAAGCAACGAGTTGGACATTAAGAAGATTTCGCATAATTTTACCCCAACTGTAACTAAGGAACCGACTTCTGTAAGCAGCTTTGCCCCTTCAGTCAATCCTCGTGAATAATTCAATCAAAAGTACGATAACATCCCGTCAACTTAACAGATCGCCAAAAAACTAACCGCTCACTCTTTAGCCGCCGCTGGCTTCTCCACGGTTAAGTTGAATGCACCACTAGCCGCTATTTTAATTTTGTTAAAAGTTCCGGTTGCTTGCACGGTCACTGCGTGTGCTCCCGGTGTCGCTTTATCGGTCGTTACAATTTCCAACGTCCCTTCCTGTTTATCTTTAGCAATGGTGACCTTGGCCGCAGAAACACCAGCGACTCCCTTGGGAAGCGCTAACGTCAACTCTACCGGTTCCGTAAACCCATATTTTCGTTCCAGTGTCACTTTGACCTGAACTTTTTCAGCTGCCTTCAGTTGTGCCTGTTCGGCACCGAGTTTGATCGCAATGGGCGTCGCCACAAGTCGCAACTTAATGGGCGTTGACACGATCGCAACATTGACATCTTTGGCTGCATTGGCTTTCTTGACGTCGGCAACCTTCTTGTCGGCGGCCTTTTTCCCGTCTGTTATTCTCTTCACCTTGTCCTGCTGGGTCTTAAAGGTCGCTTCCGCTTTCGTCTTGGCCTCCGTAGATGTTTTGGCCTTGGTTTCTGCCTGTGTGAATTCTGTCTGCACGGTCTCAGCAGCTTTCTTGGTGGCTGCCAGTTTCGTGTTGGCATCTGCCAGTTCTTTTTCTGCCGCCTTAACGGCTTCTGCCAGACCGGCGTTATCCTTGTCCTGCTCGGCAGCTTTTTGAGCTGCCCCTTGCTTGGCAGTCGCCGCCTTGACTACGTTTTCAGCGGCGGTGACCGCTTTGACCATGGTGTCACGTTTCTGCCCAACAGTCTTCAGTTGCTGGTCATCCTGTTGCGACTGTTTGACCGCTGCGTCCTTTTCGGTGGTCACTTTTTTGGTCTCTTCAGCGAGACTCTTGACCAGCCCGTCCAGGAATTTCTGATGCTCTTCGGCGGCAGCGATAGCTGCCGGATTTCGTGGCCGCTTGACTTTGGAATCAGCTCTTAAGTAGAAGTGATAGAGGCCTGGTTTTGCTTTAGCATTGGTAATTGCCACCACCAGCTTTGATTCTTTCTCTGCTGCTTTGATCGTTAAGTCACCCGGTTTAATCTCACCGGGAACCGCCGTGGCGACGAATTTCAAGTCACCGGCCAACCCTTCACCGCGAGCGATTTTAACCGGCACTTCCAGCTTTCCACCAAGCGAAGTCTCTAATACCTGGTCTTCACCGACTTGTACCAGTGCCGCACCTTTTTCCACGTCGATAACCGACAACCAGAGATCTCTAGAATTGCGGAATCCTGCTGCGGTTTGAGTTCGATTAGCCGTATTCCAGACAACCGTTCCCACCCGCGCCAAGCGATCCAGCTGACCACCCTCCACCTGTGACGCACCCTTAATCTGAATCGGCCCTGACCAGGCTTTGGCATTCTCGGTCGCGCTGAAAACCAGATTTGCTGAATTCTGTCCTGCCGTCACAGTCACATTCGGACAGGTCACATCGGCTGGCAGTCCTGCCACGGAGATTTCAATCTCGCCAGTGAAGCCATCTCGTCGCAGCACGCGGACCTCCATCAACATCGTATCGGATCGGCGCAACACGGGAGAGAACATTTTGACTTCATTTGCGTTGGCTGTCTTGATTTGCTTAGGCAGTGCCAAGAGTCGGTAATCTGGCTGCTCTTTTCTAATAGCCAGTTCGTAGGTCGCATGAGGTGTGGAGTGGCTGTCACCGAACTGATCCCGCACCATCACGCGATAGACCGCATCTTGATCAGCTGTCAAGCGGTAACTGGGGTCATCGGTGGTATCATCGTAATCGCCTCCAATTCGGCCATTGCGATCACCCGGGTCATCCACAAAGGTAATGTCCGAAACCGTTTCCTCTCCCTTGTCGTTTTTCGTAACCCGTTGGACCAACATCACGGCGTCCGTCTCCAGGCCACGGCGTTGCGAAGTCACTTCGATCCAGTAAATTTCTCCCTTTTTCGCAGAAAACTGGTACCAGTCCGCATCCCGCGCCGGGTAAAACTGTCCGGAAACCTGGGCCGGCACGGTAAGTTGCTGGGCCTGGTCAGCCGCTGCATTGGGCTCTTTTTCGACCACGACCGGTGCCACCGCCAGACCTAGGTTAATGGTGTTGGAACCAGGCAGTTGAAAGGGAACCGCATCCAGCATCGCTCCCCTGAGCGGTTGATAGGAACTTGGTTTTGCGCCCAACTCTGCCTGGCCAGGTATCGTGATGCTGACAGTCGCCTGTTCAAGTACAACCGATCCACTGCGCATGTTTGGAGCCGGCTTGCCACCGGGAAGATTTCTTCCATAGATCGTAAAATTACCCTTGGTTCCGGGGGCACCTACCGATGGAATAATGAAGTCAATATAGGGACCTTTACGAAAGTCCAAGCGATACATGTACTCCGCACCGCCGCGGTAAACGAAATCAGCGATGCCGACAACATATTGTCCGGCCGCAGGTGCCTTGAAGTCAATTAAGGGATCACCCTGCTGGTGACCACGTGATCGCAACAACTCCTGACCCTGTGCATCGAACAGAATTAGTATTCCATCCAGGCGCGAATCGATTTGCTGTGCCAAGCAGTCAACCAACAACCGCTGGCCTGCTGCCAATTCCACCTGGTACCGGTCGGTCTTACTGGCATCAGTCCGCCCATTGATGATTGTTCCTAAGGTGACAGGCTGTGCTTTAGCAAGTTCATGGTTCCCACCGTTGTCTGTCACCTCGGTGGAGGTTCCGACTACAAAACAGCGCGGATTCGAGACACCAAACTGGCCAGTCACTCGCGCCTCGTAAATCCCGGCTGGTACCTCCTTGCCGATCGTAACCTGAAACGTGCCGTTAACCGGTTGAGGTTTCGGGTTCAATTCATCAGCCGGAGTCGTTTTCTGTTTAGCCGTAATCCCCGGGTGGGAAAAGACCATTTGCCCGAGTGCATCCTGATCCCCTCCAGCAACCTGGACTTCAACTTCAGTGCCCTGTTGTCCACCAGCTGGATAAATGGTCGTCAGCTGCGTGATCGGCAACTGCGCCCAAGTCGTTACCGGTAGCAAGAACGCGACCAGTGCCGCCACGACCAAAACACTCCGCAAACAGGATCGCGACAATTGGCTCCACAACATGACCTTCCCCCCCCATGAAATCTTGTGATTGGCCCATGGACTGGGCCTGTTCTCTAACACGGAACGTTCTTTTCGAACGCGGGCCACCACGCATCCCGGCGAGGGTTGCTGACAACGCCCGTTGCGAATGCTTCATCCGTTAAGCATTCACAATTACCCTGGCAGCAAGTCAGCCATTCACCTCTCGGCGAATTACTGACAAGCGCCTCTGGCTGGCAGGACGACCGAGCCTATCGACTCGAATCGCATTAGCGAAGGCAAGATCTACTTACACGGCCCCCCGTGCCACCAAACTCCATTTCGCTTTTCCAATTGCACGACTGGCAGCTTCAACCTGTCAGCAGCAACAACCGGGCTTTCCCCCAAACGAATCCCATTCGTTTAGTGGTTAAACAAAAATTCTTTCGTATTAATCAAAGCCCATACGATGTCTTCGTAGGCGAGCTTTGGCTCCTTTGCTTTTTCAATATGCTTCAGGGCAATAGCACCCTCATCACTGGACGGTTCGCGTGAAAAGGCCAACAAGTACAGGTCTCGGATCTTCGTGACATGCTCACGTTCCTTATCCTTGCTTAAGACTGCTGCATTACCGGATCCTGAAGTCAACTTTCCTTGAATCTCGCCTGAGTTGAGCAAATGCAAGCTCTGCGCCAAATTCGCTTCCGAGGACCGCTCGCATTCACAAGCGCTACTCGACTCCGGTCGGCCAAAAACAGTGAGGAAATACGAGCTAAAACCACTATCGGGCAATTGAGTCGCCCTGGTTCCGGCAGGTACGCCTCCGAAACCGGTGGTCGTACCAGTCACCTGATTAATAGCGTCCAATAACACCTCGGCATTGAGTCGCTTCGGGTAATAGCGTGAGAAATTCTGTTTGTCGTCACGATTCCATTCGTTGGGCTCCGAACTGAGCTGGTAGACGCTGGAATTGCAAATCGTTCGAATCAAGTGCTTCAGGTCAAATCCCGCAGCGATAAAATCTTTCGCCAGCACATTGAGCAATTCGGGATTGGTCGCTGGATTAGTCGCCCGCATGTCGTCTTCCGGATCGACTAGGCCACGGCCGAAGAAATGCTTCCAGTAACGATTAACGAGAGCCGGAGCAAAGAAAGTATTCTCTGTACCGGCCATCCAGTCGACCAGTGCGTGCCGCGGATCGGTATCCTGTGAAATCTCGGTCGCTTCGGCACCCAGACCTCTGGGCGTGACGTCCGTTCCAGTCTTCGGGTTACGAGACTTGGCGACCCCACGCTTATGGTAAACCCGATCAAAGCCCGGCCGATCGCTCTTCTTGCGGCCCACCTGAGCAAAAAACGCCTGGAAGCCATAATAATCCTGCTGACTCCAGACTTCGAACGGATGATGGTGGCAACGCGCACACTGTATCCGCAGACCTAAAAATAGCTGAGCCGTGTCTTCTACCTGCGCCGAAGCGTCCTTCACTTCGCGATACCAGCCCACAGCTGGATTCTTAACCGGATTGCCACTGGCCGTCAGCACGTCCCGCACAAATTGATCGTACGGCTTGTTTTGATGCAAGGACTCACGAATCCAGCGGTGGAACCCATAGGTTGCCACTTTATCCTCTTCCTTGCGACGTTTGTTGCGAAGAATCGCACTCCACTTGTTGGCAAAGAAGTCGGCATAATCGGTGCTGTTGAGCAAGTGATCAATCCGCTTAGCCCGCTTGTCGGCGGACTGGTCTGCCAAGAATGCCTCGGCTTCGGCCTGCGTCGGCAAGCGTCCGGCAATGTCGACCGTAACACGGCGCAAAAACGTCGGGTCATCGCAAATCGCCGAACTGGGCATCCCCAACGACTTGAGCTTCGCAAAGACCTGCTTGTCGACCAGGTTCCGTTCTGGTGGCAGGTTGGTGACCTCGATCCCTAACGGAATCGTGGCCCGAAACACTCCGACTTGACCCATGTAGCGAGCCATCACGGCAACACTACCGGTTAACTTCGCCGTGGTCACCAAACCCGTAACATCAACTTCCGCCATTTCCGTATCGTTGGAATCAAATTGAGTCGTGCGGGTCACATCCTTGGTCGAACCATCAGTGTAATGTGCGACCACGATAATCTGCTGTTTTGCATCGCGTCCCATCAAACGCTCTTCAGGAAATACCGCGATCCTGGCAACTGTTGGATCCTCCGGGTTTCCGTAAGGCATGCCCTGTTCAATCCAACGATAAATCAGTCGATAGGCCGGTGAATCAACCGCAATTCGATGTCCACCACCATGCGGTGAACTGGCACTGGCTTTGGCCAGCAACAGGCTACGATCGGGGGCTGCCGGGAACAATCGCCGTCCCCGTCCCTCCTTCACCAGGTACTCATAATCTTCGGTTGGTTCAAAACCGAGCAGCGCCAGTCGAAAACCGTTCTGTCCCCCGGATTTACCATGGCAACCACCACTATTGCAGCCAAACTTCGTAAAGATCGGCACTACCTGGTTGGGAAAATTCACCGGTAAGTCAATTGCGATGTTGGTCACATTCACCGAAATCGTGGCATCTTGTCCAGTCGTTGTACGAGCTTGAACCGTGGCCGTTCCCTCTTTAATTGGTGACAGGAAACCATTGACATCCACCTCGATAATTCCTGCCGGCGTAACGCTATAAGTCGCATCTCGACTGAGGTCGCGCATCTGCCCACTCGCATAACTACCCTCAACCACCAATTGTTGAACAGCATCGCGTCCTGAAATAAGGACGACGCCGTCCTTTAAACGACCTGTTCTAATCGCAATGGACTTGAGTTGCCCCGGATCACCAAGCCCGGGTGCCTGGTCCGGTTTGGCAGCATCGGCGGCAAACAGAACAGATGTGGCGGAAAGTAAACAAGCAGCCATCAGAAAGGCTGCGGCAGGAATTGAGCGTCGCATGTTTTCTCCCTCTACGTCGTGTATCCTCATAGCGCAACATCCTTTGCGCCTCGAAACATATACTGCTCAGAATTATCGTCCGTTGACCTAGAAAATGCAAGAACAAGTCTACGATGATTGATGCGTTGCCCCTCTTTGTGGGGGGTGCTAGCTGCACAAATTAGCCTTTAACTCTTGTCCAAACCCCTGATCGCTCCCCCTGGATTCCTCCAGAAAACAGCCCCGATCTCAAACAAAACAATCGCATGCACTGCTGTGGCCATCACATCGACAACGTCCTTCTGAGGTGGTAGTTTTACTGGTTCGAATCAATCGCTTGAAAAGACCACCTCCCTTCCAGAAATCCAATGAGCACAACGTCTTTTTCACACGCAACAACCTCGACAGTTGCTCGAGGAGAGCATCATCGTCGTGGCGGTGGCAATCCGGTTCTTTGGTTTTTCATTGCCTCGGTACTGATCGTCAGCCTCTTGTTTCTCATGCTTTCGCGTAAACCACCCGGGACTACAGAGGCCAAGGAGTTGGTCCTCTACTGTGCAGCGGGCATGCGTTACCCGATGCAAGAGATCATCACGAAGTACCAGCAGGAGTATGGAGTCACCATCAGTGCTCAGTTTCAGGGTTCAAACACGTTGCTGGCTCAAATTGAAGTAAGCAAGATGGGCGATCTCTATCTGGCCGCGGACACCAGTTACGTCGATTTAGCCCGTCAAAAGGGACTGGCCCAAGAATCGCTTAGCCTGGCTCGCATGAAACCGGTGATTGTCGTTCACAAAGACAACCAGACGATTGAGAGTATTGACGATTTACTGAAGCCCGAGCATCGTGTCGCTTTAGGCAATCCAGATGCTGCGGCGATCGGCAAGAAGACACGTAAATTGTTAACCAAGTCTGGCCACTGGAACGCGTTAAACGAAAACGTCACAAAAAACGGCGTTTACAAACCGACGGTCAACGAAGTAGCGACGGACGTACGACTCGGTTCGGTGCATGCGGGTGTTATCTGGGATGCCACCGCGATTCAATTTCCGGATTTGAAGCAAGTCTCGTGCCCTGCTCTGGATGCCGGGGACGCGGCGATTGAAATCTGCGTCCTCAAGAATTCCAAGCATCCAACAGCTGCCCTCAAGTTTGCCCGTTATATTGCAGCCCGCGATCGAGGCCTGCAAACGTTTGGCAAAAAGGGCTTCCGCATCGCAGACGGTGACGTTTGGGAGGAGCATCCGGAAGTCACTTTCTTTGCTGGTTCAGTGAATCGCGGCGCGTTGGAACCGATCATCAAAACTTTCGAACAACGGGAGGGAGTCACGGTCAATACGGTCTACAACGGTTGTGGCATCTTGACGTCGCAAATGCGCAGCATGGCAAAAACCAAGGGCAAGGGGTTTCCCGACAGCTACATGGCTTGTGACGTCTACTATCTGAAAGTCGTCCAGGACTTGTTTGAAGACGGAATCCACGTCTCTGATACAGATATCGTGCTGGTGGTAAAAAAAGGGAATCCCAAGCAGATCAGGCAGGTCACTGATCTGACCGGGGACGGAATTCGCGTGGCCATTGGTCATCCGGAACAGTGCACGATTGGTGTTCTCAGCAGACGACTGCTGGAAGACGCCAATGTTTACCAGGCCATCAAGAACAAGGGCAACGTGGTCACCGAAACCGCCTCCTCCGCGCTGCTGATACCAAACATTACAACCGGTGCCGCCGATGCGGTACTGGCCTACCGCAGCGATACACTTGCTGAGCGAGCGAAACTCCACGTGCTTGACATTGAGTCTGACTTGGCCAAGGCGATCCAACCCTACAGCACTGCTCGCTCTTCACAGCACAAGGCTCTCAGTGGTCGGTTGTTCGACACGATTGCTCGTTCACGCGACCAATTTGAAAAGGCCGGCTTCAATTGGCGATTGGACCAGTCCTCTAACGCACCCGGCCCACGGAACGATGAAAAACAATAGGGGTGCCGTGCAAGGTGTCAGACGTTTCTCAAAAACCAGCTGAGCTGCGTAATAGCAGCGACATCCCGTTCTTCTTGTTACTGGGGCTCATCGGGGGCACCTACGTCATCCTGATTGTCGGTATCTTGCTGGCCGACTTGGCCTATGTTTTCTCAGCCGATCAGTCCCAGTCCGTTGACCTGGATTTCAACCGCGATGACGCGGATCGTCCCATCGCTACGAACACTCTCTTCACGAACCAGTTTGATCGATATGGTCTAAGTGTTCGTTGTGACAACAACGACAAACACCAGCCGTTGCTGGTCAACACCTTCCAACAGCACTTACTAGGCGATGACGAAAAGGGAAAGGAAGACCCTCAGCTCTCCAAGGAAGAGCAATTCGCCATGCTCAACAAGAACGTGCTGGTCGCTACCGATCCCAATACGGCAGACTCACCTGAACTTGACCAGCCTATGCGGTATATCTTTTCCTGGCGTGAGCCGGTGCAAGTGACCGAACTGCGTTGCCTCAATATCCGAGGGGAAAGTAATGTCCTCGCGACTACCTTCGACAGTTCCGAGCAGCAAACAACTCGCAAGAAGCTGGCCGTCAACCGGGCCACCGTGCAACTGCAGAAGTTCCGCTGGTCAGACGAGCGTGCCGATGCCGTCAGTCGCCTGATCGTTGATCTGCCACCAGGAGGTGCCATCACGGGGCTACGATTTGTCTGGGGTGGACACGTACCAAGTGCCTGGGAAAGCCGTTTTCCTTTTCTCTCACGGATCATCCACAGCCCTTTTACCAAGGCGCTGGCCAAGCCGGAAATCCAGTATTCCATTCGGCTGAGCTTGATCTCCTGTACGATTACCGCCTTTCTTTCCCTCTGGGTCGCCATCCCCATTGGTTACTTGATGTCACGTTACCGATTTTTCGGGCACAGCCTGCTCGATGCCATCCTGGATATTCCCATCGTCTTACCACCACTGGTCGTCGGACTGAGCCTGCTGATCGCCTTTCAATACTTGCCGGTCCCGGTGCGCGAATGGGTCGTCTATGAGATTCCGGCCGTCATCCTGGCTCAGTTCATGGTCGCCTGTGCGTTTGCAGTCCGCACCATGCGGGCCACCTTTGATCAAATTGACGTGCGCCGCGAACATGTAGCACTCACGCTGGGCTGCAGTCGCTTTCAAGCATTTAACCGCATCGTGTTACCCGAATCCTCGCGTGGCATTTTGACAGCCGCCACCCTGGCCTGGGCGAGGGCCCTGGGTGAATTCGGTCCCTTGTTGATCTTCGCCGGTGCTACACGTAACAAGACAGAAGTCCTTTCCACAACCGTATTCCTCGAAATGAACGTGGGTGATCTGGGAGCCGCCGTGGCCGTCTCATTGATCATGGTCATGGGCGCAGTCATGGTGTTGATCGTGGCCCGGATC
>Ga0310342_100001391_pt1 | contig 15014 bp, 14 predicted proteins | sample S15DNA20500_MG_FD_206155 | JGI IMG/M metagenome (GOLD analysis project Ga0310342, IMG submission 206155) | Marine microbial communities from station ALOHA, North Pacific Subtropical Gyre - S1503-DNA-20-500_MG | ecosystem: Environmental > Aquatic > Marine > Oceanic | place: Pacific Ocean: North... | reverse complement strand
CTGGCACTGGAGGGGGATCCGAGGGGCAAACCGCTCGACGCGGTGCTCTCGGCGCACGGTCTCGGTGGGATCGGTGAAACGATCGAGCGACTGGCAGCCGATGACGCGACCTCTTTCGAAGAGGTGGACGTCAGCGTCGCCGACCGCAGTTATCGCATGCGCGTGGCGCTTCACAACCTGGCGGAACCGTCAGGCGATACTTTCGGCCGGGTGGTGCTGCTGAGCGAGATCTCCCACGAGCCGCTGCGGCGCCGTTTCGAGCAAGTGGTTGCACGGGTCGTCGATGCCGTCGGCGAGTTGAGGCTGGTGCTCTGCGAAGCGAGGAAGGATCTGGAAGGCCTCGACGTAGAACTCCGCCGGCTGCACGTGGATTCCGCGGGCATCGGAGAGCTGCGCGAGCGGCTCTCGGGAACGCTCACGGCGATCGACAACTGGCTGGAAGTCGACGACGCGCTCACCCGCGAGAGCTACCCCGACGCACAGCTCCTCCAGGACCGCATGCGCGTGGCGCTGAGCCGCTGGCCGCTACCGGACCGCGTGCCCGAAGGGGTGCGCGCCCTGTCCCGCGCGGTCGAGGACTACTACGAGTCGGGTGAAAACCCGGGGCGTCCGGTTCTCTGAAGGGATGCCGAAGGGGGCGGGTCTCGAACGACTGGAGCTGCGGATCGAACGTCTCCAGCTGACGTTCCGCTTCACCTACGCCTTCCACGCTCGGGAGGTGCGTTTCGAGCGGGATGTGGGCCAGGGATTCGATCGGCTGTTCCCCGAGACATTCTCCTTCCGCGCGGATCGCCACGATCCGGCTGAGCTCTACCTCCAGTTCGACGACCTGGCGCGCAAGCCGCAATTGCTGGCGCCGCGCGCCAACCGGCGCGACACCGACCTGCTGGCATCGCGTCTCGTGCTGGCGCTGCCGCGCTATCTCGAGCGACTGCTCACGCGGCTCGCGGATGAGTTGCCGGAAGAAGCGATGGAGCGGGTGAACGAGGACATCGCGCTGCTGGCTCAGATCGTCTCGCGCTTCCTGGGAGACCGGGGCCACGAGGACGGACCGGGCATCCGGGTAGCCGGTCTTCACCTGCGCAAGCTCGTCTTCGAGAGCCTCCACGCGCTCTTGCGCCGGCGCGTTGATTCCCACTACGTCGAGCGCGTCATGCAGGGCGAGGTGGACCCGGTCGATCCGGCCGACGACCTGTCGGTCTCGGGCTTCTTCCACACCCTCGAGGGTGGCGATTCCGACGCGGTGAGCCGCGCGCTGGTGCGCCTCACCGAGCGGGCGTTCTACCGCTGGCTCGAGGACGCCTGCCTGGACGAGGACAACCGGGCCTTCGAGGTGGAGGACTCGCCGTTCGACGACCGCGAGGTGGAGGTGCTGCGCGCCGTGGTGGGCGCCCCCGGGACGGTGCTGAACCGGACCGAGGATCTCTCGCCCTTCCTGCGCCGGAAGGGTCATCGCGACTGCCGCCGGGTGATCGACAAGCTCGCCCGGTGGTTCCTGCGCCAGTACGACGTTCGCCACGCCTCCGCGATGATCCATCACGCCGACGCCCTGGCCCGGGATCGGGTAGTCCCCCGTCGCGTCCTGTCGCGGCACAGCGCCCGCAACTACACCCTCGCTTTGGCGGGTCTCGCAGCCCCGTTCGGCGCCGCAGCCATTGGCTACGAGCGCGCGCCGCTTTTCTTCGACCTGCTGTGCGCCGGCGAGCTGGTCTTCGTGGGTGTCGCCGTGTTCTGGTTCCTCCTGGTGCGCTTCTGCTGGCGGCGGGATCTCGCTTTCTTCCACTCCCTTGTGCCGCGCATCGCGGCCGGGATCATCGTCGGCTACCTGCCGATCTTCTTCATCGACGAGATCTGGGGCTTCGTGAACCGCCCTTTCCCCATTCTCGCGCTCGTCTCCGCCCTGCTCGGACTCGTGACGCTTCTATACCTGTACACGGAGGTGCAGCGCCGTCTCGGCGCAGCGGACCTCGCGTTTGCGCGCGCGCGGGAGCTGTTCCTGCTGGGGCTGTTGCAGGCCTTCGGAGCCGGGCTGCTGATCACCGGGTTGACGGGCGGCTACATGGCGTCGCGCAACTGGAGCCCGGGGGGTGAAATGGCGCCGATGGCGCTGCTTGCCGAGCTGCTGCCGCCCTTCGTGGGCCAGCTTCCGCGGGTCATCGGCGTCGAGCCCGTCTACACGTTCCCGGCGGCAGTCTTCGTGATGGCCTTTTTCTCGTTCTTCATCGGAACCTTCCTCCAGCTTCTCTGGGAGGACATCCCGATCACCGAGCCCCTCTGACCCGGCGTGGTGGGCCGGGCAACCAGCCGGTACCTTTCGGCTCCCGCGGCAGTGTCTCCATCGGTCGTCGAGGTTTGAGCCATGCCTCCCATCGTCATCTATTCGAAGTCCTGGTGCTCCTACTGCGATCGCGCGAAGGTGCTGTTGCTGGCGAAGGGGCAGGAGTGGACGGAGATCGACGTGGAGGCCGACGTGGAGAAGCTCGATGAGATGATCGAGCGCAGCGGCGGCCGGCGCACGGTGCCCCAGATCTTCGTCGGCGACCGCCACCTGGGGGGCTTCGACGAACTCCAGGCGCTCGAGAACACCGGAGAGCTGGATCGGCTGCTCGGGCGGGAGCGCGAGGAAGAAGAGACGGAGCACAGGCGGGTCGTGATCGTCGGCAGCGGTCCGGCCGGCTACACCGCGGCGCTCTACACGGCGCGCGCCGAGCTCGAGCCGGTGGTGATCGCAGGGGTCCAGTTCGGCGGACAGCTCATGCTGACGACGGACGTCGAGAACTACCCGGGCTTCCCAGAGGCCGTGACCGGGCCGGACCTCATGGAGCTCTTCCAGAAGCAGGCCGAGCGCTTCGGGACCACGGTTGTGCTGGAAGACGCGACGGAGGTCGACACCTCCCGGCGCCCCTTTCGCGTGAAGACCGGGTCGAAGACCTGGACCGCGGATGCTCTCATCTTCGCCGCCGGGGCGTCGGCCCGCTGGCTCGGGCTCGCGTCCGAAGAGCGGCTCCAGAACCGGGGCGTCTCGGCGTGCGCCACCTGCGACGGGGCTCTCTTCCGCGGCAAGCCCATGGCGGTGGTGGGCGGCGGGGACACGGCGCTGGAGGAGGCACTCTTCCTGACGCGCTTCGCGACGAAGGTGACCGTGATTCACCGGCGGGACGCACTGCGGGCCTCGCGAATCATGCAGGAGCGCGCGAGAAGCCACGAGAAGATCGAATTTGTCTGGAACGCGGTCGTGGACGAGGTGCTCGGCGATGAGTCCGTCACCGGTGTCCGCTTGCGCGACGTCGAGACCGACGAGACGCGCGATATGCCGGTTGAGGCGCTCTTCGTCGCCATCGGACACGAGCCGAACACCGGGCTGGTGAAGCGGCAACTCACGTTGGACGAAGTCGGTTACGTGAAGGTCGAGCCCGGCACGTCGCGCACCAGCGTCGAGGGCGTCTTCGCCTGCGGCGACGCGACGGATCCGACCTATCGGCAGGCGGTGACGGCCGCCGGGACCGGCTGCATGGCGGCGATCGACGCCGAGCGGTGGCTGGCGGAGCAGGGGATCGGCTGATCGCTCCCCCCGGATCGGGGGTGGGTCGAAGCGGCGACGCACTACCCGGTTGCCGCACTCGCTTTCCGGACGTACGTTTTTCCCATGGTGCTCAGCCGGGAAAGACTCGAGCAGCTCATCGCGCGCTCCACGGACGTGGTCGTCGCGACGAGCCGGAAGGGCCGCGTCACGTATACGAACGAGGGCGCGCTCCACGTTCTCGGCTACGAGCCGGACGAGATGCTGGGCATGTTCGCGGGAGACCTGTACCCGAACGTGGACGAGGCACGTCGCGTGAAGGCGGCGATGGCCGGGCCGGGGCACGGCGGACCCGACATCGTCGAGACCTTCCAGACGACCTTCCGCTCGAAGAGCGGTGAGGAGATTCCCGTCGCCATCTCGGGCACGTTGCTGCGCGACGAGAAGGGCGTCCAGGACGGCACCATCGGCTTCGCCAAGGACCTGCGGGAGATCCTGCACAAGGACCAGCTCGCGACGCTCGGCGAGGTCGCGGTCGGCATCTCCCACGAGATCAACAACCCGCTCGCCGTGATCCTCAACCAGACGGAGCTGCTCGAGAAGGACGTCGTGCGTCTGGCCGGGGAGGTGGACACCGCGGTGGAGTCCGAGCGGATCGACGCCATCCGCCGCGAGATCGGGCGCATCTCCGAGATCGTCGAGCGCCTGGGTCAGATGGTGCTGCACGATGACTACACCACGGTCGAGTACGTGGGGCCGGCGCGGATGATCGACCTGCGCAAGCGCTGGACGCCGTTCGGCGACCCCCGCCTACGAGACCGCCGCGTTCTGGTCGTCGACGACGACCTCGGCATCCTGCGCACCCTGAAGGAGATCCTCGAGTCCGAGGGCTGCGCGGTTGAGACCGCGAGCGACGGGGAGGCGGCGCTGCGCCGCGTCGAGGCGGGAGAGTTCGACGTGGTGCTGACCGACGTGGTGATGCCGAAGATGGACGGTTACGAACTCTTCCAGGCCGTCCACACGCTGCGTCCGGAGCTCCCGGTCCTGATGATGACCGCCTTCCACTACGACCGGGACCACGTGATCAAGCGCAGCCGCGTCGAGGGGCTGGAGGGCGTCGTGTTCAAGAAGCCCGTCGATGCCAAACGCCTCTGCCAGGTGATCGCGGAGACCGTCGGGAAGTAGGAGCCGCCGGGTTCTACCGCGAGGGCGGGGTCGCCGCGACGCAGACTCCGACCACCTCTCTCGCGCCGGCGCGGCGGAGCTCACGGGCGGCCTCGGCGAGCGTGCTCCCGGTGGTCACGACGTCGTCGACGACCCAGACCCGCGGCGGCAGTGGGGAATGGGCCGCGAAGGCGCCGCGAACGTTGCGGCGTCGGGCGGCGCGGCGGAGCCCCGTCTGGGGGGCCGTGTCGCGCCGCGAAACGAGCGCCCGGGTTCGCAAGGGCACGCGGTGAGCGCGGGCCACGGTGCCGGCGAGCAGCCCGGCGGCGTGGAAGCCGCGCGCACGCAGGGATTGGTGGTGCGGGGGTACGGGCACGACGAGGTCCGGCGCGCGTCCGGGTGCGCGGGCCGCTGCTTCGAGTATGAGCGCGCGCGCCACGGCGAGGGCGGAGATGTCGAGGGCCGCGATCCCGACCGCCGGGTGCTTGAAACGCCGGACCCACTCCTCAGTGACGCCCCGATACGCGACCGCCGCTGTACAGGCGGCGAGGGGCGCCGGGGCCGCGCAGTCGGTTTCGAGCCGCGGCAGCCGCGCGTCGCAAGCGGGACACAGCACCACTTCGCGCGAAACGGGGTTTCCGCAGCCGGCGCAGACCGGCGGAAGCAGCAGGTCGAGCAACGCGTGCCAGGTGTGCAATGTCTTTCCGCGGGACCGGAAGGGGGGCGAGAGGCGGACTCAGTGCGCCGAGTGCTGGCGCGTATCCGGCGGCGCCAGGCCCAGGTCGAGTTTCGGGGCATCGCTCCACAGCCGCTCCAGGTCGTAATGGCTGCGGACGTCTTCCTGGAAGACGTGAACGATCACGTCGGAGAGGTCTATCAGCACCCAGCGGCCCTCCGCGAGTCCCTCGACCCCGAGCGGTTTTTCGCCCCGCAGCGAGAGCGCTTTGGCGACGGCATCGGCGATGGCCCGCACCTGCCGGTCCGAGCGCCCCGTCAGGATCACGAACACGTCGGCAAAGGAGACGAGTTCGTGCACGTCGATCGCCAGGGGGTCGGATGCCTTGCGGTCGAGAGCCGCCTCCGCGGCGATCTTCGCCTTTCCCAGGCTCGAGAGGTCGCTCATGCGCTCGCGTACACTCCGCTGTTCTCGACAGCGCTGCGCACCGCCTCCGGGAGGAGGTAGCGCACGGAACGTCCGTTTCGAAGACGCTGTCGGATTCCGGAGGAAGAGACGTCGAGGGCGAGGATCTCGACGCGGCGCAGCCATTTCCCCGTTTTGCGGTGGCGGCCCGAGCGCCCATCGGCCGCCAGTTCCACGCTATCGCTGACGCATTTCGGAAGCCAGTCGTGCAGCCGCCCGCCGCTCACCGGAGGACGCGTCATCACTGCGAAGTGCGTCAGCGCGAAGATGGTCTCCGGCTCGCGCCACTCCCCGATTTCGGCGAAGGCGTCGCAACCGATCACGAACACGGGCTCGGCGGGCCCCAGCCGCTCGGCGAGCGCACGCAGCGTCTCCACGGTGTACGACGTTCCCCCCCGCTCGACCTCCAGCGCGTCGACGGCGAAGCGCGGATTCCCGGCCACCGCCTCGCGTACCCAGGCGAGCCGCTCCGCGGCGGGAGCGATGGGGTCGCTGCCGATGGCGCCTTTGTGGGGCGGCTGCGCGCTCGGAACGAAGAGCACCCGATCGAGATCGAGCTGTTCGGCCACCTCTTGCGCCGCACGCAGGTGCCCCAGGTGGATCGGGTTGAAGGTCCCCCCGAACACTCCGGTGAGGCCGCGGGTCATTCGCGGAGCTGGCCCTCGCCGTACAGCACGAATTTGCGCGTGGTGAGCTCCTCGAGGCCCATGGGGCCGAAGGCGTGGAGTTTGGAGGTCGAGATGCCTATCTCGGCGCCGAGTCCGAGCCGGTAGCCGTCGGAGAAAGCCGTGGAGCAATTGACGCCGACGGTCGCCGAATTCACCCGCCGCAGAAACTCCTGGGCCCTTGTGTAGCTCTCGGTGACGATCACTTCGGTGTGGTCGGAGCCGTAGCGCCGGATGTGCGCCACGGCGGCGTCGAGATCGTCTACCACCCTCACCGCGAGAATCGGCGCCAGGTACTCCGCGGTCCAGTCTGCCTCGTTCGCCGGTACCACGTCGCCGAAGCTCCTGGCTACGGTCTCGTCGCCGCGCAGCTCCACGCCCTCTTCGTGCAGTGCCTTCAGAATGCCCGGCATCACCGACTGCGCCGCGTCGCGATGCACGAGAAGCGTTTCGAGCCCATTGCAGACCGCCATCTGTCTCAGCTTCGAATCGACGGCGATGCGCTTCGCCATCTCGGGATCGGCCGACGCGTCGATGTAGACGTGACACACGCCCGCGTCGTGCTTGATCACCGGGATGTGGGAGTTCTCGGTCACCATGCGGATCAGCCCGGGCCCGCCGCGCGGAATGATGAGATCGACGTTTTTCGACTCCCGGAGCAGGTGTTCGATTGCCTCGCGGTCTGTCGTTTCCACGACCTGGACCGCGTTCTCGGGAATGCCGACATCCACCGCCGCCGCCCGCAGTTCGACGGCCAGCGCGAGGTTCGAGTGGATCGCCTCCGAGCCCCCGCGCAGGATCACCGCGTTGCCCGCCTTCACGCAAAGGGCGGCCGCGTCGACGGTCACGTTCGGGCGCGATTCGTAGATGATCCCGATCACACCGAGGGGGATGCGCATACGGCCCACGCGCAGCTCGTTGGGGCGCACGCGCATGTCTTCGATCCGCCCGACGGGATCGGGCAGGGCGGCGACGTCGCGCAGCCCGGCCAGCATGTCCCTCCACTTTTCGTCCGACAGCTCGAGCCGGCGCACGAGTGGTTCTGCGACGCCCTTCTCGGCGGCGGCGTCGAGATCGCGGCGGTTCTCGGCGCGCACGTACTCTCGCGCCGCCTCGAGCCGCTCGACGGCGCGCAGGAGCCAGCCGTCCTTCTCGCGGGTCGGGAGTTCCGACAGCTTCTCGCCGGCGTCCCGGGCTCGTGTGGCGATCTGGTGGATCGTTTCCCGAAGACTCATCGCTCGCGGCTCACTCGGGGGGTTCGCGAAGCAGCACGAGGTCGTCGCGGTGAATCACCGCGTCGCCGTTGGAGTATCCTAGCACCTGCGAGATCTTGCGCGCCGGAAGCCCGGTGATGCGCCGGATCTCGTCGGAGGAGTACGCCACCAGCCCGCGGGCGACTTCGCGCCCGTCGGGCGCCTCGCACGCGACCGGATCACCCACGCCAAAGGTTCCGCGCACGGCGGTGACACCGGCGCCGAGCAGGCTCTTGCCGCGCGAGACCAGGGCGACGACTGCGCCTTCATCGACGAGGAGCGTGCCCCGGGTTCGGGTCGTGAACGCGAGCCAGTGTTTTCGGCTCGCGAGGCGGCTGCCGGCGCGGAAGAGCGTGCCGAGGGCCTCGCCCGCGGCGACGCGCGTCAGCGCGTTCTTCGTGCGGCCGTTGCAGAGCACGGTCGCAGCGCCCCCGTGCGCCGCGATCCGTGCTGCCTCGAGCTTCGTGGTCATGCCGCCGCGCCCGAAGGCGTGCGGCGAGCCCTGGGCGGCGCGCTCCACGTCGGCGCTGATCTCGTCCACCATGCCGATCAGCGCGGGCTTCGAATCGCCCTCGCGAGGCGGCTCGCGGAAGAGCCCGTCCACGTCGGTGAGCACGACGAGCAGGTTGGCCGCGGTCAGGTTCACGATGGTCGCCGAGAGGTTGTCGTTGTCGCCGAAGCGGATCTCGTCGGTAGCGACGGTGTCGTTTTCGTTCACGATCGGAACCACGCCGAGCTCGAGGAGTTTGTAAAGCGTGTGGCGCGCGTTCAGGAAGCGTTCGCGGTCTTCCAGCCCGGCGCGGGTGACGAGCACCTGTGCCACGATGTGCCCGTGCTTTGCGAAGCGCTTGCGGTAGCGGTCGATGAGACCGATCTGACCGATGGCCGCCGCGGCCTGTTTCTCGGGGATGGAATGCCCAGGTGTGTCCCAGCCGAGGTCCTGGGCGCCGATTGCAATGGCGCCCGAGGAGACGACGACCACTTCGCGTTTCTGGTCCCGCAGCGCCGACACCTGGCGGGCGATTTCCGAGAACATTCGCGAGTTCACCACGCCGTCCTCGGTGAGCACACTGCTCCCTATTTTCAGGACGATCCGCCGCGCCTCGGCGCACTCGGGTCGGTCGGTTTTCGGGGAGGTCACGAGGGGGTCTCGTCCGCCGGTGAGTCGAGGTGGCGCGCGGCGGCGTTCAGCAGCGCGTCGACGCCCTCGCCGGTAGCGGCGGAAACGCGGAACACTTCCCGCCCGCGGCGTGAAAGCGCTTCCTCCACGACACACAGCGCCGCCCGGTCCTCCACGAGGTCGAGTTTGTTGATCGCCACGAGCTCCGCGCGCGAAGCCAGCTCGGCTGCATACGCTTCGAGTTCGCGGCGGATTGTCTCCCAGTCTTCGAGGAGGTCGCGCCCCTCGAGGAGCGCCGCGCCGGCGTCGAGTACGTGGACCAGCACCCGTGTGCGTTCTACGTGGCGCAGGAACCGGTCGCCCATCCCCATGCCCTGGCTTGCGCCTGCGATCAGCCCCGGCACGTCCGCCACGACGAAGCGCCGGTCATCGACTTCGGCGACGCCGAGGCAGGGAACCCGGGTGGTGAAGGGGTAATTCGCCACGCGGGGCCGTGCTGCGGAAACCCGCCGCAGCAGGGTGGACTTGCCGGCGTTCGGGAGGCCGACGAGGCCCACGTCGGCGAGGAGCTTGAGGGAAAGCGCGAGCTCCCGAGCCTCGCCCTCGCCGCCGGGTTCGGCGAAGTCGGGCGTCTGGCGCGATGCGGTCCTGAACTGCGAGTTGCCGCGTCCCCCGCGGCCGCCCCGGGCCACCACGACGCGCTCGCCATCGCGCGTGAGGTCGGCGATCGGGGGCTCCAGCTGGGCGCGGTCGCGCACCAGCGTCCCGACCGGAACCCGGATCTCGAGCGTTGCGCCGTCGCGCCCAGTCTTGTTGCGGTTGGCGCCGGCCTGGCCCGGCTCGCCCCGGTAGCGGCGCCGGAGTCTCGGGTCGAGGAGCGTCGCCAGGTTCCGGTCCGCGACCATCACCACGTTGCCCCCGCGGCCGCCGTCGCCCCCGTCGGGCCCGCCGCGGGGCACGAACTTCTCGCGCCGCAGGCTCACGCACCCGTCCCCGCCCCGGCCGGAGGCTACGGAGATCTTCGCCTCGTCCACGAACTGCTGCTCGCTCATGAAGCCGTCCGTTGCCTCGCCCGCCCCGCGCTTTCCTTCCCCGGGTGCCAAAGGGCCGCGCTCGCAGAAGCACGCGCCGCTTGTCGGGGTCGGCGGGCCTTCAGGCGCGGGAAGCTCGAATGGGATGGCGCGGGAACTCAGTCCGGATGGACTCTCGCGACCTTTCGGCCCCGGGAGCTTCCGTACTCGACCCGGCCACCACAGAGCGCGAACAGCGTGAAATCCTTGCCCACGCCCACGTTGGTGCCCGGGTGGATCTTCGTCCCGACCTGGCGCACCAGGATCGCCCCGGCGTGGACCGCCTGGCCGGCGAACACCTTGACGCCGCGGCGCTGGCCCTGACTGTCGCGTCCGTTTCGGGAACTCCCCTGCCCCTTCTTGTGTGCCATGACTCAGCCCTCGATCGCGTCGATGCGCAGTTCGGTGTACGCCTGGCGGTGTCCCGTCTTGCGCCGGTAGCCCTTGCGTCGCTTCATCTTGAAGACGGTGATCTTCTCGCCGCGGCCCTGGGCCGTGATGGTGCCCCGGACCCGGGCGCCATCCACCAGCGGCGTTCCCACGCGCGGCCCGCCGTCGTCTGCCACAAGCAGCACCTCGGCGAGTTCGATGCTCTCGCCGACGGCGCCGTCGAGCTTCTCGACGCGAAGGAAATCTCCGGGGGCGACGCGGGCCTGCTTCCCACCGGACCGGATCACGGCGTACATCACGGCTCCTCAGGCTCTGCGGAGCGCGGAATTATCGGCTTTTCCGCTGCCCCGTCAAGCAGCTCGGGATCCGGATCGCGGGCGAAGGCGAGGGTCTTCGGGGAGGGCTCGAAGAGCGGCGCGCGGCGGCCCGCATCGGCTTCCAGCGGGAGCGGCGCGGATTCGGGCTCCGGCTCGTCCCCCGCGGTGCTCTCGGGCTCCACGGGGGTCTGCGGCTCCGCGGCGCTTTCGGGCTCCACGGGGGTCTGCGGCTCCGCGGCGCTCTCGGGCTCCAGGGGGGTCTGCGGCTCCGCGGCGCTCTCGGGCTCCACGGGAGTCTGCGGCTCCGCGGGGGTCTCTGGCTCGGGCTTCACCCGGTCTTGGAGCCACGGAAACCCGAGGACCACCGGCGGTCCATCTTCGAGCGCGCTCACCTCGAATTGCTCCTGGTGCTGGCCCGGTCGGGCACGCACCTCGATCTCGCGGCCGAGCGCCTCCCCGAGGGCAGCGACGGATTTGCGGGCCGGGCCGAGCAGCAGCTCCGCGACCTGGGGGTGGACCGTTACGGCGATGCGCCGACCGCAGAAGCGGAGCAGGTCTTTGCGCACCTCGCGCAGCACCTTGTATCCCACGCTCTCGGCCGAGAGCACGTAGCCGCGGCCCTCGCAGTAGTTGCACGGCTCGCAGAGTTGCTGCACCAGGTTCTCGCGTGTGCGCTTGCGCGTCATCTCGACGAGTCCGAGCTCGGAGATCTTGAGGATGTTCGTCTTCGACTTGTCGGCGCGCAGCGCTTCCCGGAGTGCGCGATAGACCTTGTCCCGGTTGTCCGCGGTCTCCATGTCGATCAGGTCGATGATGATCAGCCCGCCGATGTTCCGAAAGCGGAGCTGGTGGACGACCTCCGTTACGGCTTCGAGGTTCGTTCGGAGGACCGTCTCCTCGAGATTCGCCCGGCCGACGTACCGGCCTGTGTTCACGTCGATGGCGGTGAGGGCTTCGCTCTGGTCGATGATCAGGTAGCCCCCCGACTTGAGCCAGACCTTGCGCCCCAGGTTGGCGTCGATCTGCGGCTCGATGCCGAAGTGATCGAAGATCGGCGCCTCGCCTTCGTAGCGCTCGAGTTCGGGCTTCGGGTCGGCGACGAAGCGCGAGAGGAAGTCCTGCATCCCCGCGAAGCTCTCGGGGTCGTCGACGACGATCCGTTTCGTCCGCGCGTTGGCGAAGTCGCGGATCACGCGCAGGGACAGGGAGAGCTCGGTGTAGAGCGGAGCCGGGGCCCGCACCTGGCCCTTGCGGATCTGCACGTCATCCCAGACCTGGGTGAGATACCGGACGTCGGACTCGAGGTCGGCGTCGCTGGTGCCCAGACCCGCGGTGCGGATGATGAAGCCCAGGTCCTTGGGCCGGTAGCGGCTCACCGCGTCGCGAAGCCGCCGCCGCTCGCGGTCGGAGTCGATCCGGCGAGAGACCCCCACACGCTGCGACCATGGGGTGAGCACCAGGTGGCGGCCGGCGATCGAGATGTTCGAGGTGATGCGCGCGCCCTTGGTGCCGATCGGGTCCTTCGCCACCTGGACCACGATTTCCTGCCCCTCCCGGAGGAGCGTCTCGATCTTCGGCGGCTGGCGGCCGTTGCGCGCCCGTCGGCGCCCCCGCGGCTCCTCGGCTTCGACGGCGGTGTTCTCGTCCAGATAGTCGCCGACGTAGAGGAAGGCCGCCTTCTCCAGGCCAATGTCCACGAAGGCGGCCTGCATACCCGGGAGAACCCGGGTGACGAGGCCGAGCGCCACCGTGCCGGTGACGCTGCGATCACTCTCCCGCTCGATGTAGAGCTCCGTGAACTGCCCCCGCTCGAGGATCGCTACCCGCGTCTCCCCGGCGCTTGCGTTCACCAGCAGTTCGTTGCTTGCAGCGGTTTTCCCGCCGCGGGAATCCGACACGGCACTCGCCTCCGGTATTGACGAGCCGTTTCGGGGATGCGATCGAGTTGGGGTTCACCCGCGCAGGGCGGGTGGCGGCGGGTCTAGCTCGAGCCCGGAGCGCCGTGTACGGGCTCCGAGAGGACGGGGACTCTTTCTAATTCCCCAAAAAGACTATGAAAATCATTTACTTGCACTGTAACTCTCGATTGCCGTGCGCCCCAGTGACCGAAGGGTGTCGTCCCGCTTCGAGCGCCCGCCGCCCGTCCAGCGATTCGATTGATCTCGCTCCGGTCCCAGATGTCACCCCTGCTCGGAGAGCCAGCGCCTTCCCCGTGGCCGCCTACCGATAGGGTCCCTCTGTCGGTTCGCACCTAAACTATTTAGAAAGCTTATGGAAAGCCCTCACAAGGTCAAGCCCGATCCCCGCAGGGGTCTCCCGTCCGTCGAGCAGCTGGCCCGCGCGGCGGGGGAGCTTTCCGGCGCCCCGCCGGCCTGGGCGCTCGTGGAGGCCGCCCGCACGGTGGTGGCAGAAGAACGCGAACGCGTCCTCAGACAGGGTGCCAGCGACCGCAGGGGCCCGGAGGATCTCGCCGGCCGCACCCGGTCGCGTGCGGCGGCCCTCGCGGCGCCCCACCCGCGCCGGGTGGTGAACGCGACCGGCGTGGTGCTGCACACGAACCTGGGGCGTGCGCCGCTCGCCCTCGAGGCCGCCGAGGCGGCGGCAGCGGCGGGGGCCGCCTATGCCGACCTGGAGTTCGATCTCGAGCGCGGCGAGCGCGGAGACCGGCAGGCTGCGGTTGCGACCAAGCTGGCGCGGCTCGGCGGCGCCGAGGCGGCGGCGGTGGTGAACAACAACGCCGCCGCCGTCCTGCTCGCGCTCAATACGCTGGCCCTCGGACGCGAGGTCGTGGTCTCGCGAGGCGAGCTGGTCGAGATCGGAGGGTCTTTCCGGGTGCCCGAGATCATGGAGCGAGCGGGTGTGCACCTGGTCGAGGTGGGCGCTACGAACCGCACCCATCTGTCCGACTACGAGAAGGCGCTCGGGCCCGCGACGGCCCTGCTGCTCAAGGTCCACCGCAGCAATTTCGAACTCCGGGGTTTCGTGGCCGAGGTGGGGCTCCCCGATCTCGCCCGGCTGGCCCAGGCCCACGGGCTGCCGCTGCTCGATGACCTCGGCAGCGCCACTTTCGCGGAGGTGCCCGGGCTTCCGGCAGAGGCGTTTGCCCCGGCCCGCCTGCGTCTGGGTGCGGATCTCGTCTGCTTCTCGGGCGACAAGCTGCTCGGCGGCCCCCAGGCCGGTATCATCCTGGGCCGGGCGGACCTCGTCCGCGCCCTGCGCGGGAATCCCCTGGCACGGGCCCTGCGCCTGGACAAGCTCTCGTTGGCCGCCCTGGATCGAACCCTCGACGCCTACCTCTCGGGGGACGCCGAGCGCGAGATCCCCGTACTGCGCCGACTGTGCGAACCGGTCGCGCGGCTCGAGGCGCGCGCCCGTCGGCTGGCCGAACGCCTGGGGAGGTGCGTCGGAGAAGAGGTGAGGGTAGGGGTCCGGCCCGAGCGCAGCGCCGTCGGCGGCGGCTCGGTGCCGGGTTTCGAACTTCCGAGCTGGGCGGTCGTGGTGGAGGCGCCCGGTGGTGCCGAGCGCCTGGCGGCCCGGCTCCGCGACGCGCCCGTGCCGGTGGTGGCGCGGGTCCAAGAGGGCCGCGTGCTGTTGGACGTGCGGACACTCCTCGACGACGACGATACGGCTATCGAACAAGGGGTGGTTTTTGCGCTGGGATCGGCGGTGCGTTGAAGCGTCGGGGTCCATCTCTTACGATACTGCCGCGGTCATGCTCGACTCGAACGTCCTGGTTCTGAATCGCTCGTACATGCCGATCCATGTGACCTCGGCACGGCGAGCTTTTTCGCTCTTCTACCAGGACATTGCCCAGGCGGTCGGCGGGGAATACCAGACCTTCGACTTCGACGCGTGGCGCCGGCTGCGCCCGAATCACGGGGAGGATGCAATCGGAACTCCCAGCGGCTCGATCCGCGTGCCGCGAGTGATCCTTCTGCGGTACTACGATCGGATCCCGAAGCGCCACATCCGATACAGCCGGGTCAACATCTTCACGCGTGACAAGTTCACGTGTCAGTACTGCAGCGCGCTCCCGCCGCGTTCGCAACTCAATCTGGACCATGTGATCCCGCGGTCTCTCGGGGGTAGGACGACCTGGGAGAACGTGGTCGCGAGCTGCGTGGATTGCAATCGGCGCAAGGGAGGGCGCACGCCGTACCAGGCGAGAGTCCGGCTGGTACGCAAGCCGGAACGTCCGCGGTGGTCACCGCTGGTGAATCTTGCCAGTGCGACCGTCCGGTACGAAGAGTGGCAGCCGTTCCTCAGCATCGTCGACGGAGGCCCGCGCGCAAACAGCGCCACGGACTGATTTGGGGGAGATGCCCATGAGCGCGAACGGGGGGAAGCGCGCGCGGGTCAAGCGCAGCATAGACC
>Ga0310342_100001390_pt1 | contig 15014 bp, 9 predicted proteins | sample S15DNA20500_MG_FD_206155 | JGI IMG/M metagenome (GOLD analysis project Ga0310342, IMG submission 206155) | Marine microbial communities from station ALOHA, North Pacific Subtropical Gyre - S1503-DNA-20-500_MG | ecosystem: Environmental > Aquatic > Marine > Oceanic | place: Pacific Ocean: North... | reverse complement strand
TGACGGGCGTGTCGAGATGCACCTTGTGACAGGTTGAACAAAATGCATCCGATTGTTCGCGGTGAAATGGTTTTAGAAATGTTCGGCGATGTGGTTCTGGTGCCACTGACACCAGCTGGTCATGGGTCCAGGACAACACCGGGTTGTCGCTGGCAGCGAGGTTATGCAACGGTGGATATTCGATGACGAAATCACCCTGACCCATTGTGCTTCCAACATGGACGATTGAATGACAGGAGGTGCAGCCCAGACCCGCTTGCGCTTCTGGGGTGTTGATCTGGTCTCGGATTGGACGATCAAATTGGCCGTTGAAGAACACAGCATGGTCATGACATCCTGCGCACCACTTTGAGGGTTCAGTTCCGACAACATCTTGCATGTACTCAATCGATTTTCGATACCACTGGTTATTGAACGATGAGAAATGGTGTACGGAGGAATTCCATTGGTCATAGATATCACGATGGCAGCGACCGCACGTTTCACTTGTCAGAAAAAAATCTGAGGGGATGACGTCACCTGTTGTGGTCGTTGCCGATGATGGGAAGAAGGGGCTTGTGGGGCCATCGCCTTCTTCGGTCATCGTGAGTGGAGCCTGAATGGGGTTTTCCACGCGGTAGTTTGCGCGCCATGTGGTGTCATGCCACGCCCGAGCTGCCGGTGCCAGCATTAAGCAGAGCACCGCAAGTGCAAGCGACACTCTGACGTGCACGGTGGGAAATCCCGAGGGGCTGTTCTGGGCGGTGCGCCATATGTGGACGGCCAGCAGGAGCACTCCGGCCACTGTAGTTCCGACATGGGAATAAACCAGTGCTCGCGTCGCGGGCGTTGTTCCGACGATGGCGATTCCCACACCGCAGGCCAATCCGAGCACCAGTCCCACGAGGCCGACCCTCAAGAACGTGGATGTTGTCCAATAGCCCTGCCGGACCACCCATGCACAGGCGCCGACAACGGCGACTCCGAGTAGGGGGTGTAGCACCACGTTCGCGAAATACCAGAGCGAAGCCGTTGGAAAAGCTACGAGATAGGCGCTGTTGAGGATCAGCGCGATCAATCCGATAAGGGTGATACGTGTCACAGCTGGTAGTGTATCCCGCGTCATTGTCGAAATACGTTAGGGCCCCGTAGAATGCTAATTGAGAAACATGAGATTTATTGGTAGGTCTGCCGGAGGACGGGGTACTGCTTCATACCGTTTAGGGCATGAGGGTATGCACGTCGAACCTCAGTGATGCCACGATCTCCAGGGGTTTACCTCATTCTCACCGTTGGACTTTTCGCTGCTTGTGGGACCGACACCCCTGCAGTTCCGGCGTCGGACACGGCATCCGCTGCGCCGGTGGACGCCGAGGTTGAGTGGTTCGTTGACCAGGCCGAGGCGACGGGCCTTGATTACATCCACTTTAACGGAATGACCGGTGGCTTTTACACGCCGGAGATGATGGGCCCCGGAGTCGGCCTATTCGACTACGACAACGATGGTGACCTCGATGTTTACATACCCCAGGGTGAGCTACTGGGTGAAGGCGAACCACTCATCACACCACCGGAAGGGCAGCCACTTACCGACCGACTGTTCCGGAACGAGCTCGAAGTGCATCCCGACGGGACGAGGACGCTGCGGTTTACAGACGTAACCAACGCAAGTGGGCTGCGTTCGCGGGGCTACGGTATTGGCGTGGCTACGGGTGACTATGACAATGACGGGTGGGTCGACCTGTATGTCACCCGCTTTGGTCCAAATCAGTTGTTCCGTAATCTCGGAGACGGTACATTTTTAGACGTTTCAGCCACGTCCGGTACCGACGATGCATCTTGGGGCGCTCCAGCGACCTTTCTTGATTATGACCGGGACGGATTTCTGGACCTCTTTGTCGGTAACTATCTGGCGTACACGCTCGAGACGCACACGCAGTGCTACGCTCCATCTGGTGTTGCCGATTATTGCGCACCGGAATCAGGTTTACCGCAGTCCAACGTTTTGTATCGCAATCAGGGTAACGGAACGTTTGTGGATGTAACGGTAGCTGCGGGCCTTGCACGGGATTTTGGACCGGCGCTTGGAAATGCCAGCGCCGATTTCAATAATGATGGATGGATCGATCTGTTTGTTGCGAATGATCAGATGGAGAACCAACTGTGGATCAACCAACAGGACGGTACGTTTCAGAACATGGCGCTGTTGTCTGGCGCGGCATTGGGGGCAGGCGGGAATGCGAAGGCTGACATGGGAGTTGATGCAGGCGATTTTGACAACGATGGTGACGAAGATTTATTTATCACGGAGCTGACAGGCCAAGGCAGCACGCTGTACGTCAACGATGGGAGGGGGCTGTTTGAGGATCTCAGTGCGCCACGCGGTATTCGCGGCGCCAGTTTGCCCTACACCGGATTCGGTGCTGCGTGGATCGATATTGATAATGATGGATGGCAAGACATCATCGCCGTCAACGGGACTGTGACGACAGACATCGAACGTCTGAGCCCGGAAAATCCATTTCCTTTAGACCAGCGGAATCAGGTGTTTCAGAACCGTCGAGATGGTAGTTTTGAAGATGTCACGGATCAGGCGGGGGGTGTGTTCAACTTGTCCGAGGTGAGTCGTGGTGCAGCATTTGGCGATCTGGACAACGATGGCGACACGGACTTGATCGTTGCGAATACAGCCGGTCCCGCACGACTTCTGATTAATGCCATTGGACAGCAGAACCATTGGCTCGGGTTGGAGCTTATCGGCCGGCAAACGCCGCGTGATATGCTCGGTGCTCGGGTCGCGGTCATGCTTGCCGATGGGTCGACCCTCTGGCGCCGTGCGCGGGCCGATGGCAGTTATGCGTCCGCGAACGATCCTCGAGTGCTCGTTGGGTTGGCAGAGGTGGCGACGACAGAACTGCGACTACGCGTCACGTGGCCCAGTGGATTGACGGAAGAATGGTTGGACCTTCCGATTAACCAGTACACCACGTTGACTGAAGGTACCGGTGGGTCTCTATCACCATGAATAGACAGACACTTACGAGAATGCTGTGGGTCATGATGCCGGCTCTCTGGGTTGCTTGCGGTCCGGTGGCTGATCCGGTATCTGAAACGAATCCGACGTCACCGGGCGTTCGTGGAGCGGCGTTACCGAATGTTCCAGATAGGTTTGCGGAGCCGCTGTATCAGACGCCCTTGGTGCTACCGGACTTAATACAGTTGTCTGAATCACTTCAGGTGCAAATCAGAACACAGCATGCGCGTGTACTGGAGTTAAGTGAAGAGGAAGATGGCGTATCGGGTGTCGTCGGTGAGGCGTACGGTGAGCTCGGGATGATTTTGATGGCGACTGATCTTGATGCCACGGCCACTGACGCGTTCTTACACGCTCATAGCTTGGTTCCCAGTGAGATGAGATGGCCGTACTATCTCGCGCAGTTATTTCGGGAAAATGGTGACACGCCAAGTGCGATTGAGTTTTACGAACGAGCGCTTCGGTTGGACCCGACGTATTTGGCCGCTCAGGTGTGGCTCGGAGAGGTGTATCTTGATGCCAGCCGAACTGAAGATGCCGAGGCGGCGTTTGAGCGGGCTCTCGGACTGAATTCTTCGTCGGCGGCCGCGTTGTCGGGCATGGGACGGGCCGCATTGGCGGTCGGGGATGCTGAGCGGGCGGTCGAATATCTTGAACAGGCGTTGGCTGTGGGACCGACCGCGTGGAATCTTCACTATAGTCTTGCGGCCGCCTATCGAACGCTTGGAGACCTCGAAAAGGTCGAGTCCCATCTTCAGCAGCGGGGCGGAGACCCTCCACGTCCACAGGATCCGTTGATGGATGCTTATGACGGCTTGTTGCAGAGCGCGCGGGCCTATGAAAACCGCGGCACCCAGGCGATGGGTGAAGAACGGTATGAGGAGGCAGCCGTCATTTTTCGAGAAGGACTCGCGGAAACTCCTGATGACGCTGGGCTTCACCACTGGTTGGGGGCGACCCTGATGGTGACTGGAGATACTCGCGGTGCCGGCGAACAATTTACGGAAGCCCTTCGGCTCGATCCTGAATATGCAGATTCGCACCTTGGGCTTGGAGCGTTGTTACTGGGTGGTGGGCGATATCCTGAGGCGATCGATGCGTTCGAAACGGCCGTGGCCATTCGGCCGAATTATTTTCAGGCTCGGCTTGGGTTGGCCGACGCGCTGCGAGCAACTGGTCAGCTGGAGGGTGCGGCACAACAACTCGATCAGGTCATTGACCTTGACCCATCCTTTGTCGATGCGTGGATGGGTCGAGCGATGACACAAATTCAACTTGGCCAGTTTCGTGAGGCACGTGATGGATTACGGCAGGGTGTGCTTATTCATGCAGATCATCCTGGTCTTTCAGACCTTCTGGTTCGGATTCTTGCGGCAGCACCAGACGCTGCTGTGCGCGATGGTGTGGAAGCGGTTTCCATTATGCAGGAGCGATTTAAGGGGCCGGTTAGCCTCGAGATGTACGAGACGATGGCGATGGCCCTGGCTGAAGTCGGGCGGTACGAGGAGGCGGCCAACTGGCAGCGTCAGGCCATGAGTGTTGCCGAACAAAATGGTCGTTCTGATGTTGCGGCATTGATGGCCGAAGCGCTGGTCCTCTACGAGCAGGGACAGCCTGCCCGCGCATTTTTTAGCCAAAATATCAGGTGATCCAAGGTATTGGATTAGGCGTCCAATCTGTTGAATCGCCGTGGTCTTTCACAACGACCTGAATTATTTGGTCTTTAGACAGAAGTCATTTATTTATAGTCATTTAAGTCCTTAAAAACAAATATTTGGATTTTTGTCTTTTCTGGAACGGTTCTTGCTTAGTAGTTTGGTGCGGGGTGCGCTGCGTGTGTACCCCATGAGGAGGAAGAACAGTATGAAACTGTCCAAGTTGTTCATTGTCGCGCTCGCGGTGGTCCTCGTACCAGCCGCAGCCTTTGCCCAGACACAAATTACGGGTGAAGTCACCGACAACACAGGCGGCGTCCTACCAGGCGTCACTGTGGAAGCAGCCAGCCCATTGCTGATTGAAGGAAGCCGCCTAGCGGTGACCGATGGCACGGGCCGGTACACCATCATCGGTCTTACGGCTGGCACGTATACCGTTACGATGAGCCTCCCGGGATTCTCGACCTTTATTGCTGAAGGGGTTGAGGTACCGGCGAACTTTACACAGACGCAGGATGGGTCCATGTCGGTCGGTGGAATCGAAGAGACGGTTACCGTTTCGGGTGAATCCCCCGTCGTCGACGTGCAAAGTGCAGCCCGAACCGAGGTCATGACGCGCGACGTGATTGACGCGTTGCCGACGCCTCGGAACACCCAGTCCATCGGCTATCTCGCCCAAGGCGTGCGGCTTACCCGGCCGGACGTGGGTGGTGCGCAGATGATGGAACAGGTGCGGATGACGGCGAATGGCGCCAACGCACGTCACACCACGATGCAGGTTGACGGCATGATGGTCAACTCGCAAATGGGTGACGGCCTCATCATGAACTACAACAACCAGGCGCTGAGCCAGGAAATGGCGATCAGCACCTCAGGTAGCCCGGCTGAAGTTCAGGCGGGTGGTCTGCGGTTGAACATGATTCCGAAAGATGGGGGTAATAACCTCAGCGGAACCGTGTATGTTGGGTTCACGCTGAACAACTCGTGGCAGGCAGATAACTTCACACAGAAGATGAAGGACCTCGGCCTGAGCTCGAACCAGGCTGTGAACAACATTCACGACATCAATCCGGCCATTGGTGGCCCGATTGTGCGTGACCGGTTGTGGTTCTTTACCTCGGTCCGGGCGATCTCGGTTGACGAGATTTTCCCTGGGGCGTTCCAGCCGACGATTAAGGCGGATGCAACGCAGGCCCAGATTAATGACTACTTCAACCGAGGTAGTAAAGTCACCTGTGAATCCGGTTTGACCGGATGTGTGAGTGACCACCCGGCGATCGCGTCGGTGGTTCCGGCCATTGCGGAACAGCATGTTCGCAGTGCGCTCCTCCGTTTGACCGCGCAAGCGACCCAACGGAACAAGGTCAGTGCGTATCTTGATCGCATCTTCAAGTGGAAGAAGCGTGAGTTCACGGCGACCCGTGAGCCGATCCGTGCGTCTGGTCACCGTGATCCAGGCCAAGCGAATTACCACACGGCGCAGTTGAAGTGGACCTCGACGGTCAGCAGCCGCGCATTGTTGGAAATTGGCTACTCGCAGGTCTACGAACGGTTGCTCATTCGGAACCAGGACAACAGCCCGATCAGCGAAGGCGGCCCTGGTCTCCAGTTACGCTATGACGCGCCGAGCGATCTGCGCATGTGTGTGAACACGCCGTGTTTCCACGATGCGAGCTATGACATGTCCCGCCCCTGGTTCAGTGAAGCGACTGTGGGTGACCTCTCAACAGGTCGTCAGACCCGTAACTACTGGGGTGACATCTGGATTACACCGTCCGACCGGTTTGTGCCGAGCGCGTCGTTTGCGTACGTGACCGGATCACACAACTTCAAGACGGGTGTCCAGTACTCCTTCGGTAACGATGGGGACACACGTAACCGTAACGGTCACATCAACGTGCGGCCGTACAATGGTTTCCCTGTGTCGGGTTCGAGTGAAGACCGGCACGGTGTCGATGCTCTCAACTATCCAGTTAGCTGGAACACCAATGTCCGTCGTGACGTAGGGATCTATGCGCAGGACACCTGGACCGTCGATCGGTTGACCCTCAATGTGGGGCTCCGTATTGACCGGTTTGAGTCCCTGTCGGATACGTACCGGACCGGCACGTCGTTGCCTGCTGGCCGTTTCATCAATGCCCGCTTGGCACCGCGTTTCGAACAAGGTCCGTTCTGGACGGATTACTCCCCGCGCATCAGTGCGGTCTATGACCTGTTCGGCGATGCCCGAACCGCGTTGAAGTTCTCGATGAACAAGTTCATGCGCCCGTATGCCAGTGGTCACGCCGAACGGTACTCGCCGTATCGTGAATCGGGTGACCGTCGTGACTGGTTCGACTGTGCGTTGAATCCAGCCATCCATACGGCTGGGGCTGCCGGGAACCCGACGGACTGTGGAACTGCTGCGCAGTTGGCAGGGCTGGCCGCATCGTCCTCGCACTACATGTCGACGAACTACGACGGCATTGTGCAGGACCATGAAATCGGACTCGTCAACAACACGGCCGTCTTCCAGGCGACCTCGTTGGCGCAGTCGGGTGCAAGTCCTGACCCGAGTCTCCAGCGTGAATACAACTGGGAATACAGTGCGAGCATTCAGCACGAACTCGCACCGCGCGTGTCCTTGACCGTGGCGTACTACCGTCGCGTCTTCTCGGATATCGAGCAGCGCAGCAACCGTGCGCTTCAAACGTGTAATCCGAACACCGCAACTGCAGGTGCTACCTGTGGTAGCTGGTCGCCGTTTAACGTCACGTTTGATGACCCGGCTGGGCGCCTCGCCTACCTGAGCAGTATTGGTTCAGGGGTGACGTTGTACCCAGGACAGTTGATGGCCTTCAACCAAGACCCAGCGACGCGTGGTTTAGTGGATCAGTATGACGTGACGGGAACAATGAACCACAACTACTACAACGGACTCGAGTTCAGTATGCAGGCTCGTCTCCCGAATGGTGGAACCATCTTCGGTGGCTGGACGGCGCATCAAACCATCCAGGACACGTGTGGATTGCAGTCGAATCCGAACGGTGTGATGCAAGAAGACATCATCCGTGACGACGAAGACATCCTTCGCGGGGGCATCTTCTGTGACCAGAGCGCGTTGGGGATTCCTTTCCGTAACGACTTCAAACTGTTCGGCGCGTACCCGCTGCCGGGCGACTTTGAATTCAGCGGTTCGATCCAAATGTACTCGGGCGCCGAGCGTGAGCTCCGGTGGTCGGTTCCGTCCAGCTACTACCCCGGTGGTCAGCGGACGGGTGGTTCCTCGATTCAGTTGTTTGCCCCAGGCACCAACTTCTTCGAGTACTGGACACAGGTCGACCTCGCGATCCGGCGGATCTTCCGCTTCGGTGGCTATGAGTCATCGGCGCAGCTGGATATCTACAACGCCTTGAACGCTGCTACCGTTGTCGATGAAATCGACAGCTACGGCAGTTCCTTTGGTCGCCCAACGCGTCTTCTGCAGGGTCGTATTCTGCGGACCGCGTTCCAGATCAAATGGTAGAGTGTTAATCTTTCCGCTCAGCTTCGGCTGGGTGTAGAGTGTGGGCCGGTGGGGACATTCCCTGCCGGCCCTTTTTTTTGCCGGTCGAAGCGTCCGACCGACCATGCCGATGCTGATCGACCGACGATCCTTTTTCGACTGTGCGCTTACCCTGGGAGGAGCCTCGCTGCTTTCTTCCCGATTAGCGGCTCGTCAGACCCGCGAGATCGAGAACTTTCCTTGGGTGTCGACTCGAGAGTCGCTTCTTGCGCGCTTCGATGACCCCCGTCGCCACTTCGTTTTCGAGTACTACCCGTGGTACGGCAACACGCCGTTCAACCACTGGCAGCAGTGGGGACGGGTACCACCGGCTGATCTGGCCGGCAGCAGTATGCCGCTTCTCGGGGCATATGACTCCCGAGCCATCGCCGTTCTTGAGCAGCATGCGCGCTGGATTGCCGATAGCGGCGTCGGTGTTGTTGACTTGAGCTGGTGGGGCGTTGGCAGCTATACCGACCGAGCCATCTCGACCGTCATGGACGTCATGCACGCCCACGACCTCAAGGTCACGTTTCACTTGGAGCCGTACGGCCCGGAGCGTGCCGAGCAATTGCTCGCAGACGTACGGTATTTGCTGCGCGAATATGGCGAGAAGCGAAGGTGGGACTGCTTCTACTTCAACCGACGTGCCGACGGGCGGGAAGGGCCCGTGTTCAAGATGTTCGCTACCACCCTGCCGTCCCACCAGGTCGACTGTCATGGTGTGCGACAGCCGATGGCGGAGTTCGTCGAGGACAGCCGGTGGCGGTGGGCGACTGACCGGGTCCATACCGAGTTCAGCTCGACTCATCCTGACCTGCTCATTTTGTCGGGCGATAGCCGGCATCCGGAACGTGTTGCCGCGGCCGGTTTCGACGGGTTTGCCAACTATGACCCCACTACGGCCACGAGCGCGTGGCTCGAGGCCGCGCTTGGTGCTTCGCGCCGCGGGATGGTCTTTTCCTTTAACGTTAACCCTGGCTTCGACCTCATCGAGCGCGTGCGTGGCCAGGTCGCGCCGGGCGAGTGCTACACGCCGGTCCCCTTCTTTCCAACCACCTTTGACCTCAATTGGGATCGAGCCGAGGACCGCGAGCGTGCCGCCAGACTCGCGGACGCTCGGATCATCGAGACGTTCGAGCAGAACCTCTGGCTGCAAACGCACCCGTGGCTTGGAAACGTTGAGGCAGGGTTCTTTCTGACGTACATCACGTCGTTCAACGAGTGGCACGAGGGGACTCAGTTTGAGCCGATGCGGGCACCCGCCGACCTGACCCCGTCCGAGCGGGCGGTCGGCTATCACAATCCGGAGGACGGGGTTTATCGACTGCGTCGTTTGGCAGAGTTGGTCGACCGTCTCGTCGCCTAGCCGCTGCCGAGGCGCAGCGTGGCGGCAGTGGTTACCCGGTTTTGCCAAAACGGTGTGGGCCCTAAGACGCGCCGGCGGTCGACCGTGACTCGAACCGCGAACCGGCCGTGGATCGGAACCTCAATCCCACCTCCGACCTGGAATGCTCTGTGCCGCTCAACTGATGACCCGAAACTAGGAACCGGTGCTTGGCTGTGCACCCGCAGGCTGACTTGGGTTTGGCCCGCGAGCACCTGAAAGAGTGGCCTGACGGGACCGATCGGCACTGACATTCGGGCGCTAGCCATGGTGCCGAGGACGTTTGCGTTGACGCCGAGGCCGAAAATGTCGTCGCTCTGCGTCGTCCGATCGAACTCGACGCCGACCGCGAGCCAAGGGGTGGCGTGCCACCCGCCGCCGATGATCCATCCCGGTCCGACACCTCTGACCAGAGCGCTGGAGTCGACTGCGGCAACGCCACCCACGACCTCGACCCGCCCCGCGGATCGGTTTTGTGCGAGAACTGGCAGGATGCTCACGAGAAAGATCAGAGGTACAAGAATGGCGGAGAGAGTGGGATTCGAACCCACGGTAGGAGGGTTACCCCTACACACGCTTTCCAAGCGCGCTCCTTCAACCACTCAGACATCTCTCCACGAATGCACGTTAGCGGTAATAAAGTCTAACAGTCTCAAACGGGTTTGTGTCTTGATCGGCAGTAAGTGGCAACGTACACTGGGGGTTCTTACCGTGGCGATGGGGCGCACCGTGGCTCGGACCCTGTGCAATTTCAGCCTGCGAACCGCGTCAGGGCCGGAAGGCAGCAGCGCTAAGTAGATACTGACATGTGCCGCAGGTCTCTCCGGGCCGCGGTGGGATCCATCGCTTCGGGAAGAACAATGAACTCATGAGTTATCAAGTCCTTGCTCGCAAATACCGACCGCAGCGCTTTGACGATGTGGTTGGTCAACGCGGTGTGACGCAAACGCTCAAGAATGCCCTGACGCAAGGCCGACTAGCTCAGTCGTATATATTTGCCGGCCCGCGCGGAGTCGGCAAGACGACGACGGCGCGTATTCTTGCGCGGGCACTGAATTGTACTCAGGGACCGACGGCGGATCCCTGTGGGACCTGTGACGCGTGTGTCGAAATTACCGCAGGTCGAGACATCGATGTATTAGAGATTGATGCGGCCACGTATACCAAGGTCGACACCATACGAGAGGTCATCCTTAAGGGATTGGCAATCGCGCCGGCACGGGATCGCTACAAGGTTTTCATTATCGACGAAGTGCATCAATTATCGCCGCAGTCGTTCAATGCGCTACTGAAATCGATCGAAGAACCTCCGCCGCATGTGATGTTCATGATGGCGACCACGGAACTGGAAAAAATCCCAGAAACGATTCGATCGCGTTCGCAAGTCTATGAACTACGAACCATCAGTCGGCAGCAGATTGTGACACAGCTCGGTGTCATTGCCGATGCCGAATCGATCGCCATTGATGAGGCGGCACTGAATCTCATAACCCGCGAGGCGGACGGTAGCATGCGGGATGCGCAGAGCGCATTCGATCAGGTCCGAGCATTTGCGGGCGATTCGATTGTCGCCGAGGACGTGTCAACGGTGCTTGGGCTGATCGGGCGTGAACCTGTTCTTGAAGTTGTGGCCGCGGTGGTGGAGGAGGACGCGCCAGCGGCGTTTGATCTGGTTGGTCGCTTTATCGAGGCAGGCTATGACCTCAAATTGGTATGTCGCGAACTGTCTCGGGTGATCAGAGACCTGCTTGTTCTCGCGATCGATCCGAGTCGAGCAGATGACACTGAAATTGCCGCCGACACTGAACGCGATCGACTGCTTCAATTATCCAAACGGTTTTCTCGTGAGGATTTGTTGCGGGCGTTCGATGTGATCGCTCGTGCGGAGTTCGAGATTCGGACGGCCACGCAGCCGCGTTATCACCTGGAGATGGCGTTGTTGCGGTGGATGCATTTACAAAAGCTCGTACCGCTGACGGACCTACTTGAAGGCCGTGGGTCGACAACTGGGTCTGGGCCCAGTGGTGGCGGAGGCGCACCGGTTGCATCGCGTCGCCAGTCGTCGCCTCCGAAACAGATGGCACCGACGCCGAAGCCTCCCGTGAAGACCGGATCACCAGAGTCGTCGTCGCCGGATCGGCATGATGCCGGTCCTGCCGTCCTTGAGAAACCGCAGGATGCTCAATCAGTGGTTTCGGAGACGGTTCCGGTAGACGTCGCGGATCTCTCCGAACAGAAGGCCAAGCTGATGGCGGCCATTAAGCAGGAGAAGAAGTTTTTTTATGGGACTGTCGTCGCGCAGGCTCAACGGATCGAACTAGCGCCTGAGACTGTGACGTTTACGTTCACGCCAGGCCAGAAGACGTTGGCGGCACAGCTAGCCCAAAATATGGCGTGGCTTGAAGAGATGGCCGAGGCGGTGCTGGGTCGAAAGGTTGCGATTCGGAGTGCACAAGGGATGGTCTCGCCGACAGAATCATTGGCGGTGGCCCCATCAAGGGCACCTGTAGAACCGGTGACGCCAGAAACGCAAACGGACAGTCAGCCAGTGGACACACTACGCCGGCGTGTAATGGACGATACGTTTGTAAAAGCGATGGTCGATGTGTTGTCGGCCGAAATTGATGATGTACAGAAACTTTGATCTGTGTATAGAGCCCGTTCTGGTGCAAAGCACTCGGCGCGCGTACTATGATCAACTAACACAAGGTCGTTAGAGTTGTTATGGATATTCAGCAGATGATGAAGCAGGCGCAGGAAATGCAGGATCGACTGCAGCGTGAGTTAGCCGAAACCGAGGTCGAAGCGACCGCAGGGGGTGGCATGGTGACGGTTGTCATGACGGGCGTCAAGCAGTTACGCAGCGTGACCATCGACCCAGAGGTGGTTTCCAAAGACGATGTGGAGATGCTACAAGATCTGATCGTTGCGGCCATCAATGATGCTCAGCGGAAGGTTGATGATGAGGTGTCCGGTAAGATGGGTGGCATGATGGGTGGGCTTAAGATTCCCGGACTGACGGGATGAAAGAGCTCGGTCCGCTCCGGGCGTTGGTCGAACAGCTCCAACGACTACCTAGCATTGGTGCGAAGGGGGCGCAGCGCCTTGCATTCCATATTCTCAGAGAGCCGCGCGACGATGTCGAAGCATTGATTGACAGTATTCGAGCAGTGAAGGAGCAAATTACGTACTGCTCGGTCTGCCACAACATTACTGACGCTGACCCTTGCTACTACTGTACGGAAGAAGCACGTGATCGGTCACTCATTTGCGTGGTCGAAGATCCGCCCAATGTGACGGCTGTTGAGAAAACCCATGAATTTAACGGAACATACCATGTCTTGATGGGGGCGCTGTCTCCGCTCCAAGGTGTCGGTCCGGATGATTTACGGATCAAGAGTCTTCTTGACCGTGTTAGGGGTGGTGGCGTGGAAGAAGTTATTTTGGCGACGAACCCGAACGTAGAAGGGGAAGCCACCGCAATTTATCTAGCCAAGTTGCTAAAACCATTGGGCGTGCGCGTCACCCGTATCGCGATGGGGCTTCCAGTCGGTAGTGACCTTGAATATGTCGATGATGTGACGATTCACAAGGCGATGCAAGGTCGGCGCGAACTGTAGGCCTAGGACCTTCGGCCGTGTACTCCGTTTTAGTAATCCGCGACGAGACTTGCCTTGTCTGTGACCTCAGACTTGTGGCAATCGGTAAACGCGCTTGGCCGTATCGTGAAACATTGCCGCCCGCTCGGTAGCTGAAAATTCTGCGGTCAACTTTTTGAACTGGTTCCAAAGGACCGTATAGGAGCAGGAAAGCTTGTCGACTGGGAAGTTGCTTTCGAACATACAGCGGTCTGGCCCGAACTGTTCGAACATGTAGTCGTACCACTGGTGATTTGCTTCGACTAGCTGATCCGATGTTGGCGGCTGGTCGCGTTCGTGCCAGCCGTAGCCGTTGACGACCATTTGGATGCCGCCGATTTTGGCAACGACGTTCTGGTGTTGTGCGAGCTCAGCCACGGCCGGTTTCCAAGCCGCGAATACTTCATCGCGACGGTCAGCGTACGCTTCTATTCCGATCGGTCCGCCCAGGTGGTTAAAGATGATCGTTGTATCGGGAAATGCGCCGGCCAGGTCCGCCAGATCAGTGATGTGGGTGTGATAGACCCAGCCTTCGAACGATAGACCATAGGTGCGCAGGTGCGCGTAACCTCGTCGGAAGTCAGCGTCTAGTAATAGATGTTCCGGGCCCGCCGGCCGCCTCGCGACCACCGGTGGTTCCGCCCACGCTGCCCGGTGTCTGATGCCTCGGAAACGCTGGGGGCTTGCCGCTAGTTGGGCCTCGAGTACCGGTGCAACGTGGTCACCAAGCAGTAGATTGGCACTGCCGACGATGCCTGTTGCGACACGGGTTTCTCCATACTGGCCACTGGCGCTCTTGGCCGCAACACCCTGTACGAACTCGGTTTCTCCCACGACCCGAAGATCTTCGGGTCCGTCGACCCGATACATCGACGTACATTCGACAAACACCGTCTGTCGCACGTTGTGCTCCTGGGTATCTTCAAGTAGTTCCTCCAAGAGATAGCGATTGCCCGGTCGGTCCCACAGGTGGTGATGTGGGTCGATGATGGGGAGGTCCGGTTCGAGTGCTGGTTCTACGATTTGAGCCAGCCAGTCCTGACGGGGGGCAGTGGCCGCGCGCGTCCGCTGGGCCCGCGCGTATCTCGGCACGAGTCCTGGCAGCAGGCTGCCGGCAACGCCGCCGAGTGCGTATGTCCCTGCGCGACCAAAAAAGCGTCGACGTGTGATCTCATCCATCGAGTTTCACCCTTTCATATTAGTGGTCGTGGCCAACACCTCGACGACAGCAGCACTGCTGGCCGGTCATGGAGTTGGCTCTATCCGGAGAAGCGCGCCGTCGTCCTCGTCCGTCAGTACGTAAAGGAACCCATCTGGCCCTTCGCGTACTTCCCGGATGCGTTGCCTGAGTTCGGTTAACATCGATTCGCGCCGTAGTTCCTCGGTCTTGGCATTGAAGACGATGCGTTCTAAGTGCCCTGTGCCAGGGATTCCGCCCTCACGGAGGGACCCCACGAAGACATTACCCTTCCATGCCGGGAATTCGTCGCCGGTATAGACAGCCATGCCCGCAGCGGCAATAGCGGGTAGCCAAACGACCAGTGGCGTTTCCATGTCTTCACGGGTCGGTTCGTAGAGGCGTGCCCCGGAATAGTCTCGGCCAAAGCTCACGACCGGCCATCCGTAGTTCCGGCCCGCCAAGACGAGGTTGATCTCATCACCACCATTGGGACCGTTTTCGTGTTGCCAAAGTTCTCCGGTCTCGGGATGCAGGATCAACCCCAGCGTATTGCGATGTCCGAAGGTATAGATTTCCGGTCGATGGCCATCGTGGTTCACGAACGGATTGTCGTTCGGC
>Ga0310342_100001389_pt1 | contig 15018 bp, 5 predicted proteins | sample S15DNA20500_MG_FD_206155 | JGI IMG/M metagenome (GOLD analysis project Ga0310342, IMG submission 206155) | Marine microbial communities from station ALOHA, North Pacific Subtropical Gyre - S1503-DNA-20-500_MG | ecosystem: Environmental > Aquatic > Marine > Oceanic | place: Pacific Ocean: North... | reverse complement strand
CTACGTTGGCCGAGGATTACTTCTGCTACAAACTGGCGACCAATCCCGAGTTCCGCATCACCGTCGGATCTGAGGGACAGGACATGGCCCGTAAAATTCTTGGACGCATCCGTTCCCGCATGGAGCCTCAAGGTCCGTTCCCCCGATATGTGGCAAAGTATGGTCCGTTTGTACCCCAGAACCAGTCTGGACGCAAAACCGCCCAGCCGTGGGGTGCTGACTACTTTAGCGTATACAAGAAGAACAGGCACGATGAGCGCGACTATTCGATGGTTTCATTGGGTTGGCGATCCAAGATTGCTGGTACCCGAACCGATCACCTACATATTGATGACATTCAGTCAAGGGTGTCTCTCAACCTGACCGAACAGATGTTTGAGATTTTCCGGCAGGACTGGTTGACCCGCCCCGGTGAGCAGGGCCGGACCAGCATCAACGGTACCCGTGTCGGTGAGGACGACTTCTATGAGCGGGTAATGGAGCAGATCGACTCAGACATCCTCCGGGTTATCAAGTTCCCAGCGATTGTCACTGATGAAAAGGGGGAGCCGGAACCATTGTGGCCGGACTTCTTCTCACTGGAATCACTGGACCGTATCCGTAGGAAGGTGGGTGAGGAGGCGTGGTCCCGTAACTACATGCAGGAACCCAGTTCCTCTGCTGCCGCAACCTTTACAGACGAATCTATCCATAAGTGCTTGAACCCACTGAGGTCAGTGAACCATGAACCCCCTAAAGATTGTTCTGTATATATTGGCGTTGATCCCGCTCTCGGCTCTAACAATTGCGTTATTGCTGCTACGCCGCACGAAGGAAAACTTAAAATACTTTTCATTCGGGAAGACGTAGGGCTGACCCGTAACGAACAGATCCTTGGCATTGTGGAGGATGCCGTACTCCAATGCGGCAGGAATGGCAGCAGTGTGTCGGATGTCATCATCGAAGCGATGGTGTTCCAGAAGGGGCTATCCCGCGATGAGCGCCTGATTGAGATGACGCAGCGGTACGGTTTCAGAGTCAGGGAACATCTCACCGGGATGAACAAGTACGATGAAACGATTGGTGTTCCGTCGATGGCGTTGTCGTTTATGCGCGGCGAGATTGACATTCCGTATGCGGAGGATCCTGCGACACGCCACCAAGCAGACCAGTTGATCCGTCAGTTGAAGGCGTGGCGTCCGATGAAGCGCGGGACGAAACTTCGGCAGGATCAGGTTATGGCATTGTGGTTTATTTGGATCCTGTGGCGACAGCGCAAGCAGTCGTTTGATCTGGACACTTCACAGTTTAACTTTGGTGGACTACCGTGGGGATCAAGTGTGCCCGTCAGACAGGTGTTTTGATGTATACGTTCGATGAGATCGTGTCGATTATTCGACTCCGACAGGACGCACAGTCCCCCCTCATCGCCCGCATGCAGGATGTTAAGGAGCGGTATAACGGCGATTATGTGATACCACTCCCGTCAATGGAAGAGGAGCCAGTTCTTCCTCCTCTGACGCCTGCTTTGATAGCGGAGAACATCGACGCTGTGGCCCAGCGGGCTGCGTCCGTTACTCCGTTTATCGGTTGTCCTGCTATCGATCCTTCTAAAGAAAGGGGGATCCGGTCGCGCGAGTACGCTGATATCCGACGGAAGGCGCTCGCTGCTACATGGTATGACTCTAAATACAAGATCAAGATCCGTCGGGCATACAGGCACCTAGCCGGGTATGCCACCGCCTGTCTTGTGGTGACACCCGATTTCGATAAGGGGCTACCTCGCATTCAGGTTCGTGACCCTATCGGTGTGTTCCCAGAGCCGAAGGCGTACGAAGATGTGGAGCCTCCGGCCAATGTTGGATTCATCTATGGCAAGTCGGGCGGCTGGTTGCGTAGCCATTACCCACAGTGCCGTCAAGAAAACGGTGGGCCTGTAACGGGAGATGAGAACGCCCGTCAGGAGTTGTGGGATGTAGCCGAATGGGTGGACTCCGAACACATCGTCATCGGCATCATGGGGCCACGGTACAGCCGACATTCGTATACGGAGCCACGGGCTACGACAACGATGGAACTGACCCGTGTCCGCAACAAGGCCGGGATGCCGTGCGTTATCACACCCGGACGGGTGACACTAGACAGGATTGCTTCTTCTATCTCCAATGTCATCGGCATTGTTGATTTGATGTCAAAGATGATGGCTTTGGAAATCATGGCGCAGGAGAAGGCGATCTTCCCTGACAGGTATATCATCGGGCGGTCGGGTCAGGTGCCGATGATTGTCGGCGGCGAGTGGAAAGACGGCCGCGAAGGACAGGTGAACGTCCTACTTGACGCTGAACAGATCGGTGAACTCCGGTCGTCACCTGACCCGTCAACCAACATCGCCATTGATCGATTGGAGCGCAATGCAAGGATCTCTACTGGCACGGTCCCGCAGATCGGCGGAGAATCATATGGCGCTCTTCGGACTGGTAGAGGCATTGATGCACTCATGGGCGCGGCGCTTGACCCGCGCATTCAGGAGATGCAGGAGATCATGGAGGGGCATCTCCCATACCTGAACGAATGCCTGTTCGCCACCTACAAGGGGTACTGGGGTAGCAAGAAGTTCTCCATGTTCACCGGGTATGCCGGTGACTTCGGACAAGTTGACTTCGTACCAAACGATCACTTTGAGACATTCAATAACGTCGTTTCACATTCCATCCCCGGTGCAGACGTACAGGGGACTACAATCCAGTTGGGGCAGTTGCTTTCCATGAAGGGCATCAGCCTCCATACGTTCAGGGCCAAGCATCCATTTATCGAAGATGCTGAGATGGAGGCACGACGGGTCGATGAGGAGCAGTTGGAGGAGGCGGTTCTGGCAGCCATCCAGCAGCAGGCTTTGTCGGGTCAGTTGCCTGTGGTGTATGTCTCTAAGATTGAGAAGCATCGCAAGAAGGGTCTGGATATCTTTGAGGCCATCGAAAAGGCTGACGAAGAGATACGGAAGGAACAGGCTGCTGTAGCCCCTGAACCCGAAGCGGGGATGGCTATAGCACCGGAGCAGGCGATGGGTTTGGCAGCAGGACCACAAGGTATGGGACCACAGGGGGCACCGCCCGGTCCTCCCGGTGGCGAGATCCCGCCTGAGGCGGCACAGCAGTTAGTCGCCGCGTTGGGTCAGGGAGTTGGCTGATGGTAAGGGCACGCAAACAACCAGCGCAGACCCCCGGCTTGGAGGCTGGTGCAGCATATGGCGAGGTCAGCGATAGCCTAGAAGCCCAGCAGGCTATCCCGCTGCCCCAGAAGCAGGCAGGCGAGATCGCTCTGCCGCAACAGGCCAACGTCCCAGCCGTTCAAGCACCAGCCCCTCAGGGTCCGCTCCCGTTGGAGGCGGCACGGGGCTACACCCCACAGGTCACACCGTTGACGGCGCCGGGTAGCGGCAACAAACCGATGATCTCACATGCACCACGACCCATTGACGAGACGGCTGAACTGTTACGCAACTGGGCTGTAGCCGTGAATGACCCGGCCCTTGCAGACGCCGCTATACAACTGAGCCAGTAATGGCTGAACGCTCTGGGCTTCGGCGGGCAACGAGTACGATTGGTACCGCACCGTCCTCGTCGTTTAATGACGAATGGCACGGTCGTAGGATGCAGTTGCTTCTAAGTGCCGGGGCAGGTCGGTTCCTAGATAGCGCGCCTGAAACCATTATGTCGCTGGCGCAGAGCCACAAGTCGGACGGCGATATGTTGGACGATTTCCTGCGTGCGTATAACCAGTCTGAGTTCAATCAGATGCGGCATACGTTTGAGGCGATGCCGGACAATATACAGATGGCTGAGTTCAGTCAGTTGGCGGAGCCGACTCGGGAGATCCTTCTCAGCGGTGGGTATGAACCACCCAACGAGGAGAAGAAATCATTAGTCAGACGGATGTTGACATGGGATATCCCGTTACTCCCTGAAGAGCATATGGGTTCAGTGATAGCGGCTGGCATGGCCCCGATCCGGTTGATGGGGTTCTTCGCAGGTAAGGCTGCCAGCAACCTATGGGAACACGGGGTGATGAAGCCCTCCCGATTTGCTACACGCTTGGGTCGGTCCGGTGGCTATCTCGCTGAGAAGGGGCTGGGTTCCTTTGCCGATCCCCGCGACTGGCGAGAGTCATGGAATGAAACAAAGCATGAAGAGAACTCCTATTACTCGGGGACCGTTAAGAAGGCCGAACGGATCGTTGGTCGTCATCAGACACGCATGCTGCGGGCCTATCTTGAGGGTGGGCAGCAGGCCGTATATGACCTGATGTTGAAAGAGGGGACGAAGAATGGTCTGACTGAGGAGAGGGTCGGGCTTCTCTGGCGTAACTGGCAATCAACGCTCAGTGAAGATGGTAATGTCAAGGCACTAGAGATTCTTGAGTCGGGTAAACTCAGCCTCTTTGATGCCTCCCAGCGCGCATTCAATACGGTGTCCCCTTGGGATGTTAACCCTGATAGTTGGCAGGGTAAGACCGTCGGTATGGTTGGGGCGCTGGCTACTGAGATCCTGCTAGATCCGACAACGTGGGCTGGTGGCGCTCTCTTCAAGGTAGCCAAGCACGCGAAGGTTGGGCTGCGTGTGGGGATGACAAGTGATGCGGTTCACTTCTCTGAACGGCTATCCAAGGCTCTTCGTGCGGAAGCCGCAGATACCGGGCTGTTCGCACCAATCAGGATTTGGAACCCCAACACCGGCCAGTTCGATGACGCTCTCAGCGAAGTCAAGCAGTGGGTCAGAGGGGGTGGGGTCGGGAGTACCGGGTCGCTTACTCAGGGCAACATCCCGATTGGGCGTGGTAGGAGGCTAATCAGGACCGGTGCTGAGTATCTGGCCCAGACGAACCCGATGCTTCGCTCACAGCACAGGGCAATCAACCGGCTGATCGACCGGATCAACGATGCGTTCAAGAAGCAAGATGAAATAGATGAGTTCAGCCGTGCGTTCAGGGCTGCTAACCCCGATGAGAACGTCAATAAGGCTATTCAGGCCGAGTTCGGTACTGACACTGGTCTAGGTCAGTTGATGCGCGATGTGCCTGCGATGGCTCCCATCATCGGTGATATGTGGAACTGGCATCTGATGAGGCGCAGGATGGCCCTCACCGTGGATGCGCGACACATCGATGCAGATGGCATGTGGAGGCTCTTCGATGACGAGGGCAAGATGATCGGTGAGGTCCGCATCAAGGGTGACCCGGAGTCTGGACCGGAGATTGCGGCAGAGATCAAGGGCCGCATCAAGGGTGACCCCGGTAACCCGCTGTCAGAAGGTGACGCTGTATTCACCAATGAAGGGGTGGAGTTCGCCAAGTATGACAAGGACGGGAAGTTTATTGAATGGATTGACTTCCAGACCAGAACCTTCCCGACACTATCCCATGAGCAGGGCTTCTGGGACTTCCTCCAATCCCAGTCAGGTTGGGAGATGCTGGCCTCCAAGGTAGGCGGGGTAGACCCGGACGCCATCTTCCTGCCACGGATGAGCAAGTTTGGAGAGAAGTGGGCTGACGGTAAGAACTACGTCAGGAAACAGATACTTAGTTTCGATAATCTGGACGCAGAAGTTGTCGATGACCTTGCACGCGCTGCTGCGACATGGCTGGTGGAACAGGGCGAATACGTCAATGTATTCATTAGGCGGCGGATCGATGAGGGGGTACTTGAACTCAGTAACGACATAGACAACATCGGTCTTCAGTCCGTGTTGGATGATCCGTCGATTGGTAATGCGCGACGGTACGGCTTGAGTGAGGAGGATCTGGCGAAGATCGAAGAGGCCCGCCTCGCTGATGAACCGGATGTCATAAAAGCAGTTATGGCAGAGAACGAGATGAGTCCCATGCTCATGTACCACAAGGGTAGGGGCGTGGAGATTGTTGACGGGGTACCTGTCCAAGACGTAAAGGACTTGCCATTTGCGGGAGCGCGTCGTGCCCGTCAGAACTACATCGAAGGCCAGATCCATAAGGCGGGTGGGACCAATGCCGAACTGGACTGGTGGCACCGCAACGGGATAATCAGCGCGGCGACGCTGCACGCATTGGCCTACTACCCGGCCAAGTTTGCAGAGAAACTAGTTACCTACGTCCCCAAGGCAGCGCACATAGATGTAAGTAATACCCAGTTGGCGATTGCCGAGTTCCAAGGGCTAGTTGATATGGGAATCATGGTGGATATGCCACGCACCCAGATCGACAACTACCTGCGTGCCTACACAATGGGTAACGATTCTGAGAAATGGCTGGTTACTACAGAGTTCTATTTGGATTTCCTTGGCAGGTCGGGTGTGCTGATGCACGGCGGGCAGGATGTCCAACGCTTCGTTGAAAGGTTCGTCCGGCAGGGTGCGAGCAGGTACGGCAACATCACGGATGACATGGTTGGACTCCCGGCCCTTGGTGGATTGAATGTTCGCAAGGCCATCATGCCCGGTCAGGAGTATTCGGCACAGTTGGCACGGGGTGACGTTATACCCAACTACCGGGAACTTGGGGCTGTAGCCAAATACATGGCGTTCTACCGGAGGCTTGGCTGGGGGCTGCACCTACCTGCGGTTGATGCGCTGCTTGCTAGGACATGGCGTCCTGCTGTTCTGCTGCGTATGGGGTATGTGGCTCGTAACGGTGGCGAGGAGTTGTTCACATGGATGCTGCGGGAAGGCCCGTCGCATTATGGGAAGCAGAAACTAGCCAAGGTTGCCTCCGATTTCCATCCCATGTTCGATCAGTATGGCAGGAAGACGCTGGTCAAGGGATCGAAACTACCTGACTCGGAACGTCTACCTATGCTATGGAAGCCGTTCTCTTCGATATGGCGGTCATTCAATGAGATCGCTGGGGTCGGGGATTTCGCCCTCTTCCGCAAGTCGCTGTTGGAGGTTGTTGAAAACAACAAGGGAAGATGGGCGACCTTGTTGGAGGACAGCCCAGAACTTGCGTTCAAGTTGTTTGAAGATACTCATGCGGCAGTCAAACTCAAGGCAGGCCGCACCGTACTGGGAGGTACCTCTAGGCGGCTGTTGGAGTTCTCCAACGCACAGGCGAACAAGTTGACATTGGCAGCGCGGGATGCTTTCGGTCGTATGCCGGGTATGCCAACCCGACAGGAACTCGCTGGCCGGGTACTAAGCAAGGTGGCGAAAGACCATGAAGCACGGGTGCACGCTGTCGCTTCTTCTCTAACTGTTCCCATGTTGCTGGATGCCCAGATGAGGGAGATTCTGGGAACCTTCGATAACTACCTCAACTACAGCAAGAACACTATGGATGACGCGCTACGGAAGGGGAACAGCGTCACCCAGATAGATCGGATGTTGAAGTTCACAGTTGATTACCAGAACACGGAACTGGTATGGGTATCGAACGAGCCGGGTAGCGAACTGAACCATGTCGCTAAGGCTCAGGCTGTAAGCCAGCGGCTAGGCATGCATTCCGATGATGTATTTGCCCGTGCCTATCTGGCAGAAATGGGGAACTATGTTTCACCACGGATCCGACAAGAACTAACTCCTACCGCCGAGGGGTTGGCCCTCGCTGCCCTGAGTGGTGGTTCCCCCGATGAGATCCGTCGTGTCACCACCCTGCTCAGGGACCAGTCGCCAGAACAGATTGTCATGCACCTCGCACGGGAGAACCCGGAAGCGTTGGATAACCTACGAATGGCGTTTGACCGGGTTGCACCCGGCGCACACTTCGATGAAGCAGGCGAGTTGGTTGTCAGCGATCTGCCGTTTGAGGCTGGGTGGCCGGATGCTGTCGATGACTTCATCGATGCCATGCCCGACGCCCAGCGGGAATGGTGGCGCAATCTGTTGGACCCGGAGGTTGGTGGGCAGAAGGTTGGTGCCGATGTCAACATCGTTGCTCTTCTGATTAGCGATGCAGACATTGCTCGTTTAACAGATGATATTGGTGAGGCCAAGCGTCGTGGACGGCTGGCGTACTTCAACCGGGAAATGACCCCAGACGGTCAGGATATTCTTCGGACAGTTCATCGGTCGCATGCAGGGTTCGCTGCCTTGGGTGGCAAGGCCAGTGAGATGCTGCCGCCCGGTGCTACCCGCCTGTTCGTTCCGATGATTCCCTTGGAATACAGGGAAGCCCTCATCACGATGCTGAGTGGGGGACGGGGACGGGGGGGCTGGTTCGATGAAGTGGTGGATCTGCTCACAGTCAAGATGAGAGAGATAGGTCTATCTGAGAAGGAAGCGTTGGCTGCGGCGCGCATGCTGCAACCATCGATGGGGCCGGGGGGTACGGGCCTGACCGCTGCCACCATGATCGCTACAGCAAATGACTGGGAATCTGTTGGGGAAGGCTTCTTCCCATTGGTAACTGGTAGTGCCAACCCCAAGGTGGCGCACATCATCTCGCAGGTTGTGGAAGAGGTTCTAGCGACACGGGTCGCTGCCCGTTACCGGTACGTCGGCAAGGGCCACCGTGTTGGCAGCGGGCGCATTTCCACGATGGATGTGAATAGTGAGGAACTGTGGAACGCCCCCGGTCTGGCAGCAGGAAGCAGGCCAGCCGAACTTGAGATAACCAATGTCAGAAATGTGGTTGGATCAACGACTGCACATGAGCATATGGCTACCTCTTTGGGTGGCGAGTTTATGAACTCCTATTACGGGTGGGGCAGGGACGGTGCTACTACAGCACGGGACTTCGGACCTGACGGGCTGCGCTACGAGAATGTGATCGGGATCGCTGGTCAACATCTGGTGCACCCACGACCCGGCGGCTTGACGATGGTACCGATGATAGACGGCACACCGGAAACCTATCTGACCCGCTACTACAGGAGTCCAACAAGCGGCGAGTTTGTTGTAATCAGACACGGTGAAGAACCGTCCGATGATTGGTTCCTTGACTACGAGTTGATGGAGGAGCAATACACGGCAGGGAATGATCTTCATAACATTGCCGAAGAAATGGCCTACCTCAACTCATTTGAATTGGATGACCTGATTGGCACAGGTAGCAGGCAGGGCTTTGATGAGGTCTTCCATCCGTGGATCCGTGAGGTACTACAGCCACATGAGGTCAGTGTCGCGCGCGTTGACGCCTATGCGAACAGGGCTAGATGGTGGCCCAACGCTCCCAAGAATGTCCTTGCGTTCATGCCGGTTACTGAAGAGGGCGGCAAGATAGGGGAGAAGATCAGCAAGGCGTGGACGACAGTTCTACGCAATTGGTTTGACGGGGTGGTCAACCCGATGATTGGTGCGATGGTTCGTGAACCGTTGTTCCAACATTATTTGGCTATAGCCAAGCCGCAGACAGAGGGGGTGCGACGTATCTACCACCGGCCCATGTTGGAGGTGCGCGAATGGCAGGGTATGACTCGGGCTATGGGGGGCCATGCCGTATGGGTGAAGAAGCCGTACAATCACAGGCTCCGTGATGCGTTAGGAGAACAGACTGAGTTTGGTTGGCGTCAGACGGGGCACTTCGATGTAGACCGTCAGTTTGTGATTGATGAACTAGAGGGGTTCATCGACTTTGATTGGCCGCTGGCTCAGGCAAACCCGGAGGCTCCGGCCTCCCAGTTGGCTGCTGCTATTGAATCAAGAAGCCCGCTTGGTGCCATGCATGCGATAGAAGCGATCATCGCAGAAGGTGATACACCCGCTGATGTTGTGGAGGTGTTAGAGCGGGTCAGCCGCCTCATGGACGATCTGACACCAGAAGCAATCGATCTCATGCTGCTGCGGTCCAGATACCACAACGTGAAAGTCAAGACAGTAAACGAGGTACTTCAAGAACACCATCGGACGCAGAACGAGTTCTTCGGTTGGGCACTGCACCGCAAGGTAATGGCTGAAGCCCACCGGGACATATCCGTCCGTCGGGCCATGACCCTGACCAGCGCATTCATCGATGACCACCGCATCCGTTCACAGTTTCAGCAGATGGTCGGCACAGTCGTACCGTTCTGGTTTGCTGAAGATAACTTCCTACGCCGTGTTGGACGCAGCCTGAAGCACAACCCGCTGATGTTCCGCAACCTCCACCTGACAATGAACGCCGGGGTATACAGCGGCATCGTTCAGGAGGATCAGTTCGGAGAGAAGAAGATCGTTATTCCCGGTAGCGAGGTCGCTACCCAATACATGCTGTCGATAGCCGACAAGACCCCCATCGTTAACAGTGTCTTCGGTGGTGACCTTGGTCATGTGGTGCGCCCCGGCATGGGTATCGCAATGAACATCCATGTGATCCCCGGTTACGATCTGGATTCAATCGGACGACCGGGCCTTGGTCCGCTACTTGCTGCACCAATCAACTTTGCTTCAGGTCGTGACCCTGAGATCCGACAGATGTTTGAACACAACCTTGTCGGTGGCCGATACCCCGGAGTAAGCAAACTAGATACAGGTGTCGGATCCCGAGCGAACAGAGTCTTTGAGGCGGCGTGGTCATCGGTGGCTCCTGCGCTGGTTGTCAGGGCGTTCTCATTGATAGGCATTGACGGCCCGAATGGTGAGGCCCGTGCCAAGGCAAAGATCGACATACTCAAGTTCATGGCGATGAATGGCTCCATCCCCACAGAGCAGGAGATCGCATCGCATTCCAACCCGGCGCTGTACCGGGAGGAGTTCCTAGAGGATGTAGATGAGATGGCCCGCCAGTATCAGTTGTTGCAGGCGATGTCATGGTTCTTCGGTCCCGCTACCGGGAACTTGGCTGATCTTACTTTGCATGATAAGTGGGAATGGAACCAAGAGTTCCATGAGTTGTTGGAGATGGGGATGCCCTATGAGGACGCATACCCACAGTGGGTGAAGAACGTAGAGGCCCGTACCGGGGAGAAGTTCGACCCGGTGGTGCACTCACCATTCAGGACTTCCGGTCATACCAAGGTTCCGTTTGCTGTGTTGGAGACTACGCAGGAGGCTAACCGTTGGCTGGTGGCTAACGACGGCTTCGCCCGTGACTTCACCATGTCGTCAGCGTTCTTCATGCCCCGTAAGTTTGATGTGGAAGATGATGAATATGTAGCAGAAGTTAAGCAACGTCAGTTGAATATGGGGCTGCGTAAGATGGATACACCAGAGGAGTTTCTATCTGAGTTGTATTTCAACATTGCCTACCCCGTTTACAGCAAGCGGCGTGTGACCTACATGACACAGAAGAATGCGATGCGTGCCAACAACATGGACACCACCGAGTTGGATGACAAGTGGGACATCTGGTATGCGTCGTTCCAGTTGCAGCACCCTGTATTTGTAAATCAGATCACCACTGGTACCGCCCGCCTCAAGCGAGACGAGACTGTCAACGAGTTCAAGTTGCTTGTCGGTTCACCAGAACTGGTACCTGAGGGGCTGCATCGGAAAGACATTCTGGATGCGATGGCTACCATCGTTGGGTTCTCCGACAAGATGGATGTCCTCAAGGGCCACACTGACCCTGAGGCACGGGCTAGGCGTGATGCCCTCCGCTTCCAGTACCACCGGATAATGCAGGAGTTCGTCCGTAACAAGCCGTGGTTAAATGAACTATATTACAGTGTGTTCCTGCCTATTATCGGGGAGAGTTGGATTGCGAAACATCAGGCTGGGTTGGTTCACATCGACATGAGCGTGATATGACCGACCTCTTCGTAGAGCAGCCCGAAGAAGAACTAGTCAGCAGCCTCTCCCCTAGCGCGGCTGATGAATTTTGGGATGTCCCAGATGAAATCGGTGAGTTCTTCGGTGACATCGGTCAGGCCATAGACACAGTATTCACAGGGTACAACGAGAAGGATGAAGAGGGGAATAGGATCAATGAGCCTCAAGGCTGGTGGCGTCTCCCCTACGCATCAGAAGGCAGGCATATAGCAACTACTCTCAAGGATCTTGTTACACGAGAAGGCGAGTTCGCACCACAGGTAGAAGAAGAAGTATCGATAGAAGACCGGGTAGCCCAGAAGGCGCAGGAGTTAATGCCAGCCTCCACCGGGGGCGGGGACGATGTAGCAGAGGGCGCCGGGAACACAGCCCTCAAGGCTCTGCACTTTGAACGGATGACTGGCGAGTCAGCGTTCGTTAAGTTCATTAACTGGCTCAGGGAAAGCGGTGTTATGACTGCTTCCCGTGAAGGTGCCGGTATCGGCAGGTCGTCTATCTATGAGGCAGACGGCAAGATCAGCCCTGCATTCCAAGGCGACACATCCAAGCCCGCCGCCAATGTCCTATCGCTCACTAGCGCCAAGGGCAGGGGACAACTAACTGATTATCTGCGGGCTGACTGGCGCAACATCCCCGGCCTACTTGAGATAGTTCAACAAAACGTTGCTGAGAACTGGTCGGTCTTCATGTCCGGTGTTGCCGATGGAAGGAAGCCGGAGACTCCCGATACCTCCGAAGATGACCCTGCGGTGTTCGCTGAACTGATGCGACAGTTCGGCGGGTACGGTGATGGCACCACCCTGCTTGTCGATGTTGATGAGGCATTCGGTGGTGGGGCAGCGGCAGACATTCTAGGTGGGACGCTGAATGCTGCCATCGAAGCGTACGCAGATGAACTCGTCAAGACGAATCAGTCGATGTTGGTTGGTCCCAACCTTGAGGAAGAGGGAGGGATGGTTGGGTTCATAACATCGTTTGATGGTACGCCCTACGGGGATATCACATCAGTCAATGATCTGTTCTCTGGTGGCAAGATCGGCCCGATGGATGCCTACAAGTATATGGATAAGTTGTGGGAGAACACTAGGGATGGGCAGGGTTACTCCGCTGTTCTTGAACAGATCCAACAGGAGTTGTTTGCATGGGGGGTGCTGGTCCCTGAAGATGGCTTTGAGTGGGGCAAACTAGATGTTGTCGGCATGCATGGTATGGCTGACCTGACTGTTGACGCATTGCAAATGTTCCAAGTGGACATCATCAATACGGCATTGAAGGTACCGGAAGGTGAACTGGCGGCTGACGCCACTCCCTACATGGACAGCGTGTTGCAGCGATTGATTAGTCGCAATGTCACCACTGGTGAGCGTCAGGGGAATCAGGCGAGGGAGATTGAGAAGAACACTGTCAATCGGATATCACAGAAGATTCAGGAAAGAATCAACAACAACCCAAATCGTCTTATCAATGAGCAGGGTGTTGCGGAACTGGAAACCACCATCCAGCAAATGATAAATGAGTTGGGTTCACAGGATCGGGAAGAGTTCTTCGGACGAGGAGGCGGTGCAGAGGAACGGCAGATAGTAGACGCTCTGATGGCTGACTTCTACGGAGATAGTGACTGGGGTCAACACATCTTCTTCGGTGGCAAGAACACTGATGGTGCCTTCTTGAAGTATGCCAGCCGGGTGGGTGCGTTGAGTCCAACGGAGGAAGCGTTGTTGGGGCGTGGGGCAGGGCGGCTTGAAAACTTCAGGGAGAACTGGGATCCGAGCGATGTGGATTCACTACACGCTGCTGAAAAGGATGTAGTTACTTCTAATCTTCTGAAGTTTATTTCTAACCATATGACAGCCGAGGGTATCTTCAATGATCCTGAGGCTATCCGTAAGGGACTGATGACTTACGCCCACACCATCGGTCAGCGGACTGCTGCTGAACGTGGGTATAGCGATGCGGATTACAGGCGCATGGTAGATAGCGCGTTACGCGCACACGGTGCTAACCCAGCAGAATCGCCGTTGGTTGCTACTCTGGATGACAGGCTGGCAGAATCGATGGACCTTGTTGGAGGCAACGCTCCCGACTTCCGACGCCTGATGGACTCAGTGGATAGCCGCCGGAGGAGTTTGAACACGTTGAGGGTGAGGAACGTATGATCGATCCCACCCAGCATTCGATAAGTTATATCCTTGATTGGATCAGGGAGTCACGGAAGCCCTCCGATCATCCCAAGGCACAGGCACCTACCAAGGGTGGGTATCAGCCAACCTACGAGGGGATGACTCAGTGGGTGGAGGACGTTATGTTCCTGTTGGGTTACGTCGCTGACAAGGACATTGATCGGTATAACGATTTCATGGGCCGCTGTAAGAATAGGGATCCCATTGCATTCAACGCTTTGATCGGCAGCATGTACCATCCTGAGGAACAGCAGGTAGAAGATGTGACGGGCTTGGTACCTACGACCACGGTGCCTACTACCACAACCACCACTACTATGCCACCACCTGAGGTTACGGCACCGCCCCCGATCACAGACATACCACCTACTACTACTGTGCCACCACCTACTACTACCGTGCCACCACCTACCACTACGGTACCTGATCGGGACCGCCCCAGACGCCCACACGAACCACGCCCGACGGGCAGTTGGACATGGCCTCCGCCACCGAAGGGACCAGAGACACGGCCCCATTCTCCTCACGCCCCGTTCTGGCCGCGCGTACCATCTGATTGGCCGTATGAGCGAGGACCGGAGTACGGTGAGATCCCTGAGGGTGATTCCACCTTGAACGCTGGGCCGGATGATTGGGGTGCCCCTCCGGGCACACCAGCGTCACGGCCACCGGGTGACGCACAGCCTACCGGCGCGGTTACTGAGTGGCCGACAGAGGGACCATTGAAGATCCTTGGTGACTTCTTGGGTGGCTATCTGAATCCGGGTGCTGGCTGGGATTACGAGGGGAAGGTGTCAACATTATGACTACTCCCGTTACGGCTACCTTTGTCAATCCTAGGGCAGCAAACAACCCCACCGGACTCCCGGTGTTCTATTTAGAGGCACTTAGGGAAGCACATCGTTACGCAGTGGTTGGCGGTGTCTCACTGGTAGGTGGGAAAGAGATGGGGTTGGGTAGCAAGATCAGTGCCCGCGATGCGACATTGGTGCCTGAGGAATCGGCGGCGTTGGACGCTAAGGCCAATGAGTTCTTGGGACAGTTTGGTCTTAACAGACAGCAGGTTGTTGATTTGTTAGTCAATCAGTTTGGTGTCACACAAGAAGAACTTGCCTATGCATGGGATGTTCCTGCTTATCCCGTGATGCGGGAAGGTGTGCTACAACCAGCCGAGGCGCCAGAGTTCTTTATAGGGAACCCGCTGGATC
>Ga0310342_100001388_pt1 | contig 15038 bp, 8 predicted proteins | sample S15DNA20500_MG_FD_206155 | JGI IMG/M metagenome (GOLD analysis project Ga0310342, IMG submission 206155) | Marine microbial communities from station ALOHA, North Pacific Subtropical Gyre - S1503-DNA-20-500_MG | ecosystem: Environmental > Aquatic > Marine > Oceanic | place: Pacific Ocean: North... | reverse complement strand
TGGGGCCTATTTTTCACTCCATGGGGCAATGCAAGCCGAGAATGAAAATGATCCGGAAGGCTATCTGCTGGAACAAGCTCGGCAAATCCTGGGCGAGGACATACCCTTTGTCGTATCACTCGATTTGCATGGTATCCTGACCGATCGAATGCTGACACACAGTGACGCCGTCGTCATCTACCACACCTACCCGCACATCGATTTCTTTGAAACGGGAGCCCGAGCTGCCCGATTACTTACCCGAATCGTTGCCGGCCAAACCCGGCCCGTGACCGCGCGCGTCAAAATACCCGTTTTGGCCCGCGGTGACGAAATGATCACCGAAACGGGTGCAGTGGGTCACTGCATCCGCATGGCACAAGGGATCGAAGCTCACGACGCTGGGCTTGCTGCCGGTGTCATGTGGGGAAATCCATTTACGGATGTCCCCCAACTGCGTAGTAACGCCGTCGTTGTCATGGATGGCGCCCCGGCAGCGGCTAAGCAACACGCGATCGAACTGGCAAAGCGATTTTGGGAGCAACACCCCACCATGCGCGTCCCTTTGACCAGTCTTGCAGAAGCCACCCGATTAGCCGACGAAGTGAAGTCAGGCACGGTCGTACTGATGGACGCCGCCGATGCGACCAGTTCCGGCGCCTCGGGGGACAGCAATGCGATTGTTCGTCAATGGGTCGAACAAAACTACAGCGGCCGCCTGTTGGCACCGCTGGTGGATCCGGCGGCTGTACGTCAAGCATTCGCTGCCGGTGTGGGAGCTACCATTGAGACAAAAGTCGGTGGATCACTCGATACAAAACGGTATCAGCCTCTCGAGATTTCCGCCAAAATACGTTCACTTTCCGATGGCAAATTCTGCAGTGAGTCCTTTGGCTGGCATTGGGATTCAGGTGATACGGCTGTTTTGGAGGCAGATTCTGTGACACTCGTCGTGGGAACACGACCGGTGAGTCTCTTCGATCGATCCTGGTTTTATGCCAACGGTCAAAACCCTCGTGACTTCGCTGCGGTGGTGGTCAAATCCCCGCATTGCGAACCGCACATGTTTGCCGACTGGTGTACGAAGTTAATCAATGTTGACGCACCGGGCGCTACCAGCGCCAATCTGGCCAGCCTGGGACACACGATTTGCAAACGGCCGATTTTTCCACTGGACAAGGAAGTTGACTTTGTGACGATTGCCGATACATTTCAGCGGCATTGATCGATCGTCGTAACGGACACGAGTCCCTCACGCGTTCTCTCAACTGGAAAATCATCATGCAACGTCTACTGGCCATCATCCTGGTGATATCCTGCCTCAGTCACAGGATGAGTGCTCAAACGACCCAAGATGCCTACTGGCAACTGGGAGTTGGTGCTTACTTTGGCGGATTAGGCACGTTGACCGAATTGGACGTGGCCCGCTTCGACTGGCTCTATCTCTGTTTCGGTAATATTCCCGCCGATCACGGAACAACCGAATTGCTCAACCGCTTGCTTGCCATCAATCCCGACCTGAAAATCGTGATCCGCCTATGGCCCAACTTGGGGCTGGGGGATAACGCCGAAAACAACTACCAGGCAACGTTTCTCCATTATTTGTACCTGCCTGGCGTCAAAGAAAAGCTCCATCAGAACATTCATGACCAGATCCACGTTGTACTGGACCCGATTACAAAACCTGAAAACGTAGTGGGCATGACCTTTCTAGAGGAACTACCCAACCACTTTTCAGCCAATCCATTTCGGCGCGGCGGTGACAAACTCACCTGGGACTTACTCCGTTTTCGCAAGGAAATCGAAGCCGAACGGGGCAAACCCCTGGTCTGGGACAGCGAAACTTGACGTTGGTGGGCTACCAAGTGGGTGCAAGTCCTCAACGAAATCCACGCCACCATGAAAAAAGCTTCCGACGGTCGACTCGTCTTTTATTATTTGCAGACCAACCACAACACTCTGGATCAGCACACGGAAGGTACCTCCATTGAGCAGCCCCGTCTGGTCCCCCACCACTGGTCGGATGTGATCAAACCCGGCTTGTGCGATGGATTTTTCGCCTATCCCAATAATGAAAAAATATGGAATGAAAAATACGTTGCCTTGGCACAGAAAAACAACTGGGTGATGTTCTCGCAGGTCTCACATCCCCCCTTCATGCGGTTGTGCCCCTGGGAGACCAATGTCCGCCTGGCCAAAACACGGCTGTCGCAAAATCTGGGCTACTTTTTTTATTGCCAAGGTAACTGTGCAGAAAAACTCGCGTGGAACGTGGACCCGGGAATTCCGGCCGGTCCCCAGTGGAACTCGCTGGGCTTTTCCCAGCGGCTCCATGTCCGCCGGCATCTGGCGCAGGAAAACGTGGGGATGGACATCGTCGCCCGACAACCGGCGTTGGATGTAAAACTCGATTTGCCCTTGGCTGCGTCCCGGGCAGGCAAGCCTATTCACACTCGAGTCGTCGTTCATAACCAACGAGAGGCCTCTTTTATACCCATCCCAGCGAAGCCATTCTGCGCAACGTTTCCGTCACGCTCCAATTACCTCCGGGATTCTCTTTCAGCGACCCCACCACGCCAGCCACTATGAAAATCGGCGCGATGAAGCCCGCTCAATCACAACAAGTCGACTGGTGGATTCAGCTGCCGGAAAAATTCTCAGGTACGATGGATCGGCCGCTGGTCGTGACCGCCACTGCGGCCAACGGCCCCCCGACCAGGCTCGAGGCGAACAGCGACACATCGATCCCTTTTGCCCAGTCTCATGAAATCGCCCTTTCGGGGACGCGCTGGACCGAAGCGCCCTTTCGTCTGAATCGATCCAGGGTTCAACCCCGCATCGTGATCGACGCGCTGGCCAATGGCACCCGAAACCCTACGGTCGGAGACCAGCAGGCGGTGTTAACATGGCAAGGCCAGCTGGACGTCGGCCAACGGTTGGTCCTGGACCCACAAAAAGGTGCCCGGCTTATTTTCGGCGCGCTGATCGACGACGACGGCCATGAGCGCAGTGATGCGTCCGATCCGGATGGATATGCGGATTTCGACGAAGACTATCTCGTTGCACGTGCCGCTTCCAACACCAAGGTCGATCCCAAGGTGCCCTTACGAGTGACCATTTCCGGCAAGGCCCGGGACGACGGTCAAAGCCTGGTGGTGTTACGATTTTTAAAAAAAGGGGGGCATGTTGACCGGTCGATCCTGGTGAATCAATTTACGGCGAAATGGCAAACCATTTCCGAGCAAATCATACCACCAGCGGAAGCAACATCACTTCAAAACGTTTTTCTCTATCGCTTTCGCAGCCGAGGCAAAGTCTGGTACGGCCCGTTCAAGATTGAACGGGCCGACGCAACACTGGCAGGCCGCGACGTGACATCCCAGTTGAGCGGCACCTTTCCGTCACTGCACAATGATCAATTGAGCGTTTACACGTATCGTGACGAAGGTCCTCTAACGTACAGCCCGCGGATACGTCTGCAACTGAAGGTTCCCGAAGCCTGGTAAGCTCAGCAAGCGACAGCCTATTGCAGGCGTGCACTATTTGGTAGAGTGACACCTGCCTGGTCAACAAGCTGTCTGGCGGGCGATACCTCATGTCACCCAACAAATAATCTTCTAACTCAATTGAACATGAACGATTTGAGTGCCGACAACCAGGAAACGGTTCCTGCCGGTGTCCTGCCACCCTGGACGGTGGGAGACCTGCCTCCACCTCCCAGTCTGGGTTGGCGAAGTTGGGCCGCTTTGATTGGACCGGGCGTCTTGATGGCTGGTGCTTCGGTCGGTTCGGGCGAGTGGCTTGCCGGACCGAGCGTGACCGCACAATACGGTGGAACCCTGCTGTGGGTGGCCAGCTTGAGCATCGTGGCACAGGTCTTCTGTAACCTCGAGTTCTTGCGTTATGCGATGTATTGCGGCGAACCGATTCTGGTGGGAGTTTTTCGCACGCGTCCTGGCCCTAAACTCTGGACTGGTGTGTATGCGATCCTGGACATCGGAAATATCTGGCCCTTCAACGTGGCCAGCGCCTCGGTAGCAGTCGCGGCTCTGTTTCTCGGTCGTTTGCCACGCGCCGCCGATAGCACGTTTGTCCACCTGCTCAGCTGCACCTTATTTTTGCTCGCCTTCCTGCCGCTTATCTTCGGAGGTACTGTTTACAAGACACTCGAACGAATCATGACTGCAAAGTTGGTTGTCGTGGTCATCTTTCTCGGTTTCATGTCGCTGTTTCTCATCTCGCAACGGACGATGCACGAGGTCTTCAGCGGCTTTTTACGGTTCGGTCAAATCCCGTTACGCGCCAGCACGATTGTCGACGGCCGCCACTTCACGCTGACCGAGCAAGCGGGTGGTGTTACCTTTGTGGTGCAGGGTACTGTCGAGGCCTCCGAAACCGTTGTCACCAAGTTCCGTGCGGGAGAAGACGTCTATAAAATTGACGCCGTGATTCCCACCGGGCACGAGAAACGCCGTACACAGATGGTGGCCCGCGCAGAACAGCTTGCCCAGCCAGGGCAATTTCTGGTTGAACAAACCGAGGGTGACGATATCGTGACCGCCGTGGGCCAGATCGATCGCAGCAACGGCAGCTGGCAGCTCGAGCGGGTCACGGTGAAAAATACAGACGGCCAGCGAACCTACGAACGGCTGGACGATATACCGCAGGAGGCACTACGGGCGAGCGTGGCGGAACTGACACAAAATCAAGGCCTGCGTCGAGTCCAGCTGATCGGTTATGTTCGCGAAAATGGAAAACTTCCCGACCTGGATTTTGCGATGATTGCCACTTTCGCCTCGATCGCTGGTGCGGGTGGGCTGTCCAATGTGTTGTTGTCCAATTACGCCCGCGACAAGGGCTGGGGCATGGGTGCCAACGTGGGCGCTATTCCCAGTGCGGTGGGTGGCACAACCGTCTCCCTGTCCCACGTCGGCCAGGCAGTTCGCCCCACGGAGCAAAACATGGTCCGCTGGCGGGGTTGGATGCGCCATATCATCCGGGACCAGGCTGTCGTCTGGATGATCTGCTGTTTCATTGGTATGGCCCTGCCGTGCATGATGTCCATCGAGTTCATCCGGAACGCTCCGGTGGCGGGCATTCGGGTCGCAGGCATGACCGCCGATGGAATCGACAACCGCTATCCCGGCTACGGACTCTGGATGATGACACTGGTGGTTGGTTTTCTTGTCTTGTATCCGGGCCAGATCATGCAGGGTGACACGATTCCCCGCCGCTGGTGTGACATTATCTGGACCGCCAGTGCCCGTGCTCGTCGTCTCAACGAGCAACACGTGAAACGTATTTACTATGGGTTGATGTCGCTGATGGCCGTTTGGGGACTACTGGTACTGATGTTACTGGAGCCACTTGCGATTCTCAAAATCGGAGGGGTGTTGATGAATATTGGCCTCGGCGCTTCAGCGATCCATGCGCTTTACGTGAATTGCACGTTACTGCCTCCCGAGGTACGACCGAACTGGTTCATGCGTTTGGGCGTCATCGCTTGTAGCCTGTTCTTTTTTGGAATCAGTGGGATCGTGTTCGTGTCACTTTTATAATCGTCGATCCGGCCTCAGCCGCCGGAAGCGCCATGGTCACAACGGCGCCGGATTACAACGAAATTCACGCAGCTGACCAAAAATGAATATTTTGATTACCGGCGGCAATGGTACCCTGGGGGGATACATCGTGCAGGAACTGCACCGCTCGGGGCATTCTCTGACCTGCTTCAGCCGCACGTCAACCGACGATGCGGATGTACGGTTCTTTGAGGGTGATATCAACAACCCGCAACAACTCCAGGCAGCGTGCCAGGGCCACGACGCCATCATTCACCTGGCAGGCGTCCCTGGACCGGGCCGCGCTTCACCTGCAGACCTATTGCAAGTCAACGTCATCGGCACAGTTCATGTTTTAGAGGCGGCCCTGCAGACGGGCATTGGCCGAGTCGTGCTGGCATCCTCGGGTGCTGCCACCGGTTTTTCGTTTCCCCGCCGCAAACTCATTCCTGATTATCTTCCCTTGGATGAGCAACATCCCTGCCAGCCACATGATGAATACGGTCTGAGCAAGCTGCTGGCTGAACAAACGTGTCAACGATATTCAGACGCTTTTGGTATGCAGACAATCTGCCTGCGCATTAACAACAACTGGTACCTGAATCGCGAGGACGCCAATCGGGTCGTCCAGCGCGGATGGGCCAGGTCGTTTACCGCAGCAGAGGATCTCTGGACAAAACGCTATCGCAAAACCTTGGAAGACCCGCATGGACAAGGTGACTGGCCCATCCCAGGACCACCGCTGCCGGCCAATCTCCTCTGGGCGTTTACCGATGCTCGGGATGCGGCACAAGCATTTCGGCTGGCCGTAGAGAATGACACCATCACGCACGAGGTATTTCTCATCAACGGATATGACACCTGTGCGACCGTGGAAACACCAATGCTTGTGGCGCGTCATTATCCCGAGGTTCCCATCCAGGTGTCGCTGGAAGGCCACGCCACGTTGTGGTCGTACGATAAGGCGGCTCGCATGCTGGGTTACGAACCGAAATTCAGCTGGCGAAAAAGCGATTTCAGCCAATGGCTTGCGCAACAGGCCGGGCCGTAACGAATCTCGTCTATACAGCAAACCCGGCAGCCAACTGCCAGATCATTCAGGCATTTTCAGAAACGATCGCTGAGCCCAGCGATCACCTCGAGGAGCATTGTCTCAACGACTCGGATGCCAGGACGATGGTCGACTCTGCCAATCGCTGACTCCCACTGGCACCGATTGGCAAACCTGAAGGCGTCCCACAAAAGACCGTCCCCTTGGGGGGCGTGAACCAACCCGTTATGTCAATGTTTGCGTCTGCTCAGAAATCACGTCCTGCGTTGGCTTCCTGGGCGCCACTGAAGTTGCCCGGGCACCAGTGAAATTGATGATCATGGTGGTCACGTCACCCGTGTCCACATCTCCGTCATCATCAGTATCGCCGGTTCGCCACGTTTTTCCCGCACCACCAAAGCCGGTAAAATTCAGAATCCCCTGGGTGATGTCCTGCGTGTCCACATCTCCATCCCGATCCGTATCACCCCTTAGCCCCGCTGGCATCCCCGCCACCTGCTCCAGGTTGTCCACCCGCTGACGGTTGTCAACAGGATCATCAACGGAATTGTCAATCTCGGAAAAATCGTACGTCGCATCGGTTAAACCAAGCTCGGCGAACACATCATCGACTTGCATCGTGTGCAAACTGGCAACGCCGTTCAGCTCACCAGACAGCTCCGAAATCAGTTCGACCTCCATCGACCAGTCCAACAGGACGCCGCTGTGACCGTTGGGAATCACGTCGGTAACCACCAGGGTCCACGTCCCATTGATTTCTCTTCCGACAAAATCTTGCAGTGTGCCGGTGGGTTGAAACACTCCGCTGATCGGTGCCGTGGCCGAGGCGATGGGCAAGACCGCGCCATCGTCAAAGGTGGTCGCCAGCAAACGATTGCTTTCACCACCCACGTCGTGGAACAATTCAACGACCGTTCCGTCGGGCGCTTCTACAGCCACTTTCAAATCTGCTACCCGACTGTGAACCACATCCAGGCTTACACTGAGATCGCGAATGGTTCCCGCGTTGGTGACATCCGTAGGGAACCGTTTTATTTGACCATCGCCCAACGATCTGGCCACGGCCAAGAGCGGATTTTGGCCGTCGATGGCCAGGTACGATACGTTTTCCGAAGAATGTGCGATTTCGGTGTCGAAGGTCGTGTCTTCTTCGATCTTCAAGGTAACACAATCGCGATCCAAATCATGCAACCGCAAATGCGCATTGTCGATCCCAACGTAACTGGACAGCGAAGCCAAAAATTTCGGCACCCCTGTGAAATTCGGTTCGGTGAACGTTACCGATCTGAAATCATCGGTGAACACCGAGCTGGCTGCAATGAAGGGCATCTCGTTCCAGGTTCCTGAACCGGAATCGATGGCCAAATAGCCGATGGTCTCTGAACTATGGGCCGGTCCAAATTGCTCTTCCCCTTCCAACGCTACAAGAAACCTGGACATGGTGGCTGGCCACTGACGGGTGGAGAGATAAGCCTGGCCCGCCATCGTCTGCGTTTGGCTGAAGACCACTGGTAAGTCCGTGAACGAAGCCCTGAAGTCAATCGCTTCGAACTCTGGTGTGGCAATGTTGACCCCCACCGCCGCATCCGCCTCGACGGTTCCTACCTCGATATGAGTCCCGTCGGACAGCCAGTGACTGCCGGCCTCCAGCACCACGTAGCTGACCGTTTCTTGCTCACGATGCAGACCATTACGGTCAGCAGGTTCAGCCAAAAAGATCTCAAACTGGTTGGATCGCACATCACTGACGCGCACGACTACCGGATCGGCACTGCTAAACGTCGCAGGCTGAGTAAAGACAACGGGCTGGGTGTATGCCCTCGTCAAGGTGACGGTTCGTTTCTGGTCTGTCAAATCAGTGATGGTTCCCATCTCGCCGATTTCCACTGTCGATTTCTCAGGCAAGACGGAAGTCATTCGAGCCAGCCGACCGGGGGTTGGCAGTCCACTCTCCCAACTGTCGGGGTCATTGCCCCAGCGGTCAATTCCCCTGCGTTGCAGCGACGCTCCCTGGCCAGCGGCTGCTGTCGGCCAGGGAGCGTCATTGTCATAAAACACTTGATCCTCAATGACCCGCGCGACCGTCGGTGGATTGCCAAGGGGTGGACCGTCCGACCGTAAGAGAGTCAGCCTCTCGCCATCGTTAGCAAGTCGGCCAGTGTAAGGGCCAAGAAACTGATTTCCACTAGCCACCAAATCGATTTCATAGCTCTTCTCGAATGAAGCAATTGCCGGCGAGCTGTGCACCGGATCAAAGGGAACCACAACCAGCACCTGGCCAGGCTGAATCAAGGTTCCGGCGGGAAAATCGAATTGAATTCCATTGATTTCGCCATCCGTCAGATCGACCACTTGCCCCGTGGGATTGTACAGTTCAACGAACTCCAGCCATTGAGGATCGGACCCATCTTCAGGGTCTTGAGCGTTGAACATCACCTCGGTAATCACGACCGGCCCGATCCTGGGTCCGCTATTTTCAGTTCCCAGGGTCGTCGAGACCATGGGGTACAATTCGCCGATTCCATTGGGCCAACGCCCGAAAGACTCTCCCAGGGGCGCGGCAGCAAATTCCTGGTAATCGATGAACAACCGCCCGCTGCCCACACCACCGGGTTGGACGAGCACTACCTGCTCACCATCCACCGAATCCAATCCAAAGCCAAACTGGTTTTGATCGAGGACCAGGTAGCCGTTGGCCGCTACCAATGTGGGAGAAGGAAAAACAAACTGGTTGAGATTATCCAGCGAATCACTCAGCCACCATCCGCTAATGTCGATTGGGGTGCCGGTGGGATTGTACAGTTCAATGGCGTCTACAATCGGTGGATCCGTGTTGGTCAGGACTTCATTGACAACCACGCTGTCCAGCGGACCCTCTCCCGCCCCACCGGGCGTCCCTTGAAATTCGCTACTTGCCCGCCAGCTGCCGGCGTTGTCCAGATCACCCTGTAGATCTACCAGCTCGAGTGTGGCACCAAAACCGTCCGCCAGCTTGGTCCATTCAGCCCCATCACCATAGGTAAATTGCTGGATCACTTGATCCAGCGAGTTCACCAGCACCAACTGTTCACCGCCGTTGGAGAGGCCACCGCTGTATTGCCCTGCAATCCGACCCGAATTTCCCGTTCCGTACCGCAACTCAAAACCCGCCTGATTTCGTACAATCAGCACCTGCTCGTCCGGATCCAGACTCGTCACATCACTGTCTGTAAAATCGAACGTGACCCCATCAACTAACCGCACACCCGTGAGATCCAACACTTCTTGTCCAGTATTCTGAAGTTCAACAAATTCAAAATCACTGTCACTGAGATTCGGACTCCATGCCAGTTCCCAGGCCGTGGGAGCGTTAGGATGATAGTTCACTTCTGAAATTGCCAATGAATCGCCACTAAATAATGCTGTACGAATTCCACTCCAGGCTTCAACGTTGCTGGCCGATACATTGAATGAACTCAACGGCACGTTGTAGTCGGCGTCAAACGATCGTGTGTTGATCGTGGTTGTTCCGACAATTTGAATGGGACCGGTGTACTGTGTCGCAGACAACGAAATCCCACCTCCTGGCAAACGTGGGTCCGATCCATCCGTGGTGTAATAAATCGTCGCACCGGCCGGCTTGGTCATCGTCACGGTTTGCGGGATAAACGCTCCCCCATCCGGTTCAATCGTTGGTGCCTGCAAAAACTGGCTGTCCAGCCAGGCGGCGCGTGCCTGTAACCATGCCTTTTGATGTGCAATTTCCCCCTGCCAGCTACCGTCTAAAAAACCGGAGTTGTAGCCACCCGAAATACGCGGCCTGACCTGTGGCCAGCGGTAAAAATTTCGTGACACCGAGTCGGGTTCTCCCGTGGTTAAATTCACGGTGCCCAGGTCCTCAACCATGCGATCGATGGTCGATAAAAGATTGGCATCACTGAACGCTTCCTCTCTCAATGCTGACCAGCGATCGATGTACGCCTGACGGAACTCGAGATCATCGAAAACCCGAAACCAAAAGAGTGGGGTACGGGGTTCGGGGAGGTCAAGATACCAAGTCGTTGGATCGTTATCGCGCGGGTCGTCGGATTCCAAGGAACGATCGAAGTCCCAGATCGGGCCCGCCATCAATTTGCCATCGCGCGCTTTGTACCAATAGGCACTCAAGCTGAAAAGTTCTTGGGCATTCAAGGTCAGTTCATTGATCATGTGGAAATCGACCATCGAACCGATATCGACCAGCTCACCATAGTGTTGGTTCGTCGTAGGATGGCGAAAATTCGCCGTGTTAACTGCCGAGATGAAGTCGCTAAGGTAGTTGGTCAGATAATTGCGCTGTTGGGGTCGCCCCTCAATCTCTGATTCCTTGGGCTCAACGTACAACCACATTTGGCCGCCGGCGAAAAAACCAGAATCACCCGGGTCCAGCCGGTCGACCTTGATGATGTAACCGCCTGTAATATCGGGCTCGGTGATCATCTGTGAGGACAATTTTTCGATGTCAACGCGAGCGGGGTCTCGCTTTATTTTTTCCTGCAGAACGTACACGCCCACGTAATCGCTCGATGACACATCACCGGAGGTATTGACGAAAACCTCGATGAACCGTGTGTCCATTGTGGTTCGCCCGATCTGATCCCCCAGTTCGAAAGCCACTCGATTGTGATTCAACGTGCGGTCGTATAGAAACGGACCGACCAATACCCAATCCGACTCGGCACCCATTCCCAGCAGGGCCAGATTGCGACCCGTATCACCACCGTCGTGATGCAACTCCAGCGCATACGGCTTTTTCGCAAAAGCTGCACTGGTTGAACCGCGAATTTTCAGTCCCGCGCGACTGTCCAGTGCAACTGCATCGGTCAGGCTTGCCCGGCCGCCTTGAGGCTCGAACAGCGAAAAATAAATATTTCGGTAATTGTCAGCGGAAATGGATTGACCAAACGTTTCCAAAACAACTACCGGCACTTGTGAACTGAAGGGTAACCCACTGTTTTCGTAATTCACTAAATCCCCTGCCAACTTGACGTAGGATTCGGTAACAATCTCGCTGGGCACATATCCCGACCGGAACGCAATGGCTCGAATCTGCTTGGTCGAGTTGAGCGGAATCGGTCCCGTGTAGAGTGTCGAGTTTTGTGTGGGTTTGCTTAAATTCGTCGTGTAGCGAATCTGCGTGTCGCCAGACTCGCCGCTGAGCACAACCTGCACCGAGTTCGAAAAAGTTCCACCTGGTGTCGAAAACGTTGGTGGCTGAGTGAACCCGACGCGTGCAGTGGAATTCATCCCACCAGGAGTAGGTGTTGCCATGAAACCAAACACACCCAACGGCGCATTGGACTCACGTAAACCATAGGAAACATTCGTGGCCTGAGGAGGATAGGCAGGGTCAAAACCGGAAATCACCGTCCCCTCCGGATCCACCAGCGCGAGTGCCTCACCGGCCGGGCTCAGCTTGAAATTTGTATGCAGCTGGCCCGAGCTGGTAATCACATCTTGCCCCGAAGCATAAACCACTAGTCGTTGGCCGGCAGCAACCGTGGTTCCTACCGGGAACTCCCATTGGAACCGTTGGTTCAGATCGTCAGTAAGGTGCCAACCGTTGAGAATAGCCTGGGAACTGCCACGATTATGAATCTCGATAAAGTCCGAATCGGTTTCAAAGAAATCGAGATGGCCCCCCACGTTACTCGCCAAAAGTTCACTGATTACCAGATCAGCATTCAACACACAGCGTGATTCCAGTGTCTCAAAACGGGTAGCTCGTGAATCGTTGGCCAGAAATCGCCGACGCCGGTCGCAACGTAAACCTGCTCTCGAACCAGGCAGTTGCTTTCGCGGAAATCGAAACAAAGACTCCATGCTCGTCGACCTCTTCAGGATAGGTTCGGGGTTTTCCTTTTCAGGCCCCATCACGGTGCGCAAGGACATCCACTTTGCCTGGCAAAACGTCGTACTTCTTCAAGACACGCCCACCAAAACGCAAAAGCTTCATTCTACCACAACGTATCAGGCAAGTCGAAAAACCATTCTATCGTTCGATCAAATTTGACTTGAAATGCAAGCGATGCGTTTTGAATCCGGACAAGAGCAGAAATTATCGATTTCTCCACTTACCCAGCAACTTCATGCGACAACCTGTTATCTCGTCGCCCAAGCGTGTTTTGAAATCGCAATTTCTGGTAAACCCACTTTCATCGACCTCAAAAAACCTCTAAAGCGAATTCACCAGGAGACTCGTTTCGCCATAACAAACGAGTCGCAAATCTCTCTGCGGGTATAATTTATACGTGGGGGGGAAATGTTTTGTCTGAGTCACCGCCGGTCGCGTGAACCAATTTCTACGTTCACCAAATTCAGCCGGTTATTTCCTATAAGACATCGTTTTTGACCGGTAACCCTTGACATTGCAACCACCTATGTTAGACTGGAGCCACGCGGAGAAGGGGTATCGCACTCTCACCATTCGAGTACAGCTAATGACTGCACACATTCAAAACCATTTCAAAAAAAGGGGATCGGTGTCAATCTTGGTCACCACCCTTGTCTTGGCTTCCATCCTGTGGACTTGCACGGCGCAAGCAGACATGGTGGCCTACTTCGATTTCGAAGATAATGCCCCCGGAACCACCACCGACAATGTCGGCTCTTACGTGGGTACGCTCAAAGCAATCGGTGGTGGCAATCTTCCCACCTTGGCTCCCAGTGTGGATGACAGTTATGGGAATGCCTATGCATTTGACGGAACAGGCTTTATCGACGGTAGCGACGATCCCAGTTTCCAGGTCTCCCAAGGAACCTTGATGGCATGGTTCAATGCTGCATCCGATAGCACTGAATCACAAATCGTGAGTTTCCCAGCTGGAGACACATGGGCAGCTCCCTACCTCGGGTTAAACATTTGGCGATCCCCTGGTGGTGGCCACCTCGGAGTTCAGGCCAACCATAACGGAGCTGGCATTCAGTGGATCGATGCGCCGGGAACGCCCGAGGGAGAGTGGCATCACATCGCGGCCAGCTATGATGGACAATTTGCAAAACTCTATGTGGACGGGCTGCTTCAGGGCAGCGCCGATGGCGGCTCCGCCGGTGGCAGCATCAGTTACACTGGAACCCCCAGCCTGGCCATCGGTGTGAGCGCCGGTGACGGTAGCGGCAATTCCTTCATTGGACTTGTCGACGAAGTCAGGCTCTTCAACACGGCATTGTCGGAATCCGAAATTCAAGCTCAAATGCAGCCTTCCGAATCCCAGACCCCGACTCCAGCCACTGTTTTTCAATGGCAGGCCGATGAACTGGGAAACTGGGCACAAGCCGGCAACTGGTCCTATAACGGGTCGATATCTGCAGGCGTCGCCAACAACCCCAACCACACGGCGATTTTCGCCGATGCAATTTCGCAAGATACAACGGCTGTCGTGATTTCTGACATTACCGTCAACCGTATCGAGTTCGACAACGCCACCCATAACTTCAACATCGCAGGACACGGCAGTGTCAACCTGGCGGCAGCGACGACGGTTGTCATCAACCCCTCGATCACGGCCCAGGGAAATCACCAGTTTCAAGCTGTCGTCAAACTGCTGGCCGATACGACAGTTGATGTGGGACATAGTTCCACTTTGTCATTCAATAACGAATTGGACCTGATGGGATGGACACTTACTAAAACGGGTGATGGAACGTTGGCTGTCAACAATAAACTCACAACTACTGATGGCGCAATCAACGTTCAACAAGGAATCGTCTCCGGCCATGGTACGATTGGCGGTGGCATCCAAAACGTCGGTGGCATCATAGCTCCTGGTAACGATTCAAGTGTTCTGGCCGGTGGGGCAAGCGTTGTCCCGGAGCCAGGGTCATTGTTGCTATTGCTGTTTGGCATGTCAGGACTTGTCATACGACTTCACCCACCAGCATTTTTGATCCCACGAATCGGAACCTACTTTTGAAACAAAAAATTTTTCCCTAAACGACGATTTACCGAAAAAGCCAACGGGTACTGAAAACACCTGTCAATCTTGCACCTGAGGCCTTTAACGACTGCGTTCGCTATTTTTTTCAACTCGTTCGTCCCTGACATCCCATTTCTTATTGATTTTCAAGTTTCCCAGGCTTGGCAGTTAACGGTCGAATCGACCGTCGTTGACTGAAAGCCGTATGCCCCAAAAAGGAAAACGCAAATGATTTTTGACATCCGTAAATTAACCTTGGCCGTTGTTTCGTTCACCCTGCTTTCTTTGGTTTCCACAGCGCCGGCCGCCATGGTGGCCTATTACGACTTCGAAGATAATGCACCCGGAACCACCACCGATAATGTGGGGCCTTATACGGGTACCCTCCATGGTGATGCCAGCATCGTTGCAGGCAAGTACGGCAGCGGGGTATCGGTACAAGGTGCAGGTCATGTTGATGGATCCGACGATGCCAGTTTCCAAGTTCCCCAGGGAACGGTGATGGCTTGGTACAAT
>Ga0310342_100001380_pt1 | contig 15048 bp, 10 predicted proteins | sample S15DNA20500_MG_FD_206155 | JGI IMG/M metagenome (GOLD analysis project Ga0310342, IMG submission 206155) | Marine microbial communities from station ALOHA, North Pacific Subtropical Gyre - S1503-DNA-20-500_MG | ecosystem: Environmental > Aquatic > Marine > Oceanic | place: Pacific Ocean: North... | reverse complement strand
CGTCAAGGGATTTGCAGAACAACCTGACTCAGCACAAAAATGGGTTCAAGTGGGCCGAAATTCAAGCGTTTTTGCAGATCGCCTCTGCGTACTCCGCGCCCTCAGCGGTAAAATCTCGCGGAACTCCAGCGGAATCGAAAATTCCCAGATTTTCCTTGCCGCCTATCCAGCGCTCATCGACTATCGCACGCTTTCAATGCGGAGAGCGACTGAGCCGATCATGAGAACCTTTCTTTTTCTTGACGACTGGATGATCGAAGCGACGCGCGATGTGGTGCGCCGCTGGCCGCAGGCCCGGCCGGCGGATGTCCCGCCCTACATCGCGTCCAACGACTACACCAGCGTGATCTACGATCCTCACTTCGGGAAATACCGCGCCTGGTACAACGCCTATCATTCGGGAAAGATCCCGGACGACAAGAACGAGAACTGGATGGATGCCGCGTACCTCAAGGGGTGTTTCTACGCGGAGAGCGACGACGGATATCACTTCGAACCCACCGCGCACGGCGGTCCCACCGACGACCGGTTTCCCAACTACCCCAACACCATCAAGACGCCGCCGCGTAAAGGGAAGTGGCCCTACAAGTGCGAACAATTCGCCGCGGTCCTTCTCGACGAGGAGGAAGTGGATCCCGACTTGCGCTACAAATCGGCCAGCGTAGACGGTCCCGTCTACGCCTCGCCGGACGGGATCCGGTGGAACCGGCAGGACGACATGCAGTGGGTCGCGCCGATTGACACCGACACCTTCATCACCATGCTGCGTAACCCGGTCACCGGCCGGTGGAACTTCTACTGCCGGCCTGGAAACCTCGACCGCCGCGTGGCCACGATCGAGTCGGACGACCTCCGGACGTTCGGCGACCGGCGCGTCATCCTGCAGACCGACGTGCTCGATCCGCCGCTTCACCAGTTCTACGGTATGGTGCCGTTCTGGTATGAGGATCTCTTTATCGGTCTCTTGTGGGACAACTGGATTCCGAACTTCGAAGAGGCGATCGAGGGGAACATGAAAGGCCGTCTCAAGATGTGCGGCAACGTGGATACCAGCCTCTGCTACAGCTACGACGGGAATTACTGGCTGCGCGGACCCCGCGAACCCCTGCTGCCCGCGGCCGATATGCCCGAGTTCGGATGGGCCGGGTATTACGCCACTGCCATGGTTGTTGGCCCGGACGATGTGATCCGCATCTACAGCCGGGCCAACCGGACCGAGCACGGCGACTTCGAAAATCAAAAGCGGTTTTTTGATATGGGCGAAGGCGACGGGGCGATGCGGGTTCATACTCTTCGCAAGGACGGCTTTGCCTACCTCGAGCCCATCGGCTCCTGGGGCTTCGTGCAGACCCGGGGCCTCGTGCCGCAGGGCGCCGACCTCCGGATCAACTTTCGCGCGCCCTATGGCGCCGTCAAAGTGCAGTTGACCGGCGAAGACGCCAGGCCGATACCAGGATTTTCCTTTGACGACTGTATCCCGCTCACCGGCGACGCGTTGGCCGCTCCGGTGCTATGGAAGGAGAAGTCGCTCGAAGAAGTGAAAGGGAAATGGTTGCGCCTCGAATTCGAGTTTTACCAGGCCGAGCTCTACGCCTACCGGTGGCACTGCCACGTGCACTACGCGCTCGACGAGAAGGAGCGGTTTTGATGCGGGGGCGGCCTTGTGATTATCTCTATCATGATCTTTTCATTCTCATTACGGCGGGGACCGCCGTCTCCAGGCAATGCAAACATCTGGAACGGGGGTCCCCGCCGTAATGAGAATGAATGGATTATGAACAGGACGAGAAAGGCGCTTTTCGCATGAAGACATTTCTGTTTCTGGACGACTGGATGATCGAGGCCACCCGGGACGTGGTCCGCCGCTGGCCGCAGGCACGGCCCGTCGACGTGCCGCCATTCACCGAGGCGAACAACTACGGAAGTGTCATCTATGACCCCCTTGTGCAGAAGTACCGCATGTGGTTCGGACGCTTCCTCACCGGGAAAATCCCGGCTGAGAAAAACGAGGTGTGGCTGGATGCGCCCTTCATGAAAGGATTTTTTCACGCCGAAAGCGAGGACGGCTACCACTTCGAAAGCAAGCCGCACGGCGGACCGACGGACGCACGGTTTCCGGGCGCCGGTCACAGCCTCAAGTTACCGCCCCGGCCGGGCGGGTGGCCCCACAAGGTCCAGATGTTTCACCGCCCGTTTCTGGACGAGCGCGAAACGGATGACGCCATGCGATACAAGGCCCCCAGCGCCGACGGCCCGATCTTCACCTCGCCGGACGGCATCACCTGGACTCCGCAGGAACAGATGCAGTGGATCAAACCGCTCGATAGCGACACCTTTCTCAGCATGATCTTCAACCCGCTGACGGAGCGGTATCAGTTTTTCTGCCGGCCCGGAAACCTGGACCGGCGGATGGCCACCATCGAATCGGAGGACCTGAGAATCTTCACCGAGCGGAGGGTGATCCTGCAGTCTGACGTCCTCGATCCCCCCCTGCACCAGGTCTACGGGCTGGTCCCGTTCTGGTACGAAGACCTCTTCATTGGGTTGTTTTGGGACAACTTCGTTCCGAATACTGAAAAGGCGGAGGACGTGAACCTGGGGGGCCGACTGAAGATGGGTGGCATCGTCGACACGAGCCTCGCGTACAGCTATGACGGCCGCCACTGGCTGCGGGGACCCCGCACGCCGCTCCTGCCCCGGGACGAGATGCCGAACTTCGGTTGGGCCGGACACTACGCCACCAGCGTGGTGATGGGGCCGGACAACGTCCTGCGCATCTACTCCCGCGCCAGCCGGTTGGAGCACGGAGACGTCGATGGGCAACGGCAAATGTTTGAACGCGGGGAGGGGGAGGGTGCCATGCGCGTCTACACGATGAGAAAGGACGGCTTCGCGTATCTCGAACCGATCGGTTCGTGGGCTTTCGTGCAGACACGGGGCCTGGTACCGCAGGCCGCCGACCTCCGGATCAATTTCCGCGCCCCGTTCGGCACTGTGAAAGTTCAGCTCACTGGAGAGGACGCGAAGCCGCTTTCCGGCTTTTCCTTCGATGACTGCATTCCCCTCACCGGCGATGAGCTCGAAGCGCCGGTCCGGTGGAAAGAAAAGTCCCTCGAGGAAGTGATTGGAAAGTGGCTCCGTCTCGAGTTCGAATTCTACCAGGCAGAGCTCTATGCCTACCGCTGGCACTGCCACGTCCACTACGCTCTGGACGAAAAGGAGCGGTTCTGACCCCGCCGTACTTGTTCGGTGGCGTGCTCTAGACAAAGTGTGAACAATGCGGGTTAGTTCCGACCGTCAGCTTTTCATCGACGATGAGATCATCGATACCCTCGAAAACTGCCGCAAGCAGTTTCACCGGCCGCGAAGGCATCCAGAAAATCCGGTCATCGAAGCGGACCGGCCCTGGGAGCGCGGCCTGGACGGCGTCTACCTCTTCGGGGGGACCGTTCTTTACGACGAGGAAGAGCGGATCTTCAAGATGTGGTATCGGACCGATACGATGATTTTCCCGCCCGGGGCGCCGGGTGGCATCGTGCCGGAGGGCGGATACAAGGCGTGCTACGCCATATCGGAAGACGGCCGAAACTGGATTAAACCCGACCTGGGCCTCGTCGATCACGAAGGGTCGACGAAGAACAATCTGATTCCTCCTCCCGCACCGGCCGGAGGATCCTACGGTATCCGGAGGCCGAACATCATCAAGGACTTCAATGAAGAGGACCCCTCGAAACGCTACAAGATGCTCTACATCGACAGCATCACAGAAGATGGCGTCCGCAAAGGGGTCGTGATCCCGGCGTATTCCGAAGACGGGCTTCAGTGGCGGATGGATCGGGCCAAGGCGACACATTTCCCGAAGCCGCTTCTCGTCAACGGCGAACTGTCCGGATGGGACGATGCGCTTCAGAAGTATGTCTACTATCACCGGAAGAATCGCGGGCAGATGCCCGCCGATGTGGACGGCAGGAGGATGCGCGACGAGGAATCGATTGTGCAGTCCACGAGTTCCGATTTCGAAGAGTGGGGCGAAACGCAGGTCGCGATCCGGCGAAGCGAAACCGATCCGCCGGGGTTCGGTACCGGATGGCCGGGAATCCTGAATCCGGTCCGGTATACCGGCGACTTCTACATCGGCGTCATGGACACCTGCACCAATTATTGGGTCGAGGATGTCTTGGAATCATCGTGGGACATCTATGCCGGAACGCACTGCGACATCCGACCCGAGTGGGTCGTGCGCCGGGCGGTGGCATCGCATCGCGCCGCACTGGCCGGCGCTGCGGCCCGGTCTGTGGGGCGAATGGGATGCCGAAGTCATTTCTCCATCGAAACCTGTGATCAAGGATGACGAGATCCTCATTTTCTACACGGGGCAGGACCTGCCCATGTACGCTGCCCACTTGAACCACCCGCAACGGGGCGAAGTGGATCGAATCATGGAGGGCGACCGCCGGGGAACCGCGATCGGGCTCGCCACCCTTCGTCTCGACGGGTTCGTCTCAATGGAAGGATACGAGCCGGCCGGAGTGCTCATAACGCGATCGTTCGAATTTGAAGGGCAATCGCTGGAGATCAATGCCAGGGCGCCGCGGGGCGCGGTGCGAATCGAGATCCTGGACGAACTGCGTCAGCCGCTTGCCGGATTCGAGGGCGAGAATTTCGACGACTGCACCGGGGACGAAATCCACCACGCGGCAACGTGGCGAGGGTCCCCGGATGTGAGCCGATTACAGGGCAGACCGGTGCGGTTGAAGTTCACTTTGCAGAACGCGGCATTGTATGCATTTCAGTTTATCGCGTAATGTTTGCCGCGAAGGATTGAACGGATTTCTGTGTAGCGGAAGTCGCCTAGACTTCCGATCGGCGACGAGAATGCCGGGATTTGCCACAAAGAAGCTCGAGAGGCACTGAAAGCGGATGTTGCGCTCTCCTCCCCCGCTCTCCATCGTACGCGCAATCGCAGCTCGACGCGGCCCGGGTGGAGGGAGGTAGAGGTCAATTCCTCCACTGCGGACTGAAGTCCGCAACGCCTGAACGCAGAATGAATTCCGCGCTACCGACACTCCTCGGTTGATAAAATCGTTGCAAACAACAACGATTTCGGATGATAGCAGTACAAAGAGAAGCCGTGCCCTCTGCGGCTTAAATGGCGGAGCCATGCATTGGAAGCGATTTCCAAACACTGGATAGTGAGGCAGTAAACCCGGAGAAGATTAATGGTATGAAAACCGTCCACATCGGAATGATCGGCGCAGGCTGGGCGGCCCGGAACCGCCACCTTCCCGCGTTGAAAGACATTTCGGATGCAAGCGTCGACGTAATCTGGTCACGTGATCCCGCAAACGCGGCGGAGACGGCCTCCGATTTCGGGATTTCCGGTACCGCGGACACCTGGGAAGAGATCGTTGATGCATCGAATCTCGACGCGGTGATCATCGCCACGCCGCCGGTGCTGCACCACGCGGCAACCCTGGCCGCGCTCAAGGCGGGAAAACACGTGCTGTGCCAGGCGCGCATGGCCCGGAATCTCAAGGAAGCGATCGAGATGAACCAGGCGGCCCGGTTGTCCGACCGGGTCACGGCGCTGTATCCGCCGTTGCCCGGATTGAAGGGCGACGGCGCGTTGTGCATCATCCCCACCCAGAATCTGCAGCTTGTGGAGAATCCGGCCGAGGAGCTGCCGAAAAAGGAGAGTGTCCTGGGGAAGTGGGCGGACTTGTTACTGTCGGCGGGAGTGAATGTTCTGCTGATGCACACCAGGTGGCTCGATGACTTTGAGACGGCCGCGAAATTTGTATCCGGCAATTTCGACATATTTCAAAGGCTTGAGGCCCGTATTGGTGCGGTGGTTTCCGATTCGTTGCAGAGGGAACTGGGGACACCGGGCCGCATCATCCTGATCGGAAGTTCGCGGCACGGATTCGTCGTGATGCACGCCATGGCGAACAATCCCGACATTTCGGCCGCCATTGCCCACCAGCCGGTGGTCTGGTTTCCAAATCTCCAGGAGTTCAGCGGAACCGACGACAATCTCATAATCATGCGAAACGATCTCGTACAGTGGGTGGACCGGTTTCCGCCGCGTCCCCTGATGATTCAAACAGGATATTTCGACGGGCGAATCGGACAGCACCACTATGCCCGCCTGAATTCCGCGCTGGCGGATGCGTATCGGCGTTGGGGCGCCGAGGGCCGGTTCAAGCATGACCTCATGGAGATCCCCGGCCACTCGCACGACCGGGTGCCGGAGTCGGCGATTGAGGGGATTATTCCGTGGTTGAGTGAGCAGGGGTTGGTGTGATTTAGGTACTGGGTATTGGGGATTCGAATTGGGGGTTTGGACCGAATCCCCAATACCAAAACCCCAATACCTTTTATCTTGTCATCGACAGTTCGTATCCCGCATCCTCCGCCCCGTGCACCTGACGCTCGAACACGAAGGACCCCTTTACAAAAACCCGAAACCCGGCTTTCGCGCCGAGTGCGCGTTCTTGCCGAACATCGTTCCCCTCGGCGGCGACGAGGTGATCTGTACGTTCCGTATCGGGCAGGCGTTCTACTCCGACGACGGGATCCTGGCCCTCCTGCGGTCGACGGACGGTGGACGGACGTGGAAACGGGATGGAATGATCTGGGATCCCGCGAACGACGACATCGTGTACAACTACTCCGCGCCCCACTGCGCGCGCCTGTTGGACGGAACGTTGCTCCTGGTTGCGGTCCGAATCGATCAGTCCGGGGATCTCGAAGATCCGCACAATGAAGAAACGGGCGGATTTCGCTACCAGGAAAAGGTGCTGTTCCGGTCCGAAGACGACGGTCGAAGTTGGGCCGGGCCCACACTGATCGATCTCGGAGACGACGGGAAAGCCGATGTCCCTTCGCAGATCATCGAGCTGAATGATGGCCGCCTCTGGATTCCCTGCGAGTTGTGGAAGGCCTGGGAAGACACGTCGGAACTGCATATCAAGGGGTACGGCCTCTTTTCCGATGACGGGGGCGCAACGTGGGGAGGGCGCGTTGACTATCCGTCGGTGAATCACCGGGAGAAAATGTTCTCTCACACCCGCTATTCGAAAATGCTGGACGGCCGGATTCTCGGGATGCAGTGGGCGCAGTCGATTGGTGGCCAGGAGAACTTCGAACTGCACCGCGTCATCTCGGATGTTTCCGGCACCGAGTGGCCGGATCCGGTACCTGTGGGCATTCAGGCACAGACGTGTTGGCCCTCCGATCTGGGCGAGGGACGTATTGCGCTTGCGTACACGAGTCGCGAGGGAAGAACCCCGGGAGTCTTCCTCGTCTTATCGGAAGATGAGGGCCTCACGTGGGACCTGGAGAACCAGGTGCAGGTATGGGACGCGGTGGGGCAGGAGTTCCTCGGCGTAGAGAACGTGCCGAAATACCCGGCGAGTCACGACAATATTGCCTTTGGCAAACCCAACCTCGCCCGGCTCCCCGAAGGTTCCGTGATTGCGGCCTGGTGGTGCACGCAGGCGTGCGTGACGCATGCAAGGTATGCGAAGTTGCGGGTTGGGTAGCATGGGCCTCTATCCCTCATCTCACTCGCAATCCTAATCGGTCGTTTCTGAGCGGTTCAGTTCGATCAGGATTGGGAGTAGGATTGAGATCAGGATTGATGAGAAAGTGAGAGAACCCGCATCCTACTCGCAATCGTAATCGCAATCCTAATCGGCCGTGCTTGCAAGATTACGGATCGATTAAGATTGAGATTATGATTACGATGAGGATTGAAATGGTTATGACAGACCCGGAAATCCAGACATTCGTAGATCAAATTCAGGAATCCGGCTATTGCCTCTTCCCCGACGTTATCCCGGCCTCCGAATGCGAACCCCTGGAGCGTCATCTCAGCTCGGTCGGGGAGAAGCTGCGCCGCGAAGCGGAATACGAAGAGCTGACCATGACCGTCATCAAGGGATTGATGAGCGTCGATCAATCAGTGGCGGAGTACCTTGCCGATCATCGGGTGCTGGCAGTCCTGGAATCGCTTTTCGGAAAAAACATTCGCATCTCTTTCACCTCCCTTCTCACCAACGAGCCGGGGAAAGAGCGCTCCAACATGCACGCGGACTGGCCATTCAACCAGAACAACGTATGCCACTTTCCGGCGCCGTATCCGGACCGGATGGCCCACGCCACCGCGCTGCTGATGATCTCCGCATTTACGGAAGAGAATGGCGGCACCCTCGTCATTCCCGGCAGTCATCGGAGAAACACGAACCCCACCGACAAAAACTCCGGATACGACGAGTTTGCGGAATACCCGGACGAGATACGCGTCACCAGCCCCGGGGGCGGCCTGCTTCTCATGGACAGCCGCACCTGGCACTGTTCGCCGGCAAACAACTCCAGTGAATCACGGGTCTGCGTTGCCCTGCGCTATGCTCCCTGGTGGCTGAACCTGGAAGCGCTCGATCCGGAATCCGAACTGCGCAAACAGTGGGTCGATGAGCCGGGCCTGCGCGAAAATGACCAAGCACGGATCCCGCGGGAGGCGTATGAACAGCTGCCGGAGAAGGCAAAGCCATTGTTGCGGCATTGGATCCGGATTCGGGAGTAGGATTGGGGCTCGGTTATTGGTGTTCGGTCATTGGGATAACGGAGGATAGCGCAACAAGGGCGATGTTTGATGCTACGAAAAAATAAGGTAACAATTTCCCGAATCCCGAAACCCGAATCCCGAAACCCGAAACCCGAAACCCGAAACCCGAAAACCCATGGAATATCGTCAACTAGGCCGCACTGACCTGCAACTCAGCGCCCTCGGCATGGGCTGCGTCACCTTTGGACGTGAGATCGACACAGACGCATCGTACGAAATTCTCGACTACGCGCATGAAAAAGGCATCACGCTGTTCGACACGGCCGCGGCGTATGGGCAGGGCGCATCCGAAACGGTTCTGGGGAAATGGATTTCAGACCGCGGTACGCGAGACCGGATCGTGCTCGCAACCAAGGTGAACGGCATTCTGACGCGAGATTTCATCCTCAGGTCGGCTGAGGAGAGTTTGCAGAGACTGAATACGGAAGTGATCGATCTCTTTCAGCTGCACAACTGGGATGAGGAGACGCCTCTGGACGAACAGCTCGAAGCGCTGCAGATATTGATTCAATCAGGCAAGGTTCGCTACTGCGGTTGCAGCAACTATGAACACGATGCCCTTTCGGCGGCGTTGTCTGCGGCGGAAGACAACGGTGGCCTTGCCCGCATGAACTCGATTCAACCTCCCTACAACCTGCTGCAGCGGGAGATCGAGGAGTCTACGCTTCCCCTTTGTCACGAGAAGCAGATCGGTGTCATCGCCTACAGTCCGCTGGGCGCGGGATTTCTCACCGGAAAGTATGGCCAGGGTGGAGAGGTTCCGACGGGTACGCGATTCGACGTCATTCCGGGGCACCAGGACATCTATTTCACCGACGAAGGATGGCGCGTTGTCGAAGGTCTGCGAAGCGTCGCGGCGCGTGAGAGTCGAAGCATGATTCAACTCGCCCTTGCCTGGGTTCTCGCCCAGCCGGGAATTACCTCGATGCTCATCGGCGCTCGGAGCAAGAGTCATGTCGACCAGGCCTTCGAGGCACAGGCTTCGGGACTTTCAGATGCAATGTTGAGAGAGCTTTCGGAATTGTAGCGCAAAATCATTTGGAGTGCGGTACCGGGCAGCACTTTGGATTCTTGCGGAGCCACCGCTCAATGTAGCCGTCCACCTCTGGAACACGGTTCCGATCGTTGCCTTCTTTTCATCTCCTCAGCCGCCGCATCCCCCGGAGGTGGATGCCTACTTTTGCCTTCGGCACATCCGAAGGGAGGGTTGGAAACAGGGTCGAATTGTGCTATGTTCTCCGGGTTCCAGTGTAACGGCAATGCGTTCTTCGATCATACTAGCGGTTAGACTGTCTGTCTTTACCGTCCTGACGGCGCTTTCCGCTCACGCCGGCGGCACGCTTTGCTCCGGGCAGACCAACGAGAAGTTCCGGGTGCTCGTCGACAAGGTGATGACGTCGCCATCCTCCCCGATCCCGACCACGACGCATATGCAGGAAGTCTCCGCAGCCGGCTTCAACGTTTTCGTGCCCCGGTGGGGCGGCGACAATGCGGGCTTCGTCACGGCATCGGCCCAGCAGTGCGATTTGAACGGTCTCTGCTACATGGCGTGGATCCGCGGCAGCGGGAATACGACGGAAGACGCTCGCAAGATGGTGTGGCAGGACGGAACGGTTCAATCGGCTCCTCTGGAGCCCGAATGATGATCTTCTCTGGGGCTCCATTTCCAACCTGGTCGTGATGCACGCCAACGTTTCGGTCCAGGAGTCTTCCGTCATCGGTACCTTTCTGGACTTCGAGAACTACGACAAGGTCGGAAGCCGCGGCGCCTGCTACGGACTGTCGTACGACCAGAAGATCCTCGACGACTTCGCCGCGGACGAGAGCATCGTCATTCCCGTCCTTCCGACCGCGGCGCGCCACCAGTGGCTCGTGGACAACGGTCACCAGGCCGCCTTCGAGCAGTTCCAGATCGGATCCTGGCGCGACCGGCTCCGGGGGATCCGCCAGGCGGTGGACGCAATCAATCCGTCGTTTCGCATGGCCATCTATCCGCAGGTCGGAACCTTGTTCATCAACGAAGCAGTGTACCCCGAATGGAGCACGGCGCAGGCGCCGTTGATTCTCGCGGATGCCTCCACCTATGCGCGCCCGGCGGAGTACCTGCGGCAGGCGCCGTCCCTGGAAGGCAACAAGTTTAAAATCCAGGAACATATTTCGTTCATTCAAAGTTTGGGATTTCCGTTCGAATACATGGGCGGCATTGATCCCATTCTCGAACCCGGCAACGCGGAGTTCTGCGGCGTCAACGCGGATCAGCTTGCATTCCTGTCTGACGGTTACTGGGTCTTTTACGAGGGCCCCACCTACCAGCATCCGGACCACATCGACTACTTCAACTGGTTCACCATGGCGAACACCTCCATCTCGTCCGGCGCATTCAACCTGCATACGCAGGCGCGCGTGAATCCGGAACTTACCGGGCCGACGAGTATCACGGGCATCGGCTCGGATCCGGTTGTTGTTCATGAAGGTCTGGGTATCACCTTGCACGAGGACATTGCCGCCTACGTGGCTGCGCCGTATGACGCCCGATATATCGAAAGCCTCTCCTCTTCCTATCTTGCCGGCGCGGATGCCGTGATCTTCCAGTCCTCCATCCGCTGGCGGCCCGAGGAGACGTCGGTACGCGATGACATCCGGGACTTTGTCATGAACGGAGGATCCGTTTTCATGACCCACCTCGGGTGGGCAGAGCGCGGCTGCACGCATCCGGAAACGACGAACGGGCAGCTCATCGTCGACATTCACGATCCGGCGGTGACGGCGCTGTTCCCCGAGATCGGCTCGTGGACGATGTCCGCGCATCCCGCCTCCGACGGGTGGCGGGTACGCGATCAAGCTCTCACCGTGAGCGCGAACCATCCGGCGTTGGGATTGATTGGAGCGGGAACTCAATACACGACCGATTCCGACAACCACATGATCCTGAGCCCCGGCGTATCCGGTACCACGGTGATCACCAACACCCACGGCGAAGCCGTCTGCGTGGTCGGTACCGTCGGGCTGGGACGGGTTGTGCTCTTTGGAACCTTTTTCGGATACACATCTTCCACGCATCCATACCTGTTTACCGGTCTCGATCGAACGATTTTCTATTCGATCCTCGGCTGGCTCACCGGTTCCCCGCAACCGCCGCCGCCGCCGGGGTCCGGCATTATCGTGGAAGATCTGTCGATTGCGCCGAACGCCGGACCGAACGGCTGGAGTCCTGTCTCGAACAGCGACACGATGGCCCCTCCCAGCTTTCGCAGCAATGACGATGGCGGAAAACTCGTTATCAATACGCTTGGCGAGCCGACGGCAAGCGTGAACTATTCGCAGCCGAACTCGGTTCCGCATAACGAAGTGCCCTGGATCAACGCCGAGTTGATTGCCGCGGTTACCGGCACCGCCGGCGGGTCGATTGACGGTCTGGGCACCGCCGTGGGCGTTCAGAATCCGACGTTTCAATATGCGATGGGCGTCAAGGTCGAGGACTTGGGAGCCGGCGTCTACGAAACCTCCGTCGTGATCTTCGACCGGCTCGGCGGAGCCGTTCCGGTTCCTCTCGCTTCCTATGTCGTTCCCGATACCGGCCTGAACACGCACCGGTACAATGCCGAGTATGACGGCACCAATCTGAACGTTTTCGTGGACGGTTACCAGGGGGATGCCCCGAACCTGGTCATTCCGTCTGCCGGGTTTGCCGTCGGCGGTTCCCCCCTCCTGATATTCGGAGATATTCGCGCCGCCGCGGAGGCTATTGCTGAAATTTACGAAGTCGCGTTCAGTGATGGGGAAACATTGCTCCCGGTGTACGACTTCCTACATGCCGAAGTGCCGGCATCCGACGTGATGGAAGTCGCGTTTCAAAGTATCGCGGGTCAGTCATACCGGCTCGAATCGACAGCCGATCCGATCGGCGGCCCCTGGACCCCGGTCGGCCCGACCGTCATCGGTACCGGCGAGGTCATGTTTCTGCACGATCCGACAGCGGGCGCCGACCAGAATTCCTATCGCGTCCTGACGTGGTAGTTGTTGCACTGCGGACTAAAGTCCGCAGTGGTGTATGTTGAATGGCCGATTATCGCACGCCCACTTACTCGGAGCAGGCCCCATCTCAAGCTCCAGGCTTCCGCCACCGCGAACCTCCCCGACACGTAACCATGCTCGGTCAACCGGTCGGCCATCGATCGTGGCGGCCTGCACGTAGATGTTGTCCGGCGAGTTGTTCGTTGCGTCGATTCGGAATTCGCCGTCCGCGAGCTGCAGCGTGGCCGCGTCGAAAATCGGGCTCCCGATCAAGTACAGGTCCTGGCCGGACACCGGAAACAGGCCGATGGCATTCCAGACATACCACGCCGACAATCCTCCCGAATCCTCGTTGCCCGGCAGTCCGCCGGGGCCCGTCGTGAATTGATACCGCATCACGGCGCGGACGATCTCCGCGGTCCGGTCGTGCCGGCCGGCGTAGATATAGGCGTACGGGGTTTCCATGTCCGATTCATTGTTCAATCCCTGGAACCGGTGGTCCCGAATCACGCGCTGCCAGGACTCCGCACGAGGCGCCGGATCGACGCGCCCCTCCGCGATGTCGGTGAATCCGAAGAATGTATCGAGCAGTTTCACGAACGACTCTTCTCCGCCACAAATTTCAATGCGTGACGCCATGTCATGCAGCAGCCGAAACGAGTAACTCCAGTACGTTCCTTCGTAGTATTCCGACGCCTGGTCAAGCAGGCCCGTTGCCGGATCGAAGGAATTGCGCCAGGTGCCGGCAACCAACGCCATTCGCTCCGCGAGCGCATGATCCCCGACACCGCGGGCGACCACGGCCGTGGCATGACATGCGGCGGCCATGTCGAGGGAATGCGAGCAGGGCAGGATCCGCCCCTCGTCGATATAGGAGCGGCCATCGATGTTCTCGAGAGAGGACGACATCAGATCCTTCGCCCGGTTCCAGTCCACGTCGTTCAGGCCTCGCAGGAATGCGTCCGCGATCACGGGGTGGGAAAGGTGCCGGGCCTGCATGTCATAGCCGTCGCCGGTATGCGCCTGCATCAGCATCATGTTCGGGAAGTATCCGAAATGCTCGATGGTCCGGAGCATGGCACGAATCACCCGCCCGGCCTGCTCCGGTTGCACGGTCATAAGGAGCGGCAGCGTTGTTTTATAGATGTCCCACATCGTGGCGAAGTCGATGAAGAACTCCGAATCGTCGTTCCAGTACGGGCTTTCGTTCCTGCAGTCCGTGGGCTTGATGAAACTGCGATACATGGACGTATAGAAGATTTCCCGCTGGTCGTCTGTTCCGCCTTCGACCCGAATCCGCTCCACGACGTCTCGCCAGGCCGAATGGGCAGCCTCCCGCACTGCGTCGAATCCCGCTGCTTCGGCGGATCGCAGGTGGCGCTGCGCTTCGTCCAAACCTCGGAAAGAGAATCCAATCCTCAGATCAGTCTGTTCACTGAGGCCGGTGAACAGGACGCCGAAAGTTGACGGAACGGCCGGGTGATTCGCCGACGGAAGCTGCATCGATTCGGTGTCTTTGATTTCACGCTCATCGGCCCAGAGGGAGGCGGATTCCACGTCGCCGGCGACTTCGACTTGAAAATAGATGGGGAAGCCTTCCAGGACCAGGTGTCCCCGGGCGCTCGTCGATCCTGTCAGGGTCACGGCCGCGACGGTCGGCCGCGTCCCGCGCTCCGGATCATGAACACCTCCGTTTCCAAGGTCGATGGCGATGCCGGGAATGCCCGTTGCCGGAAACCGGTACCGATGATGGGCGGTGCGGGCGCCGACGGTCAGCTCCGCGGAAATGCCGGTTTCCGCAAGTTCGCAGGCATAGTAGCCGGGTCGCGCCGATTCTTTGCGGAGATCCCAGCGACCCTCCTTCCCTGGAAAGTCATCGGTGAAGGGTATGACGCGAAGGTAGTTGTAAAAGACGCCGATGCCGCCGGTTCCCGATTGTTGGAAGTGGGTAAAGCCGATGGCGGTTTTTCGGTCGAACATCAGCGGGGTCGGGCCGTCGCTGGAGACATCGTAGAGACCGTAGCCGGTGGGGTACGCGCCGGAGTAGGCGCAGGCGGAAACCATGCCGAACGGCCGGCAGGCTCCCGGGTGCGTATTGCCAACCTGCGCCTTCAACCAGTTCCACGCCGCGGCAACCCCCCGCGGCACCGGTGTGTCAACCGCGCCGTTGCCGTGGAAGACGTCTACGGAATCGATGGGCGTGCGATTCATGAGATCCCCGACCCTTGCGCCCGGGGATCCTACGGCCCGATCGAATCCGGGGTGATTTGCAGAACCCGGTAATGGCGCTCCGATGCGGCGCCGGTTTCGTTGTAGAGGAACGTGGTATTCCCGTTGCCCACAACAGTCGGTCCGATCGCGTTCCACACCGAGGTGCCGATGAGACCGCTTGCGGCCTGCAATCC
>Ga0310342_100001379_pt1 | contig 15049 bp, 7 predicted proteins | sample S15DNA20500_MG_FD_206155 | JGI IMG/M metagenome (GOLD analysis project Ga0310342, IMG submission 206155) | Marine microbial communities from station ALOHA, North Pacific Subtropical Gyre - S1503-DNA-20-500_MG | ecosystem: Environmental > Aquatic > Marine > Oceanic | place: Pacific Ocean: North... | reverse complement strand
TGAGCGCGCAGCAGGCTCCGCCCGGATGCTCGAGCCCACGGAGGTTTCGCTGTACATGCGGGCGGATCTCGATGATGTCACGGTGGAGATCACCGATGCTACCGGCAAGGTCACGACCGCTTCTGCGTCCAAAGAGAGTCCGCAGGTCACTGTGGAATTGGGTGTTCAGTGAAGCAGCGGCACCAGGGCTTCGGCGAAGGATATGCCCACCTCTGCATTCCCTCTGGCGTTGAGGTGCCCCTGGTCGAAAGAGAAGACCTTGTCTTCCGGGTCTCCGATGCAGCAATCGCGCAGGTCCATCAGGGGCATCTGGACCTCGCTGGACCACGCCCTCACCCAGCTCTCCGCGTAGCGCCCAGTCACCGAAGCCTCCCGGAGGAAGAGGTCTGCGTGATTGGGAAGGAAGCCCACTGCAATCTGGCCGCCCCAGGTCTGGGCTCGGGTGCGTAATCGATGGAGGATCTGTCCATACTCGGAGTCGGATACCCGATGAACCCGCGCCTCGGAGGAGGCGTGGTGGGGCAGCAGCTGGGCCGTGTCGGTGTGGGAATAGAGCTGCCGTCGGATCAGCTCATAGATGCGAGAGTGCTTGGCCAGGAAGACGCGGGCGTGGGCCCTGAGACCCTGAGGGCCTGTCCAGACCTCCAGGTCCGAGACCAGCACCAGGTTTTCGTCGTGCATGCTCAAGAAGAGGATGGTCAGGTCCGGCTCGTAGGCCGCCAGGGTCTCCTCGAAGAGCCAGCCCATCTGGGTGGTGGAGTACCCGGGCTGTCCGGCGTTGATGATCTCGATCTTGTGCCCGGCTTTCTGGCACGCGGCCTCTGTCTGGGCTGCCAGGGTCTCGCTCTCGGACAGACCCCAACCAAAGACATTGGAGTCTCCCATGATGGCGACGCGCCCCATGCCCGGTGTTCGTTCCCGGGGGATCTCGGTGCGAAGGCCGTCACTGTTGGTGTTGAGGATGAAGTCATGCTGTTCCCGGTTGCCCTGCATCCGAACGTCGATGAGGTTCGGCGTCGTCTGCCAGCGACCGAGGCGCGTGAACTCATAGGCTGGCGCCACCGCTCCCAGGCGGAGGCCAACCTCCACCAATCCCACCAGACATGTGGCGATGATCAGCCCGTAAAAGGCGCGCATCCGCCGACTGGGAGAAGGTCTTCGCATAGGTCAGGCCCTATCCCAGCACACCGCCGTGTGGCCTGGGCGTTGATCTTGTTGGCCTGGCTGATCTTGCCGGTGGCCCAGGCTGCGCAGACCCTCACACTGGAGCTGACGGCTCCCGAGGCCGGCACGAATGGATACCTCGGCTGGGAGTTCACGGCGGAGATTCTGGCCAGCGGGAAGCAGGAGGTCATCTCGCTGCCACGAGAGGCGCCCAGGATCTGGAGTGGCACGGTCTCGGTGGACCCCGTCCAGTTTGTCGGGGTGATGCTGCGGGCTCAGTCGCCCAACGGGGGAGACGCTCACCTGGTCTACAGCGGACTGGAGGTGCTCACATCCGAGGATTCGGTGCTTCACTTTGCCATGGTGGGTCAACCGCCCGGCACCGCCCACAGGATGTCCAGGACCGCCGAGCAGTCTGAGGTCGGGCACTGGACCAATGGCGTCGCATTGCTCAGCGCGGCGTGGTGTATTGGCGCATTGGTGCTCGTGCTGGGTCTGTACCGAAGGAGCCGGGGACCGCTGAAGACGGGTCTGATGGAGGCTGGCTGGACCTTCAAGGCCGCCTGGGAGCCCGCGTTCTGGGTGGGCGCCTCCTTGCTGTGGACATGGCCCGCGGCCCTTGCGGGTCCCGATCGATTGGTGGGGCGTCACTTCGATACCCACGGCACCATCTGGACCATTGATGCGGCCCCACGACTCCTCACAGGCCTGATGGATCCCCTCACCCGCTGGCCTCTGGAGGCGGAATACGGTGCGATGGACTCCTTTGTGCTGCTGCCCATTGCGGCCGCGATGAACTGGGTGGGTGCGGTGCGCTTGCATGCCTGGCTGGGCATTCTGGGCGTGGCGCTGAGTGCCTGGGCGGCCTCCGGCTTTGCTCGAGCGATGGGTGCCCAGCGACCCTGGAGCCTGATTGCAGGCGGAGTCTTTGCGTTCTCAGGACTGGCCGCCAATGCGTTGCTCGAGGGCCATGTCTATCAAGTGGTGAATCCATGGATGCCGTGGATGTGCTGGGCGATTTGGCGCGGCACGGGCCCGGAAGGTCGCCTGCACCACGGTCTTCTTGGGGGGCTGTGCTTCTCGCTTTCACTGCTGACGACGGGGTATCTCGGGGTCGCTGCAGCGGTGCTCGCGCTCGGTCTGTTTATCGGGGGCCTGTGGACTCGGCGTGCAGCACTGCTTCCGGTCATGGCGGGCTTTGCAGCCGTCGCCCTGCCCGTGGGGCTGGTGTATCTCTCGGTGTTTATGGGCAGCGATGGAGCGGTGGCAAGCGAGGGGCTCTCTGGGTCTCTGCGGACTCGTGCGGTCTCCATGGTCAGTATTGGAATGGCTTCTGCTGAGGTCGATCGAGTGGGCCACTCCTGGGCCTTGGCGCTCTCCCCGATTGCCATCACCTTGTGCTTGCTGGCTCCTCGCGCGCTCGGCCGGAAATACCGCTGGCGAGCACTCCTGCTCAGTGGTCTGGCCGCGCTCTTCATCGCGATGGGCCCAGATCTGGTGGTGGGCTTGAGACCGGACGACCCGGTGATTCCCTCACCGCTTGGATGGATCTGGGACATGGATGGCGGGGGCTACCTGCGCTTTCCTGGGCGTATTTCCTGGGCCTGGAACCTGGTCGCAGGAGTGGTGGGCGCCCTCGTCGCGCAGACGCTGGCCTCCCATGTGGGTCGACGCGCACGATGGATCCTGATCGCAGCGGCGCTGGAGGCGTTCATCCTTGTGGGCCTGCCCTGGCGCCAGGTCTCCCGCCCAGCGTCCACACCCGCGGTCTACCACTCGGCGTCGGGCCCTGTCTTTGAGCTTCTACCAGAGGGATCCAGCTCTGCAGGTGAGGTGGATAGCTGGTTGAGTGCGATGAGCTGTCTGTACCAGACAGATCATCACCAGCCCATCGGTGATGACTGCGTGACGGTTCCCGCTACAGGAAGTCCGCGCGCCGAGCTGGGACGTTGGGTGGCGGCCCGCATCCTGGAAGGAGACGGACCGCGTGCCTGGTCGCAGATTGCGGACCTTGGGTTCTCCGCGGTGTCCTGGAACCCTGATCTGGTGCACCCAGCAAATGCGGCTCGTGTTGGATCGGCCCTGTCCACCCTGGAAAAGGTGAAGCCTGATGATGCCAGTGGATCAGATCAGGTGCAGCTGTATCGTCTCGCGCCCGCCGCTCAGGTGTCTGCCCGGTTGCCAGATGCAGAGCGCGCCTCGGCCATCATCGCGGATCCAGTAAGCGGTACCTCCTGGGAACTCCGTGCCACCCTCGCGTTGCCGGAGGCCTCGGAGACCTCGGGTCGCTACTTTGTGTTGCTCGGTCATCCGGACTCTGAGCAGCTTCGGCTGGAGTTCAGTGACAACGGGCGGGTTCCGGGAGACAGGGCCGATGATGGCTTGATGAGCACGGTGGGGAGCGGAACGGGTAGCGAGCTTCTGAGACTGAGCATTGCGGTGGTGAGATCTGGAGAGTGGACCACGCTGTGGTCGGGCCCCTACCAACCACTCTCTGGGCAGGGTGATTCTCTTGCGTTTCGCATGGATCCATCTGGAGATGCGGCCTGGCCGATACTCTCCGCCCTGGACACCCTCTCGCCGGAAGCGGGGAACCGGGCCGGGTGGATTCACCTGTTCGGCTGGGGTCTCTTCGGTCTCATGTTCACCGTGCTGGTGTGGCGCCACCCGCGCCAGTGAGCCCCTTGTTCTTAAGCTGAGCACGAAGTTCTTCGATGGCCTGGTGGGGCTTGGTCTCCGGACCGAGGCTGAGCTTGGCCGCATGGGTCTCGGCCTGTTGTAGGCACAGCAGCGATCGCTCTGGGTATCGCCCTTCCAGCTCCACATGTCCGCGACGGCAGATGAGCCGGATGAGTTCATAGGTATCGCCTACCTCTCTGAGCAGGCGCTCGGCGCGAGCCATCAGGCTTCTGGCCTGAGTCAATTGGCCGACGCGGGCCCTCGCCTCTCCCAGTGAGCCAGAAAAACAGCCCTCAATCTGCCTGTCGCCGACCTCTCGAGCGGTGAGAAGCGCACTGTTGAGATGCACGATGGCGATCTCCAGCTCGTCGGTCTGCAGGTACAAGTCGCCCAGGTTGCCGAGCACCACAGCCTCGCCTCGTCGATCGCCAAGTTCTCTGTGAATCGCCAGGGCATCTCGAAATAGCTCCCGCGCCTCTGCGGTGCGGTCGGCGATGGTGGTGACGATCGCCAGGTTGCTGAGCACCGCACCCTCGGCGTACGGGTCTCCTACCCGCCGGTGTTGCGCCAGGGCGGCAATGTACAGCCGCATGGCAGCGTCGATCTCCCCCCGCTTGGCTGCCAGGTTGCCCATGGCCGCGATCGCGCGCCCCTCTCCGCCTGGATCCTCAGATGCGTGAAAGGCATCCAAGCTGGACTGGTAGGATGCCAGCGCCAGCTCGACCATGCCCTGGTCGTCCATTTGACTGCCGCGCTCCAGATAGATCTCCGCAGCGACCGCTGGGTCATCGATGGTCCGGGAGAGCTCCTCGGCCTCCTTTAGATCGGTATCGGCATCCTCCCGCTCTCCCAGGAAGTGGAAGCTGAGAGACCGCAGCCGGAGCAGGTCGGCGTGATCCCTGGGCGAGAGGTCCTTCACCGCCAGGGTTCGTGTGGACACCGATAGTGCCGCTTCAGGCGGACCATGCCACTGAAGAGCGGTCACCAGGCCGATCCCTGTAGCGCCGGCGATGTCTCCGTCTTGCCGATCCGCCGCTCGCACATTGGCTGCCAGGAGGTTTTCTCGCTCGAGCACCAGGGATCGCCGATCCTGCTGCCGCACGGCCTGGCGGGCGAGATCCGCGGCCCAGCTTCCGTGGGCGCCCTCCGCTGCCAGGAGCTGGTCTCTGTCCTGTGCCAGGGTTCGAACTGCGATCTCTGAGATGGCGGGTGACATGGTCCATCGATCGGGCCCCGAGGGGCGGATGAGTCGACGGTCTGCGAGCACGGGGAGTGCCTTCGTCGCGCCAACCACGGCAGCCGCCGCCGTGGGAAAGCCGCCAGAGAAGATGCTGAGACGTCCGAGTGCTTTTCGCTCAGCATCACTCAGGTCGCCGGTGATCAGCAGGATGGCTCGCCGGAGTGCTGTGGCGATGGGCGGCAGACCACGGAGTACGGGCTGTGCCATCAGCGCACTGGCGACATCCGTGGGCCCATCTCTGGCGATCAGGTTGGCCACCAACTCCAGCCCGAGGGGCAGCCCCTCCAACATTTCTGACAATGACGAGGTGTCCAGGTCCGGCGTACCAGACCACTCCCGGAGCATGTTGGCGGACACTGTGGCGGGGAGCGGATCGAGGGGCAGAATCTGCTCGTCCGGTATCAGCATGGGCTGCAGTGCGGTGATCACTACGCGCGCATCTGGGGCCCTGCGGAGCCACGCGTCGATGGCATCGCTGACATGGGGAGAGGCGGTGTGTAGATCGAACAAGAGCAGCAGCACCGGCCCTCGCCCCAGGAGTGCATTTCCGATCTGTGCCACCGGATCGGGCTGGGTCACTGTGAGGTCGAGGGCCGCGGCGACGGCGGAGCAGACCTGGCCGAGATCCTGGGTCTCCGAGAGATCGGTGGCCCATGCTCCGCCACTGAATATCTCGAGCTGTCGAAAACCGAACTCGGTGGCCAGCCGTCGCTTTCCTACCCCAGAGGGACCGATGAGTGTGATCAGGCGGGTGCCCCCCTGCAGGTGATCTTCCAGGGTCGCAAGTTCTTCGGATCGCCCGAAGAGCCTGTCGGTCTGCACCAGGAGGTTTGTCTGTCGGATTCGGGGAGTCTTGATCGGCGGAAAGCGACGATGCTGGAGGGATTCAGGCAAGACCTGCCAGATCCGTTCTCGGCCAGGGATGCCTCGAAGCGCGTGCTCTCCGAGGTCTCGAATGTCCAGAGCATCTCTCTGAAGGAGATCCTTGGCTTGCTCGAAGGTGCGGGAGCTCATGAGAATCTGCCCACCATGGCCAGCCCGCGCGATGCGAGCGGCCTTGTTGACCATTCTTCCCACGTAGTCCATGCGGCGGGTCTGGGGATCTGGGGCTGCAGTGGGCCGGCCGGTGTGAATTCCCATCCGCACGCGAATGCCTCGATGGGAGCCATCCATGGTGGTCCGCGCCGCGGCGATGGGGCTGATGTCATTCAGCAGATCTGTGGCCCAGGCTGCGTTGTGCAGGGTCTCCTGGGTGGCCGCGCAGAAGCATACGGCCTCCGCTGGTTCAGAGAATGCCACCATGAAGGCATCCCCCTCGGTCTTGACTTCATAGCCATTGTGGCTGGCGATCTGCTCTCGGAGGATCTGGTGGTGCAGGGCGAGCGCGGATCCAAACCTGTCCCCGAACCGTTCCCAGAGCGCGGTCGAGCCCTGGATGTCGGTGAAGACCATGGTGACAGTCCCGGTGGGGGCGCTGGGCACGGGGCAACCGTATCGCACCGGAGGGTACTTGCCCTGCGGGGGATGCATCATCGTGGATGCAGATCGCCATCGGGCTCCCCTCCACGAGACCAGCCCAGCACCCATCTGGCTCCTTTTTGTGCGACCCGGTGCTGGATTCTGAGGCTTCCTCACTCAACTATCGGTGGCTTCAGTGATAGGCTGTGGTTTCTTGGAGGTCCCCATGCGAATCGGCTGGCCCCTTCTGCTTGCCCTTGTGTTGGCTTGTGGTGGAAGCAGTAAAGACACTGCGGACGCTACGGATACGTCTGCGGATGCGGATGCGGATACCGACACGGACACCGACACGGACACCGACACGGACACCGACACGGACACCGACACGGATACCGATACGGACACGGATACGTCAGCGCCGGACCTTGATGTGGACGGTGATGGATTCTCAGAGGCGGATGGCGACTGCGACGACTCGGATGACCGCGTTCATCCGGATGCGGAGGAGCGCTGCAATGAGATCGATGATGACTGCAGTGGAGAGGTCGATGACAATCCCATCGATGGATTGATCGCCTACCTGGACACCGATGGTGACGGTCATGGAGACCCAGATGCGCCCATCTCAGTGTGTGGGCCTGGTGCGGGGTACACACCGAGCAGCACCGACTGTGATGACACCAACCCCGATACCTACCTAGGCGCGCCAGAACTCTGTGACGAGCAGGACAACAACTGCAACGGACTCATCGATGACGGGGCGGAGGGTCTGGGCTGGTACTACCCAGACGATGATGGGGATGGCTACGGATCCGCTGCTGAAGAGGTGGGGGTCGAGGCGTGCAGTGCGCCTCCTGGCCATGTCGAGGACAATACCGACTGCAATGATGCGCTAGACACGGCATATCCAGGCGCCATCGAGTTCTGCGATGGTGAGGACAATGACTGTGATGGCATCGTGGACACGGACTCCCCCTTTGGTATGCACACCTTCTACGTGGATGCAGACGGAGACGGGTACGGCGTTCCTGACGCCTCCATGGAGGACTGCTACGCACCGTCTGGCTATGCCGCCACGGACGATGACTGTGATGATGCGGATCCCGAACGGTATCCAGATGCCCTCGAGGTGTGCGATGGGGTGGACAACGACTGCGATGATCTGATTGATCTCGATGATCCCAGCGTGGCCGATGGTACCTGGTACTACGACAGCGATGGTGATGGATTCGGGACAGAGGAGACGAGCTACTCGGGCTGTGAGGCCCTTACGGGATTTGTCAGCGTGGCGGGAGATTGCGATGACGCCGACTTCGACATCCACCCCGATGTCGAAGAGGTCATGTGTGACGGCATCGACAATGACTGTGTCGACGGCGATGATTGTCCGGACACCTGTGGAGATGGGATTGTCGAGGAACCCGAGGAGCTAGATCCTCCGGAGACCACCTACGAGAACATCTCTGTGGACGAGGACACCTGCCGCTGGGACTTTTCTGAGATCCGGCAGCTGTACTGCACCGGGGCATGCTCCTGGGCTGGTTCGAGCCACTGCGATGATGAGGACGCCAATCTCCTGTGCCAGCTGCAGCTGGATGATCCGGATGCCCTGGCGACCGCATATACGACCACCTCTGCGGCTGCAGAGGCGGGGTTTGCGTGCAATATCTCGGGCTGGGGAGATGAGATTGAGGTGAGTTCCGATCGTGGGATAGAAGACAATATTGTCCGCTATGAGGACGACAGCCTCTCGGCCAGCCACGGTGGTGGTACGGTGATCTGGGACCCGGTCTGCGTCATTCCTTGAGCGCAATGACCCTGGACATCTGAGTAAGAAGGGCCTCCGTCGCCTGGCTGCGTGCAGCCCAGACTGGAGCGCTGAGGCGAGTGTGGGCCTGGGTCCAGCCGCTCACGACCTCACCCAGGCCAGCCACCACCGATGGGAGTCGGTCGTACTCCGACGCAGTCTTGAACAGATTGGTCAGCATGAGCGCCCGGCTTCCGAAGCCCCGGGGCGCTTGTGCCGCACGCCCCACCTGGGCCAGCGCCCCCCGGGTGAGGACGCCGCCGGCCAGGCTCGGGGTGGTCAGGTGGGTGGCGAGATCCCTCAGTCCTGTCTCAGGATTTCCCAGCACATCGGGGCTGGGCGGTAGTGCCCAGGACGGGGCATCTCCACCGAGGTGGGCTCTGTGTGTGCTTCCCAGCTCGTGGGCGAGCAGGGCCAGATCGACAAAAAATGCATGTGCCTGTGGGCTGGTCTGTAGTGCTGTCACCAGCGCTCCGGTCCAGCGGAGAAGATGACCATCCAGAAAGTCCCGCTGCAGGTCCTGTATCTGTGTCACAGCATCTGGCAGCTCATCCTTCTCCGCATCTGCTTCCGCGCCAGATAGCCAACACATGTAGGCCAACTCTACGCTGATGTGATCGGGCTGGAGGTCGTGGGGTACCGTCCCAAACCCGCCCTGAGCATAGGCTTCTCGTACCGCGTCTCCCTCATCGAGTTGGCCGGTGGCCGAGAGAAAGGCGCTCTCATAGGGCGGGACCTCCATGGTCAAAGCCCCATGGTGGGCCGCCGCCCACTGGTCCAGATTCGGGGTGGGGGGAATGTGTGTGGCCAGGGCGGGCACGGCCCGGAAGTGCTCCAGCCTCTCCTCTCGGAGGCCGTCTTTCAGGCCGCAGGCCAGCAGATCATAGGCCCGGCCCCGAGCCAGGCAGTTCTGGGCGCCTTCAGTCTCCACGGTAGAAGGGCTTATCGGGTAGCAGGTAGGCGTCCCGGATGGGCTTGAGGGGTCGCTTGAGCCAGTAGGGTCGACGGGTTCCATCTGGGCTGTGCTCCACGGCGGATCGCGTCAGTGCGTGCCACTTTCGATAGACCTCGACGGATTTCGCGATGTCCACATGGACATCGCCGTGCTGCTCATTGGGCCCGGCTTTTCGAACGGACATCACCCGCTGGAGCCAGCAGTGGGCGCCGCTGATGGGATCGGGCTGGACGCCATGGGTCAGGTTCTGATGGACGCCGACGTCCTGCCACCAGATGCGCGAGGTATCCGGATCGGCGGTTTTCCAGGCCTTGCCGCCCTCGATGATGTGCAGCGAGCGCCCTCCGTTCTCATCGGTTCCCAGCTGCGCCAGCGCACTCATGCCCGGGTTGACACCAGCATCGTCTTGAAGCCGCCACCGACCGAGGTGGTGGGACATCGCCAGGATTCCCGGCTTGATGCCCTCGGTGACCCAGACCTTGTCCACAAACCAGCCGATCTCTGTCTCCACGCGCAATAGATCGCCGGTCTGTACACCGGCTTTCTCGGCATCTTCAGGATGCATCCAGACCGGGTTGGAGTGGCTGATCTCATACAGCCACTTGCAGTTGGCGGAGCGGGTGTGGATGAGGGTGGGCAGTCGAAAGTTGGGCAGGAGCAGCATCTCTCCGCCAGCGGCTGCGATCTCCTCGGGGTGTACGTGGGATCGGAGGCTCCACGGCAGGACGTGCTCCAGCTCTGGCCAGCCCCAGTCTCTCAGCGTGGTGCTGAAGAACTCGAGCCGCCCACTGGGAGTACCAAATCCCCTGCGGGCCACGCCATCGATGAGGGTCCCCACCCGGGCGCCTTCCGCATCGAGCAGGCGCAGATCCTGGGTCTCCACCGCGCCTTCGGGACGCACGACTTCGGCCTCGTAGGGCAGGTAGTTGGACGATTTGACCTCAAAGCAGCCGTACTTTCGCATGTAGGCCAAGGCGCTCAGGCCTTCGGCGGCGGCCGCCTCGGGAAGTCCCGGCACGCTGTGCTCGAAGATCCATGCCCAGTACTCATCCTGGGTGATCAACTCACCGGGACGATGCGGGCTCTCGACGTATTGCCGCACGCCGAGTGATCCGTCCGGATCCATCCGGTCGGTGAGCGCCACCCAGAACTCGTTCTCCTCCCAGACTTCCCCCGGGTTGGCCTCGTGGGTGTGCGTGATCGGGATCCCGGCGCGTTCCATGGCCACCCGGCGAACGGGCTGGCGAAAGCCCACCCACATGCCGGAGTGGGTCTCCTGGCTCATCAGATCGTGCCGCTCGCCAGCATGTCCCATGGGCAGGATGTAGTCGGCAAACCAGGCGGACTCGTTCCATGTCGGCGTAAGTGCCACGTGGAACTTCATCTTCTCCTCGTCCTTGAGCGCCTCGAGCCACATGAACCCGTCCGGGTTGATCCACATGGGGTTGTAGACCCGGGTGAAGTACACATCGACCTCCCCTCTCCCCTCGTGAAGGAAGTGGGGCAGGAGGAAGCTCATCTCGTAGAAAGCAAAGGGCCACTCATGGGGAAGATGCAGGGTATTCCACGCATCAAAGGCCGGCGGCTTCTTGTAGGGCTGGGGAACAAACTTATTCCACGAGTTCAGGCTGGTGCCGCCCTCGGTGCCCACGCTGCCGGTCAATACATTGATGAAGAACAGGCAGCGGGCCACCTGCCATCCGCCTCTGTTGCCGATACTCGCGCTGCGCCAGGTGTGGGCTGCAACCTTGTTTCCAGCGGCAGCCACGTAGTCGGCGGCTTCGCGGATGCGGTCCTCGGGAACCTGTGAATCTGCTGCGGCCCGCGCGAATGTATAGCCCTTGTACAGGGCCTTCAGCGCCTGATCGAACTGATCAAAGGTTCCGGCTTCGCCCGCCTGAGGCAGCGCCGCCAGTGCTGCAGCCTTGTCTTCTTTGGAGAGGTCGCTGGCCTCGATCGTGGGTCCTGCCTCGGCCAGGAAGGTCCGCCAATTCACCCAGCGCTCCATGAAGGCCTTGTCATACAGATCGTTCTGGATGAGGTGGTTGGCGATGGCGAGCAGCACGACCGACTCGGAGCCTGGCCAGGTGGGCAGCCACACATCTGACTTTGCGGCGGTGTTGGAGAGCCGGGGATCGAAGGTGACGATCTTGGCCCCGTTCATCTTGGCCTCGATGATCCGCTGGGCGTGGGGGTTGAAGTAGTGCCCGGTCTCCAGGTGCGAGCTGATCAGCAGGATGACCTCGGCCTTGGCGTGGTCGGGGCTGGGCCTGTCGCCGGCAGACCACATGAAGTAGCCGCAGCGGGCGCCTGCCGAGCAGATGTTCGTGTGGGAGTTGTGCCCGTCCACGCCCCAGGCAGAGATGATCCGGTTGGCGTAGTGATCTTCCCCGGGACGGCCGACGTGGTACATGATGCCGTCCCGTCGCCGGGCCCGGCTCTCCCGCATCTTTCCGGCGATGTCTGTCAGCGCCTCTTCCCAGCTGACCCGCTTCCACTTGCCCTCCCCCCGTGCGCCGACTCGCTTGAGCGGGTGGAGGATGCGCTCAGGGTCATAGGTCTGGTTGTGGGTCGCGGGTCCCTTGGCGCAATTCCGGCCTCGAGAACCCGGGTGCGCGGGGTTGCCCTCGAATTTTCGGACCTCGAAGGTCTGCTTGTCCACATAGGCCAGAAGCCCGCAGCCGCTCTCGCAGTTGAAGCAGATGGTGGGCACCAGGGTGTAGCGCCGAGCGACCTTCTTGGGCCAGTGCTTACCGTCGTACTCGACCCAGTCCTCCCACTGATCCGTGGGCGGGTAGCTGGACATGCGCCCGTCTGGGTGGGTCACATTCTTCATGTCGACCGGGGCCCTGTCGGTCACGTCGTACTCTGGCACCGCGGAGAACTGCCCGGGCGCGGCCTTGGGGGCCCGTCGCGGGGTGTCGAGCCCGAGCATGGCGCCCAGAAGGCCGGAGATTCGTTCACGGGTGGTCGTCATGGGCTCAGCTGTTGGGGATGTCCTGGGGGGCGTAGACGTAGGCGTGCTCGTAGCAGTACATGCCTACCAGCGCGCACAGGGCCGCTACGGCCAGCGCCTGGCCGCCGAGGAAGAAGAAGCAGGCTGGAATCAGGTGGCCGAGCATGATGCCGCCGCCCCAGAAGTGGTGCCGGTATCGACCCCAGGCGATGTCCCGGGCAGCGATTTTCCCTTCCTTGGTCGGGTGGGGCAGGATGCAGATGTCCAGAAGACAGAGCAGCAGGTCGATGGCCAGCGTCCCGCCGAAGAGGGCGGTGGTCGATACCGGTAGCTGCAGCGCCAGAGAGGGATCGATGGCCTCGAGTACCGCCCAGCTTGCTGTGCCCGCCAGTACGGCCTGAACCAGCAGGTGCGGGGCCAGGAGCCAGCCTTGCCACAGGTCGCGACCTTCCGCCTGGGCAAAGAGGAAGGCGGTATAGACCGCTGTACCGATGGCGAGCGGGATGGTCAGTCCAGCCCATGCTTCCGGCGCAGGCACGCTGCCCCATGCCCAGGCAGCGCCCCACCAGACACCCGTGAGCACGGAGAAGCCGATGAGGATGAATGCGCCGCGGGTCAGCCAGCTTCGCCACTGTGGCCGGGTGAGGATGCTCAGGAAGCGCTCCGGACGCTCGAGATCTCCGACCAGGAGTGCCGTGGTGATGCCGGTGAACGCCAGTCCGACCAGCCCGACCACCATCAAGCTGTGGTGCTCGAGGCTGCTCATGAGGACGGAGAGCCCAAGCAGCATCCAGAGGCCAGCGCCAATGCCCTTGGTCAGCATGTAGGCCGGTACCTGCCAGTGCCAGGGGACCTTGTGCTGGGCGTTGTAGGCGACCTGGACCATGTGCTCGGCCTGGGTCACGGAATCGAACTGGATGGGGCCGGCGGTGTCGTGGATGGGCACCACATCCGCCCACATCATGCCGGCAGGCTCGCGATCGCTGAGGGTGGGATCGAGATTGATGCGCTGGCCTTCCACATAGAAGACATTGGGACGGGTCTGCTGCTCGGGCTTGCGCACGCTGGTGGCGTTGGCGGCCTTGACCCGCGAGATCTCGGAGTCAGGATCGTCCATGTCGCCGGAGATGATGCTGTGGGTGGGGCAGACCACCACACACGCGGGCTCCAGTCCGACCTCCACCCGGTGTCCGCAGTAGTGACACTTTGCCGCGGTTCCTGTGTCTGGATCGATGTAGATGGCGTCGTACGGACAGGCCTGCAGGCAGGCTTTGCAGCCGATGCAGGCATCCCCATCAAAGGTGACGATTCCATCGGCCTGCTGGTACATCGCGCTTACCGGGCAGATGGTCACACAAGGTGGGTTCTCGCAGTGATTGCAGCGCGTGACCTGGAAGTGACGCTGAGTCTCGGGGTAGCGGCCGGTCTCGGTGTACTTGACCCAGGTGCGGTTCACGCCCAGGGGCACCTGGTTCTCAGACTTGCAGGCAGTCGAACAGGCGTGACATCCGATGCAGCTGCGGTTGTCGATGACAAAGCCGTAGTTCATGCCTTGGACCGGTCAGGGGAAAGGCAGTGTATCTCGCGTACAGACATCTGCGTTGCCGATCTCGTCGAGATCAGCCAGTGTAGTCGGGCCAATGTCTCCTCCCTCCCGAATTCGCGCCCTGCTTCCTCTGGTGGACCTAGCAGAGGTTCGCCCCGCAGATCTGCGCTGGGATTTGCTGGCGGCACTCAGCATCACTCTGCTCGCAGTACCCCAGGGAATCGCCTACGCGATGATCGCTGGCCTACCGCCTGCGATGGGTCTGTATGCGGCCATGGTGCCGGTGATCGTCGGCGCCCTGTTTCGGCATTCCCGCTTTGTCGTGACCGGCCCGACCAATGCCATCAGCTTGCTCGTGGGCAGTGGCATCGCCCTGGCTTTGGCCCAGGGCTGGGATCCGGTGAGTGCGGCGGTGACCCTGGCGCTGATGGTGGGCGTGCTGCAGCTGGGGGCGGGCGTGCTGCGTCTGGGGGCCCTGGTCGACTTCATCTCGGCACCAGTGGTGCTTGGCTACATCACAGGTGCTGGTGTCCTGATCGCTGTGGGGCAGCTTCCCAACCTGACGGGAACCGCTCCTGGGCAGGGCTTTGTCTACGGGCAGATCGCGGGATGGGTGGATGGTCTGGCAGCGGTGGAGCTTCGCAGCGTGGGCCTGAGCCTGGGCACAGCGGCGACGATGCTGGGCCTTCGCAGGCTGGATCGAAGGATACCTGCAGCACTGCTGGCCATGGCGGCCGGACTTGTCGTCAGCGTTGTGCTTGGACTGGAGGAAGAAGGCCTGGCGGTGATCGGAGACATCGCGCCCATCCCTCAGGGCCTTCCGAGCCTGACGCTTCCAGATCTCGCGTTGGTGCGGGGCCTGATGGGCGTGGCGGTGGCCTGCACGGTGCTCTCATTGGTGGAATCCAGCGCAGTGGCACGGAACATTGCGAGTCGTCGAGGAGAGCGCCTGGATATCTCCACCGAGTTCACAGGCCAGGGTCTGGCCAACATCGCGGCGGCCTTCTTTGGTGGCTACCCGACCAGCGGTAGCCTCACACGCTCTGCCTTGAGCGACCGTATCGGTGCGAGGAGTCGCTTGGCTGGAGTCTTCTCCGGCCTGATGGTTCTGATCGTCCTGCTGACGCTTGGGCCCATCGTGGACCACACTCCTGTGGCCTGTCTGGCTGGCTTGCTGCTGGTGGTGGCCTCGGACCTCATCGATCTGAAGCGCATCCGAAGGGTATTTGGCGGCGGCATGGGAG
>Ga0310342_100001378_pt1 | contig 15058 bp, 21 predicted proteins | sample S15DNA20500_MG_FD_206155 | JGI IMG/M metagenome (GOLD analysis project Ga0310342, IMG submission 206155) | Marine microbial communities from station ALOHA, North Pacific Subtropical Gyre - S1503-DNA-20-500_MG | ecosystem: Environmental > Aquatic > Marine > Oceanic | place: Pacific Ocean: North... | reverse complement strand
CTACCCATATCAAGTGAGTTAATTGGTTCAACCATGGAAGGTATAGTAAGCGCACGGACTATCACGGGTATCGCGAGTTTTTTGGGATTAGTTTGGGCGTCTTCCGCGGTGTTCGGTGCTGTTCGTAAAGGTATAAACACTGCTTGGGGTGTGACAACTTCCCGTCCATTTTTACGAGAACGCCTGATCGATATAGCACTTGTATTAGGGGCTGGTATGTTAGTGCTGATAGTACTCTTCACGGCTCCAATTATTGAAGTCATAAGAGGAATGGTTGAATTTTTCGCCACTGAGGGAGAATTACCAGGGGATTTAGTATGGGAAATAATAACTCAGTTAGTTTCCCCAGTGCTCATATTTTTGTCCTTTACGACTTTATATAGATGGATACCAAATGCGAACATACGCATTATTTATGTGCTTCCCGGAGCACTTCTAGCCTCTTTAATATTTATAGCAGCTCAGATGGGATTCATTTGGTACATCGGAAAGTTTTCCGTCTATAACGTAGTCTATGGTTCCATAGGAGCCTTGATGGCATTATTAGCCTGGATTTACGTATCGGCAATAATATTACTTTTCGGAGCCCAGTTAACTTCCATGTTTCATGCCTACGGCATAAGAACAAGTAGACCAAAGGGACGCTTAGGTTTATGGTCCGGATTTGGGAGGGTTAGAGTTAGGGTAATACCTGCAACCTCTCACAATGAATCGTGACATGTCTTATAGCAAATTCTCATTGGATATTACGATTTGCATCGTAATCATTTTAGGTTTCTTAGGTTGTACAAAAGTCACCGAACCCATAACAACCAACCTCTCTGAAATCACTGGAACAGAAAACACCCAGACATCAATAAAGTCTGAGGTTTATCATCGACCGATTATTCTTCCAACGATAGCCGATGTTGTGAGGACTGTAGAGCCGGGAGTAGTTTCAATATCCGTCGACATACTGTCGAGGGGAGTTTTTTATGACTTCACGGATGAGGGATCAGGAACCGGAATGATTGTGCGACCTGATGGTTACATCGTAACCAACTACCACGTTATACAGGACGCGAGAGACATTGAAGTAGGTCTTTCTAATGGCAGTCATTATTCAGCTGAAATCGTCGGACTCGATTTATTGTCTGATTTGGCAGTAATTAAAATCGGTGCCGACGAACTACCCACAGTAGTTTTCACTGAGGCAGATGACATTCGCACTGGAGACTGGGTAGCAACCATCGGTAACGCTCTTGGATTAAAAGGGGGGCCAACAGTGACGCTAGGCATAATAAGTGGCTTAGGTAGAACAATAAGGACGGAAAGAGGCGATCTATACGACATGATACAAACGGATGCCGCGATAAACAAAGGGAATAGCGGTGGTCCGTTAATTGATATGGATGGAAAGGTTATAGGTATCAACACCGCCGTGTATGGCGGGGCGCAAGGAGTTGGTTTTGCCGTATCCTCAGGTGTCGCAAAGCCAATTATTAATAGCCTGATCAAGAAAGGTAAAGTAATTAGACCACTTATCGGTTTAAGTGGAATGACTAACACTACCGAATTATCAGATAGATTCGATCTAGGCACTTCTGAAGGAATCTTAATTACCCAGGTAGCTCCAGAGAAACCAGCATATAATGCAGGGCTCAAGGCGGGAGATATAATAACCTCTCTTGATGATCAGGAGACCGATGACATGGCTGAGTTTCTTACCGTATTGTGGAGCTATACCGTAGGAGAAACCGTGAAAGTCGACTACATCTCAGACCGGGAGCCTCAAAGCACCATCGTTACTCTAGTTGAAAGACCGAGTCCTTAGTTTTAGTCTGATTTTTTGCCAGAAACTATCGCTACAGTACCAAAAGCAACCTTACTTACCAAAATTTCGCTAAGTCCTGCTCCAACCATTAAGTTAGCCAAGTCTGAAGCGGTCATGAACTTCTGTACGGACTCAGGCAGGTAAGTATAAGCCTCTCTGTCCCTAGCAAGTATCTCACCTATATATGGAGTTATATTACGAAAATAAAATAGAAATGCTTTTGACATTATGAAACCAGTCGGTCTGACAATCTCTAAGACCACAACTCTAGATCCCGGCTTTATGACTCTGACCATTTCAGAGATAGCGGTAGGTAGATCAATAAAATTCCGAGCTCCAAACCCGACTGTGGCACATATAAATGAATTATCCTTATAGGGTAATTTGTGAGCATCCCCAATATTGCCTATGAATCTCGACTTTAGGCCTCTATGCGCAGCCTTTACGACACCTCTATTTAACATTTCCGCCGCAAAATCGACGCCAACTACTTTAGTCACAAACGACTTACTAAGTAGACTAAAAGCAAAATCTCCTGTTCCAGTCGCCACATCCAGAGCCACTCCGTTTTCTTTCCCGCCCACTAACCCAGCAGCCTTACTCCGCCATGCGTGATGTCTTCCACAAGTCATAACCGTATTTAGAAAATCGTAGCGACCTGAAATTCGATCAAACATTCTGCCGACGAATTCAGCCCTTTCCCTACCGCGAAGTTGAACCATCTATAACGTCTTCATGTCTTGCCGAATCATGTTCATTACCTGCGGAATTTCAAATATGACATCGGAGGCAAGCGTTCCTGAGTCCCCTAATTTGTCTCTTGTGAACTCTCCTGCAATCCCATGTATATAAACTCCTGATATCGCGGCATCTGAAACAGACAATCCCTGAGCTATGAGACCAGCTATAAGCCCTGCCAAAACATCGCCTGTTCCGGCTGATGAAAGTGAGGGGGTCGAAATATCGCTTACCCATAAATTTCCATCTGGTAGCGCGACAACGGAATTAGCTCCCTTTAGTACAAGAATTCGACCCCATTTGGCCGAAAATTTTCGAGCAATTTCTAGACGGTCATTTTGAATTTTTGTCACAGATAAGCCAGTCATGCGAGACATTTCCCCTGGATGAGGGGTTAGAACACAATCTTCAGGTAATTGATCCCACCACCTAGAATGCGAAGAAAGCATATTCAACCCGTCGGCATCAATCACCACAGGGACAGAAAGGTCAACTGGCGACAGTAAGAGGTTAGAAATCAGCAGGTGAGCCTGATTCGACACTCCCATGCCGCAACCAACTAAAAGAGCTGAGTAGTCTTCCATACGTCGATATATTTCTCTTGCAGCCGGCCAACCATCGATAGTTCCGGATTCATCTATTGGAAGATTTATGAGAGTAGCCTCTGGGACAATACTAGCGACACCCAAGGTAATATTAGAAGGTGCTGCCACAGTAGCAAGTCCCGCTCCACTTTTAAGAGAAGAGTATGCTGCAAGACCCACCGCACCCACAAAATTTTCAGATCCTCCAACTATCATAACCTTCCCGAATGTGCCTTTGTTCGAATCCAATTGTCTTCTCGGCAAGACATTCCTGACGAAATCTGGTTCCATTAGATATGTTTTGATATTTTTATCCAGACCATGAGGTATCCCTATATCAGCCACTGTAAGTTCACCTGTGGCCACACTCCCCGGATAAATAATATTCCCAATTTTTGGATATCCAAACGCAACGGTATGATCCGCATAAAGTGTTGAAGGATCAATTTGACCTGTATCGGCATCTACACCGGAAGGAATGTCTGCTGCAATTATTTTCCTTTCGGGTGGTGCAAAATCAGAAACCAGTTTTAGATATTTCGCCAGATTACCCTGTATTATTCGATTTACACCTGTGCCAAAAACTGCATCTATTATCAAATGAGCATTCTGAACAATCTCGATTAAGTCAGAATATTGTTCAACCTTGATAGTGGTAACACCGGCACCAATCGCGTTCAACATTCTAGGGTCCGGCACGGGCCTGCTACCTAAAATAGCCGCGTAAACTTCTGCCCCATCCCTAAGAAGATGTCCCGCAGCAACCAGGCCATCAGAGCCATTATTCCCAGGGCCTATTAAAACAAGACATTTGACACCGCTAACGACGCCGACACTAGATATAGCAACCTTCGCTAATTGATAACCAGCTTTATCCATTAGAATGTCGTTAGAAACCCCAGTATCGTCAGAAAGAGCCTCTATCTGGATCATCTGAGAGGAGGTGACTAGTTTCATATCCGGCATTTCTATCGCGCCTGCTTTAGACTGGGGTCACCCGAATAAGATTAGATATTCCCATACTAAATACCAATTCTTTACTGCCTAGATTTAAGGTTATGACTCCCCGGGCTTCCGACAAATCTGCAACTTGAATATGAGCACCTGGAAGAAATTCGTTATCAACAAAGTACCCCAGTAGATCCATATCGTCTTCCGGCACCATGTCTACCAAATAGTCCTCACCAACCTTTGCCTTATTTAAAGAAACTGTTGAACGATTGAAAGTGTATTCACTTCCAGGTATAGGATGACCGAAGGGACAGGTTGTGGGATAACCCAAAATATCTACAATCCGAGATTCAAGATAGGGAGAAAAAGCGTGCTCCAGCCTATGTGCCTCCTCATGGGCACGTTTAAGGTCAACTTTCAGTACATCAACTGCGAGTCTCTCCGCTAATCTATGCCTGCGCAATATACTTTCGGCTTCCCTCTGACCGGCACCTGTGAGTGATATTTCTTTATCTGAACTTGTACTTACCAATTTTTCTCGGGTCATTCTCCTAATCATTGCCGACACAGATGGCAATGAAGTCCCCAATCCTTCTCCCATTGGCAAGCTTTTAAAATGTTCTGACAATTGTGCCGCAGTTACCTTAGTCTCCTGTTCTTGAAGACGAATTATGGAGAGCAAATAATTCTCCATTGCCATTGATAACCTATTTTCACGGGTTGTACTCATAGCTACATTTCCAATGGTCCTAGTCTACAATTCTCGGCCACCAGTATCATTGATTTAAGCGTGGACAGCACTTACGCCCTAGAGAACCGCACTGTTCTATATCTCGAAGTGCCTAACGTTTTGTATACTGCTTTGCTTTACGGGCTCTCTTGAGTCCCGGTTTCTTACGCTCTTTAACTCTGGAGTCACGCGTCAGAAGACCAGCTTTCTTAAGCTCCCCTCTGTACTTTCCACCTTCAACCTGAGACAGGGCACGAGAAATACCATGACGAAGAGCTCCTGCCCTGCCATTAGTTCCTCCTCCAGAAACCTTAGCGACAACGCGAAACCTTCCTTGAGTGTTTGTAACTGTAAATGGCTCATTAATAATTTGCTGCCAGATACTATACGGAAACGCATCTTCCATAAGCTTTTCATCAACCACAATAGGGCCAGCATCAGGATAAAGTCTAACCTGCGCAACTGCGGTTTTCCGCTTCCCCACCGCATATGTATATGCCTGTTCAACCACTGATTATTCCTCCTGAATACTTTGAATCCTATTCACCCGTATCTTCGTTCTGACTTACCTGTGCACTATGTGGATGATTTTCCCCGGCATAAACCTTTAATCGTGAAAGCATCCTCTTGCCAGGTGTATTTTTTGGAAGCATACCTTTAACGGACTGTTGAATAACTCTTTCAGGATAGGTGGCCAACAATTCTTGCAGAGTGGTTTCTTTGAGACCACCGTGGTACCCACTATGCCTGTAGTACTTCTTCTGTTCCAACTTACTTCCGGTAACTCTTATTTTTTCTGCGTTTATGACAACCACATAATCCCCAGTGTTGAGGTAAGGTACATAACCAGCACGGTGTTTACCCTGCAAAAGAGTGGCTATTTCCGAACTGAGCCTTCCGAGAGTCTTACCCTCAGCGTTTATAACTCTCCACTCAGGTTTCAACTCTGCTTTTTTTGGTTGATACATTTTTTGTCTGATTGCCATTACCAAATCCTATACTTAGCAGCTATATTTCTGTTTCGAAGGAGGAAAACCATCGTATCGTACTTCCTCCAGACTCAATCCTTGCGGTGGTAGAGAGTGCGCTATTTTATCACTATTACACTCAACCATACGACCTAAGTCTTCCATTGAAATAATTTTCCTCCCCACATCAACTAGAGCACCCATCATACGCCTCACCTGGTGAGGTAAAAATGCATTTCCCTCCACTGTGTAATCTATGATGTGTCCTTCTTGACATATCTCAGAATTAACAATCCTCCTGACGGTAGTCGCTCCTTCTATGTTCAATGAGCCTGAGAAATTCCCAAAATCATGCGTTCCTAAATAAATAGCTGCCCCTTCAGTCATAGCTGTCAAATCTAATTTTCCACTTATCTGGGTTGTTACTCTTCTCATTAGAGGTGTTCGAACCGATGAATTCCAAATCTTGTATCTATAGACTCGAGAAACAGCATCTCTACGTGGATCAAACAATTCTCCGACTTCATAAACGCTTTTTAGTGCAATATCGTCCGGCAAGTAGTGATTGATACCTCTAGCTACGGACTTAAAATCTGTTGAAGATGTCAAATCGAATGAAATTACCTGACCAGAGGCATGTACGCCGGCATCTGTCCTCCCAGCACCACTTACTCGAACTTTTTCACCTGTTAGTTTTTGAATGGACTTTTCGAGTTCTCCTTGTACAGTTGATACCTCCACCTGATACTGGAAGCCATGATATTTTGTTCCCTCATATTCAACAATAGATGCAACTTTCATCACCAGTCTCCTTGGCACAAATGTCAAAGAGAAAATTTGCTATAACTATCAACTTTACTCCACAAACTCAAGAACAGCCATTTCAGCAGCGTCACCTTTCCTAGGTCCAAGCTTTGTTAGCCTGGTATATCCACCCTTTTCTCTCGTCTCAAATCTTGGAGCAAGAACGTCAAATACCTTCTTAACTACATATTCATCTGTTAAAAGAGCCGATGCCTGCCTCCTGTGGTGAAGGGTTCCCTTTTTACCAAGGGTGATGACCTTTTCCGCCATCCTCCTGACTTCCTTAGCCTTGCTATCAGTAGTCTTAATCGATTCGTGGCGTATAAAATCTGTCACCAATGTCCGCAGCATCAGCATCCTGTGTGCAGTGGGCCTATTGAGTTTTCTACCGGCAATGTGATGTCTCAAATTATTCCTCTCCCCCATCCGTATCTTCATCATCTTCTGAATCAGCCTTATTAGGATCGAGATGGTCAGGAAGAATATCCATATCCCTAAACTTGTCATAAAGTTCCGAAAAGGACTTCTCTCCAAAATTTCGAATGTCCAACAATTCATCCTTTGTTTTTTCCATCACTTCACCGACTTTGTTAAGACCAGCTCTTTTCAAACAGTTAAGGGTTCTAGATGAAAGGTCTAGCTCCTCTACCGTCATGTTGTAATGCTCTGCTGGAATGGCAAGCGATACTCCGCTCGAACCTTCCTCAGCAGCCTTCGACGCGTTGGTAAACAAGAAAAATTGATTCACCAAAATATTTGCAGCCTGCTCAACTGCTTCTACAGGAGGAGTTGAGCCGTCTGTCCAAACCTCAAGTATGAGATTTTCGTAGTCCGTTCGATGTCCTACACTGACCTGTTCAATAGTGTAATTAACTTTACGAACAGGAGTGAAGACAGCATCAATAGGGATAGTACCGATAGAAAGGCCTTCGCTGCTATCCGCAACTTTATACCCAGTGCCGTACCCGATATTCATTTCCAGTACGAGTTCAGCCTTTTCTGAATCCAGTGTGGCAATAGGCTGTTCAGGGTTCACTACCGTATAGTCAGCAGACGCCATAATGTCAGCCGCTGTTACCAACCCTGGGCCCCTTGCCTCAAGTCTAAGTTTTCCAGGCGTATCCGATGTCGACTCGGACCTTATCCTGACATCTTTAATATTAAGTAGAATTTCTTGCACTTCTTCCTTAACATCCTCGATTGTAGAATATTCATGTTGAACCGTTTCAACTTTGACCCAAGTGACAGCTGTACCAGGAAGAGAATTGTATAAGACCCTCCTAAGAGGATTGCCAAGAGTTACCCCGTATCCAGGGTCAAGAGGGCCAACCACAAATTTTCCATATGTGTCGGATGCTTCCTCAACTGAAATTTTGGTATCAATAACTATTTCTTCTTCGAGTTCTGGCCCATCAAGAATTGATATGTCTGAGTAGTCCATTGCCATTGTCATTAGTGCTGTCTCCTGTGCCCTTATTTGGAATAGAGCTCTACAATCTGGGTGGTATCGATTTCTGGCTCTCCATCCTCCGCAGTAGGAATTGTAATAGCAGTCGTTTCCATATCCGCTTGACTCAATCCGATCCAATTAGGCGTCGGTATTGTCTTACAGTTTTCTTGTGCTATCTCAAACAAAGACGTCTTTTTCCCCTTCTCAGTCCACTGAATCACGTCACCTTGATCAATCTGGTATGAAGGAATGTTCACCTTCCTACCGTTTACACTAAAGTGTCCATGATTGACTGCCTGACGAGATTGTTTTCTCGACAGGAACATCCCTGATCTGTAGAGCACATTATCCAATCTTCGTTCCAACAAAATAATCAGATTATCTCCAGTAATACCTTCTTGGAAAAGTGCTTTGTCAAAGTAATTTCTGAACTGTTTTTCCAGCACACCATAGAGAAACTTAGCCTTCTGTTTCTCCTTAAGCTGTAGTCCGTAGGCAGAGATTCTTCTTCTTCTCGTGAATCCCTGATTGACCCTTTTGTCTTTTCTAGTCCCATACACACCATATGATTCCAGTCCTAGTGCTCTGAGTTTCTTCTGTATTGGTCCTGTATATCTTGCCATATCACCCTACTAAACTATTCGTATTATTTTGTCCCGGCGCTCTAACTCCCAATTCGGAGACCAATTTATCAATAGTAAATCCCTCACTGCGAATCCTTAGATCAAAATAAAGTAGTGTTACAGCTATCGCGGCCACAGTAACAGCTGCCGCGTTAGAAATTAGACCTACAATATATTGGATGGCGGTGGGAAGAATTTGAAGTCCCTCAGAGTCGCTTGGAACAAAGATTAAAGATGGAACTGCAAGCACCAGCGCGAGTCCCAGCATCAACATAGTAATGAGAAAAATGCCCCCTAGGACTCTTTTCCAGTTGCTTTTCACCAAACCAAAACTCCGTGATAAAGCTGTTAGGTACTTGCTCCCTTCATATATGGATACCGGTAGTGCCATGGAAGCAAACAAGAGAAACGCGAAAGATGCTAACGCGGGAATTAACAAAACAGCTCCACCTATACCAACCACCAAGACCATCGTAAGTATAAAAGAAACGAATAACAGTGAATAAATCCTCCAGGCAACTCTTAAGAAACACGCACCGATATCAATACGACCGAATGCGACCAGTTGTCCCACACCTGTTGAAGCAGCAGAAAACACTGTGGTAGTTGCCACCATAGTTACTATCGCCGCTATAACGTAGAACATAACAGCCGAACCAGAAATACTCCCTGTGGTTAAATATTCTTGCAAACTTACCTTGGGGCCGATAAACGTTAGCACGTTTACGGGTCCAAAAATGATAAATGCTATCAGCAAAAATCCCCTCAGCCCTTTGCCATAGATAACAAAAGTTTCGTTAAGTATGTCTCCAAGACTTCTCTCTTTCATAACAGACTTTCCAAGATAACCGTTATACCCTTCGACGCTTTGGAGGTCTACATCCGTTATGTGGAATTGGAGTAACGTCTCTGATAGTGCTTACGGAAATACCGGCGCTCTGTATAGCCCTGATAGCCGCCTCTCTACCTGCTCCAGGTCCTCTCACATAAACGTCAACCTGTCTCATCCCCTGATCCATAGCCTTCTTGGCCGCATCTTCTCCGGCCCTCTGAGCAGCAAACGCGGTCGATTTCCTAGATCCTCTAAAACCAGCAGTTCCTGAACTACCCCAAGCAATAGCATTTCCAGTTGGATCGGTCAAAGTCACTATCGTGTTATTAAACGTAGACTGTATGTAGGCTTTTCCGATGGGAACAGGCCCTCTGTCACGCCTTCGTGTCCTTGGTCGTCTTGCCATAATCTATATATACCTCTAATACTTTTTATCTACTCTGTGGTGTGCCTACGAGCAACTGCAATCCTTCGGCCTCTTTTAGATCTAGCATTTGTCTTGGTCCTCTGGCCCCGTGCAGGCAATGACCTTCTGTGCCGAGTACCTCGGTAGCTACCAATGTCGATAAGCCTTCGTATATTCTGGTTTACCTCTCGCCTAAGATCCCCTTCAACAAGATTCTCTCGATCTATAATCTCTCTTATACGATTCAAGTCAGAGTCTTCCATATCCCTAACTCTCGGGTTGTCGAAAATCCCTGTTTTTTCCAATATAGATTTGGCTTGAAATGATCCAATGCCATACACGCTTGTCAATGCAGTCTCGACTCTCTTGTTATCGGGTATATTAACCCCTGAAACTATCGCCATGTAGAAACTCCCTCGTCACCTAATTAACCCTGTCTTTGTTTGTGTTTTGGATTCTCACAGATAATCATTGCCCTACCTTTGCGACGAATGACTCTACATTTGGCACACCTAACCTTTATAGAAGCACTTACCTTCATGTCGCTTCTCCATATGTCACAATCAAATTAAAAATCATAAAGCTCACTAGCACCTTATCGAAATCGATAGGTTATCCTTCCTCTGGTCAGATCATAGGGCGACAAGTCAACTAAAACCCTGTCACCAGGTAAAACGCGAATGTAATTAACTCTCAACCTTCCTGAAATATATGCAAGCACCTCATGACCATTCGCCAACTCGACTTTAAAAGAGGCATTTGGAAGTGCCTCTTTAACCGTACCTTCCACCTCTATTGATTCGTCTTCCTTCGGCATAAGTCTCCTAGATATCACCTAGATTCATGTGAGAATCTCTGGCCCTTCTTCGGTGATAGCAATAGTATGTTCGAAGTGAGCGCTTAGCTTCCCATCCGACGTTACAACTGTCCAACCGTCTTTGAGTACCTTAGTCTCTTTTCTTCCCACGTTTAACATAGGTTCTATCGCTAACGCCATGCCAGATTTCAGAAGTGGGCCTCTTCCAGGACTCCCATAGTTGGGAATCTGGGGCTCTTCGTGAAGAGATCTACCAATACCATGACCTACGTATTCACGGACAACACTGAACTTACGGTCTTCAGCATATTCCTGAACCGCATGAGATATATCCGTCAGCCTCCCCCCCACAACCGCCTTTTTTATGCCTTCGCAAAGTGATTGACTTGTCACGTCTATAAGCCTTTGAGCCTCTTCACTTATCTCACCTACACCAACTGTAAATGCACTATCCCCATGAAATCCTTCCACAATTGCTCCAAAGTCCACGCTGATTATGTCCCCCTCCTCAATTTTCCTATTTCCTGGAATCCCATGAACAAGTTCCTCATTAAAGGAAAAGCATATGGTCGCGGGAAAGGGCATACTGGGTGTGGGCTTATATCCCTTAAAGGATGGAATAGCTCCGTTACTCCGTATTACTTCTTCCGCCAAAGCGTCCATTTCAGCGCTTGTGGCACCAGGTCTAATCGCTTCCTTAACAGCGGCTTTAGCCTTTGCGACAACCCTGCCAGCCTCCCTCATAAGATCCAACTCACGTGGCGACTTTATGGTTATTCCGTTGGCGCTTCCCATGACTTCACTCATAAACTACTCTCAAAAAGAAGAGCTATGCTCATAAACAGAACATACATTATACAATGAATAACAACTTCTCATCATCTCACTACATCTTCTAGTGATTCTCTAACCTCATTGATCCCCAACGAGGCGTCAATGCGACGTAAATTACCTGCCTTTTCAAAATAATCAACAACGGGTTCTGTTTCCCTTATATAGACATGAAGTCTATTCCTAACCACAGCGGGTTTGTCATCTTCTCTCTGATACAAAACTTCTCCGCAGGAATCGCAACTATTTTCTTCTCTTGGGGGAGAAAATATCTTATGAAATGGTGTCTGACACGAACTACATATCATCCTTCCTGAGAGACGCTGGACGAGATCATCCTCTGGCACATCAAAGAAAACAACCCTATCTACCCCACCAATATCCAATAATTTCTCGTCTAGGGCTTTAGCCTGCGGTAACGTGCGAGGAAATCCATCTAATACGAACCCAGCGGAATGCTTGGGTTCTTCTATCCAATTCATAACCATGTCAATGGTTACATCGTCAGGAACATATTCACCTTTTTCCATGAAAGTCTTTGCCAATCGGCCAAGTTCTGTATTTCTTGAAAGATTATCTCGAAACAAATCTCCCGATGAGACACTATGAACTCCCGCAAGGTCTGCAATATGCGAAGCTTGGGTCCCTTTACCAGAGCCTGGGGGACCCATGAGTATTATCTTCAAAGGATTTCGCCTCCTCTGCCTAAAAAACCCCCCATCTTTAACCTATAAACCCTTCATAATTTCTCATGAGTAATTGAGATTCCAATTGCCTCATAGTATCGAGAGCAACACCAACCATGATGAGAAGACTGGTACTACTAAGTGTCAAGGCTCGTATGCCTGTCAACTCCGTGACGAAAAAAGGTATCACCGCTATAGCACCCAAGAATAGGGCGCCTCCCCATGTAATTCTTATAATCACCCTGTTTAAGTATTCTTGGGTCGGTTCACCAGGTCTTATTCCAGGAATAAATCCCCCATTTTTCTGAAGATTGTCGGCCAAATTTTGCTGCTGGAATATGACTATGGTATAAAAAAATGTGAACATCACAACCAAAATAAATACAGCAATCCAGTAAGGAGGATTTGAAGGATCCAAAGTGTTCGTAAAAAACGTTGCAACGGTATTGACGAATCCCCCATCGAGAGGATTACGGAAATAGCTAGCTATGGTCCCCGGCAATATGATGATAGAAAAAGCGAAAATTAACGGGATCATCCCTGCCGTGTTGACTCTTATGGGGAGAAAACTTGACCCGCTTTGCCTCTCCATCCGTCCTCCCCTGAAAACACTCCGCCCGTACTGTACCGGTATACGTCTTTGAGCTTCGTTAAAAAAGACTATTATGAATATAATAGCGAAACCAATAATTCCTAATAGCATAAGTCCTGAAACATCTTGGCTTTGCAAAAAACCCCTACCAACCATCTGTGGAAAACTGGCGACTATACCTCCAAATATGATGAGTGAAATCCCATTACCCAAACCTCGTTCGGTGATGAGTTCCCCAAGCCATACGAGAAACATGGTGCCGGCAACCAAAGATCCCATCATCGCGAATGTGTGAAGGTTTAACCCAAATTCCACGTTAGGCAGAACTCCAGAAGACATAAGCAATGTCAGTTGACCCCAACCTTGAAGAAAGGCTATCGGTACTGTCAGATAATGAGTATATTGATTGATCTTTTGTCTACCGTAATCACCCTCTTGAGATAACTCTTTAAGGGATGGGATTACCGGTGTCAAAATCTGCATCACTATTGAGGAGGTTATGTAGGGATAAACCCCTAAAGCCGCAACACTAAGTTTTGCTAACGCTCCTCCGCTGAAAAGGTCCAAGAAACCAAGAAGGGCCTGTTGTCTGAAAGCCTGGGCAAGAGCCTGGGTATCTACACCCGGCACGGGAACATGTGCAACAAACCGAAAAATCAAAAGCATCGCAAAAGTAAAAAGTATCTTGTCGCGAAGTTCGGGGACGCGCATGGCGTCAATCATCGACTGAATTAACTGCGGTCTGGAGACCGGCTCACCTCTTGCCGGCGCGTTCTGTCGAACCATCTAGCTAATAACCTGGACAGTGCCGCCGCCGGCCTCAATCTTAGACCTAGCAGAAACAGAGCATTTGTGAGCCTTCACATTAAATTGCGCTGCCGTCTCCCCTCTACCTAACACCTTGAGAGGTTTATTTGTATTTTTTAAAGCCCCCGCTTCAACCAATGTCTCAAGATTTACTTCTCCCCCATCGGGGAAAAACTCATTCAATGAGTCAATATTCACAATACTGTAATGCACTTTGAAAATATTATTGAAGCCTCTCATCGAAGGCAGTCGCTTTATAAGCGGAAGCTGTCCCCCTTCGAAGCCCAGACGAACTCCTCCGCCTGAGCGAGAATTTTGTCCTTTCATACCTCTCCCAGAAAAACTTCCTGATCCGCTCGCATCCCCTCGACCTATTCGTTTCCTCTTTGTTGAGTTATTTGGATTAAACGTATGTTGATTAAGCGCCATGTTACAAATGTTTCCTTGGCCAAAATTTATGGCTATCGCTGGTCAGTCCAGTTCTTTCACTTCTATGAGGTGGGAAACTTTATTGACCATCCCAATAATAGAAGGGGTGACGTCATGTTCCACAGTATGATGAAGACGTCTCAACCCGAGACTTTCGATGATTCTTCTTTGTCTCAGTGAGTACCCAATCGTACTCTTTTTCCAAGTAACCGATATTCTTGCCATACAATACTTCCCAGTGCCTAATTTTCCACAGAATCTTGAGATTCGGCCAGTTCCGCGCGTTGGGCGAATTCGCGCCTGCGCAGAAGCTCTCTTTCAGGGTCCTTCATAGACTGAAGTCCTTCCATAGTTGCCTTAACCACGTTTGTCGGGTTTGTACTCCTCCGAACTTTTGTGACGATATCTTTTATCCCTGCAAGCTCAATCACAGCTCGAACAGAGTCTCCGGCAATTACTCCAGTGCCAGGTGGCGCTGGCTTTAGCATTACAACGCTTCCTCCATATTTAACCGTCACCTCATGCGGAACAGTGTCCCCTTTGATAGGAACCTCAATCATGTTCTTCTGTGCATAAGTTGATCCTTTGCGTATGGCATCAGGAACTGCATCCGCCTTACCCATACCTATCCCGACCTTCCCTTCTCCATCCCCCACAACCACCATTGCACTAAAGCTGAGATGCCTTCCACCTTTCACGACCTTAGAAACCCTGTTGATGCGAACCGTCCGCTCAGTCAAGCCAGAGTCTTCTTCCTCCCCTCTATTCCTTCTTCTTCCTCGCTGTTCAACCATGTAATTGTCACCTAAACCACTAAGATTTTACTTACGTCTTACTACAAAAAATTGATTAGAATTCCAAGCCTGCTTTCCTAGCAGCATCGGCAACTGCCTTAACTCTTCCATGAAATTTATATCCCCCCCGATCAAACACCACCGTCTGAACACCTTTTTGCTTTGCCCTATTGGCTGCTGCTTCTCCAACCACCGTTGAAACA
>Ga0310342_100001377_pt1 | contig 15063 bp, 11 predicted proteins | sample S15DNA20500_MG_FD_206155 | JGI IMG/M metagenome (GOLD analysis project Ga0310342, IMG submission 206155) | Marine microbial communities from station ALOHA, North Pacific Subtropical Gyre - S1503-DNA-20-500_MG | ecosystem: Environmental > Aquatic > Marine > Oceanic | place: Pacific Ocean: North... | reverse complement strand
GCGCGGCGGTACGAGTCTCTTGTGCCCATCCCTTCCCCTCCCTGCGCTGATCCGTTGCAGGCCGCCGCTGACAAGCTGGAAGACTTCTCAGCAGACGTGCGCCACGCAGATCAGGAGGGGGTGCTCGACCCATGGCGCTTTCCGAATCTGCGAGCCTCCTACCTGAGATTCCTCGCGGATATCATTGGTCCCCTTCATCAAGCCCGGGGGTTCGAAGAGTGGGTCGATACAGTGGATCGAAATGCCGGCGACATCGACGATCTCATCCGGCAGACACAGGCCGGCGCCGAAAATCCTGATCCAGGCATCAAGATTCAAACCGGATCTCTGCTCACCATGAAATCTGCTGTCGACTCCGGGTTGGAAGCCCTCCGGGCTCGGCCGACCGCAACGGCTGCCAAGGACATGCTGGATGCCCTTCAGTCAGCGGCCTCATCAGATCCCGAACTTTTCTCCTGCTTTGCCGCCGGACTCTTACCCTATATCGCGGAACTTGAATCATTGCTGAGAGTGGCACAGGAGGCTATGAGCACCTCCGTCGATCAGGATGGAAAGGTATTCGTCAACGCGCTGCAAAGGGTTTCCGACGCCGCAGAAAAAGTAGAAAAAGGTACTGGGAAAAGGCTTTATGACGGCATGGTACGGGACATCGTCGACCGATGGTGCGCGAATTCATCCGGCGACATTGAGGACGCAGCCAAGGTTGCCATGGCCATCCGGGCTGTATCAACTGCGGGATTGATCCGTGACGACGTATTGCCCGAACTTGCTGATTTCCTGGAATCGCTGTCTGCGGTCTCGACCCTTTCGCAACGGGAGACATTAGCCGGAACGTGGGATTCGACTTTGAGATCCCGCGCCGCCTCTTTTCCCAATCTTGTAATCCGCGTCAATCGACACATCGGAGATCTGCAGCGGCTCGCCGCCATCGAGGAGATCCATCGCCTGTCCTATGAGCAGCAGTGGGACCCGCTCCGTAAAACCGTGGAAGAAATTCTGAATTCAGGCAATGACTCAGAATGGAAAACCTACTCGGACGATCTGCGCGCGGTTCTCATGATTCTCGATCTGCCTGGCAGGTTCGGTGAACTACGTTTACGTGATCTGAAGTCTTTTGCCGAGAGCAATGCGGACATCCTGCCAGGTTCACCGGCGCTGCATGCGATTCACGCGAATCTGTTTCGGGTTCGAGTCCAACCGCTGATCGATTATGCGGGCGCAGTGTCACGCATCGGAACCGACTGGACCCCGGCGGAATGCATCGCGTGGATCGAGAGAGCCTGGGTCGAACGGGAACAAACGCGAAAACTTTACGGTGCGTGGGATGCGCTTGATCGCGAATTCGCGGAACGTATTGCATTCAGTACGCCCGCCTGCGTGCCGGGGGACGCCGGCAGGCTCTACCGTCTCGTCGATTTGTTGGATGAGATGAAGACCTGGACCGCAGTTCGGCCTGAAGCGCGGGACACGCTGGGACTGCAACGAGATGCGTTTGCGATGCTCGCGGACTTGCTGAGCGCGGAAACTTCGGGCGAGGATATCGCCGAGCGTACCCGGGAAGTTCGGGAGCAACTGACGCGGATCGCGGCGCTACCGCCGGAGACAAATGGGATGCTCTCCCGGTTCGAACAGCAGGCGAAGTTTGAGCTTAAGTTGGAGGGGACACCGAATTCCTACCGCCAGATCGCGGTGGTCATTGATGACGAGAAGAAATCCGCGAGAGACGATGCGAAGTACATTGAAAATTATCTGCAGGGCATGCGCGCTCTTCATCCGGTCGTGGAAAAAGACATGGGCGCAATCCAAAGTTCGGCGAATGCCGGTTCGCTCCTTGGAGTGGCTGTTCTGTACGCGGATACGATGGAAGAAGACCAAATGCCTGAGCGGCTGAGGAGCTACGCGGCCAGCCAGGCCGGAGCGCTGCGCAGATACATCGTCGCGACGAATTATATCGCGCACGCAATCCCCGGGGAGCAGACGCGGAAAGAGGGAATGAGGATCGCTTATCGGCGAATCTCGGAATCGCTCGAGGCAATGGGCTACGGGCGGCGATTCAAGGGACACGGTACCGGATTTAGTTTCTGGATCAAGAGCAGGGGGATTGCCGCGACCCTATTGGAGGCGGGCTGGAAGGACAACATGGAGGACGGGCACCTGGAACTCTCCGACATTCGCGCCGTCCCGGGCGCATTTTCCTGGTCCTGGGGCGATTCGATTGAAATCGGAGTCGATGTTTACCACACGACCGACGGCAACCGGGACGTGGTTCCGGATTCGGACGGCGGTCGAAGCCGCTGGAACCCCTTCAACTATGGTCAATATCGCGCTGAAACAAACGCGTATTCGCTGGCTCGTTTCGACTCCCTGGAAACGTTGGTTAGAAACTGCATGGACAGCTTACCGGTGGAGGGGCCTCCGATCCTGACGCTTGATCCATACCTCATGCCCGGAATGCAAACTGGACCTCCCATGCTCCAACTGCTGGTAGAAGGACTACCGGAAGGCCGCGACTTCGATTGGCCGGATGTCCTCAGTCCACTTTCCCTGGAAGATGCGGGACAAATCCGTAACGACCTTGAGGCGACGATCGAAAATTTGATGGAGGAATTCGGAAAGTAGCACGGGCACCCGGAAACGGTGTGGCCCGGAATGCGCCTGGAGCAATTTCGCGCTCGCGCCTGAAGAGCTTCGGCACGATCATCCTATTTCGATGGAGATGAGAACAGAAAACGTGATCACCTGCCGTTGGTTGATTCGCTTCGGAAGGCATACTCCGCAGAAAAAGCAGCTTCGTTTGCCGACATCGGCCATGCCGGTTCATTGAAGGACTCAGAAGAAGTATCCGGTGGAAATATCGCATCTATACTGCATGACGGGGAAAGAAAAACAATCGGCCCCTGATGACGCTGTCCCGGACGATTCGCAGGAGTAAGGCGGCGGTGGCTTCGTGCGTGGGACTCCGCTACACGGGTCGGACACCCGTGCTACGATGTAGAATCTTCGCGTAACCTTGGATCCAGGGCATCGCGCAGTGCGTCTCCCAGGACGTTGAATGAGAGAACCAGGAAGAAGATCGCCAGGGTGACGAAAGTCATTTCCCACCAGATCCCCTGCCACAACTGGAGCCTCGCATTGCTGATCATAACCCCCCACGAAGGCTCCCCTTTCATACCGATACCCAGGAAACTTAGAATGACTTCGGTGCCAACCGCGGCAGGGAATCGAATCGTAAAGGTGACGATCACGATGTGAAATACATTCGGCAGGATGTGGCGAAACATGATGCGGCCGGAGCTCAAACCCAGGACCCGTGCCGCCTGCACGTAAGGCCGCTCCTTATGTTTTATGACTTCGCCTCGGATTAAGCGGCAAAGGCCGACCCAGGTGGTGAGCCCGATCCCGAGATAAACCCCCTTCTCTCCCTGCCCTGCGATCATCGCGATGGCCAGGATGAATAGAAGACCGGGAATGGAAGCAAAGGTCGAGTAGATCCACACCACGAAATCATCAACACGCCCGCCGAAATACCCGGCAAGGCATCCGAGCAATACACCGATTGGGATCGCAATCAAGGAGGTGATTATTCCGACTCTAAACGCGATCCGCGTGCCCTGGATCAATCGTTGGAGCACGTCACGTCCAAGTCCGTCCGTGCCGAGCGGGTGGGTCAAAAAATGCTCCCACGCGGTCGGTTTGACGCCCTCTACCGCCGCCGTTCGGGAACGGAACAGGCTTGGGGGCAGGTACTTGACTCCAATGTCAGGAATGTTGTAGGTGGGCGTTTTGTCCGCGGCGCGCGAGGCGAAGTAAACGTACTCCCCGTAGCACGCCAACATGGTGTACGCGACCACAACGGCGAGACAGAACAGATTCAGCTTTCCGGCGGCCAAGCGTCGAAACGTTTCGCCCCACCAGGACTGGTGCTGCGGCAATTCCTGTGTGGCAAGCTCCGTCACGGCAACTTCACCCTCGGGTCCACTGCGGCGTACGAGATGTCCGTGATAAGATTGGCAACGACAAACAGTATGGATCCAATGAGAACGATGGCACGAATCACGTCTACATCGGACGAATTGATGGCGTTAATCGCCAGGTACCCCAGACCGGGAATCCCGAAAAAGGTCTCCAACAGAAGACTTCCGGTGTAGAGGAACGGAATGGCGATTACGATATTGGTAAGAATGGGAACCATGGCATTCTTGAGTACATGCTTGAAGAGGACATTTTTCTTTCCCGCGCCCTTGGCAAACGCAGTGCGCACATAATCCCGGTACATCTCATCAAGCATAATGGTTCGGTAAAAACGCAGACTGCTACCCAGGCCGCTCACCACGCCGATCAACACCGGCAGCGTGAGGTATCGCCACGACTCGAAACCCCACACTGGGAACAGCTCCCACCGGTAAGCGAGAAGATATTGACCGGCGATAATAAAGATCAGGTAGTTGATGCTCATTAGCCCGACGGCAACGACGACGAAAAAGCGGTCGACGAAACGATTCCGGAAGAATGCACAGACCAGAGACAAGCTCACGGACGCGAAGAGTCCCACGACGAAAATGGGGATCGTGAGCGCCAGGGAGGGGCCAATGCCGGCACGAAGCAAATCGGAAACGCGTTGGTTCGTGCTGCTGGAAACGCCAAAATCGAAGTGAGCAATCTGTAGCAGGTAGAATGTAAACTGAGAGTGCCACGGGGAGTCCATCCGGCGGCGCAACGAAATAGACTCCACTTCGATATCGGTGCCGCCGACCTCAACGAAAAAACTTCTGGACGCAACATTCTCTTCGGATTCGATCAGGGTATCGACTTTCTGCCACTTCGCGGACGGATTCATTTTGGCCCGGGTTTCGCGTTCTTCCGTCCCGGCGGTTCCATCAACCCCGGTCCGGGTTTTCACCACGACTGCGCTGGTTGAGTTCGGAGCCGTTCGGTAACGAATGCGCAACCGGTAGGAGGCGTCTTCGCGCAAGTCGAACGCCAGTGGAATTTCGTACATCAGTCCAGGTTTGAGGTGAACACGACTTGCGAGTTTTCCTTCGGGCGGGTAGTGAGCGGCGCCCTTAACATCGCGCCAAAATCCCGCGTTGTGCTCGAAACTCGTGTCTTCAAGCGCCCGGGTTCGGGTCCACCATCCGAATAACAACGGGCGATTGAATCCGCGTATCTCGTCGTATTCCTCGAGTGCCTCTACAGAAGCCCGTTCCCCGAGAGCGGATCTCGCCTGGCTACCCCCAGCCAGGTTGAACAGGATGAAAGTTACGATGATCACGCCGATCACGGTCGGAATCATTTGAAGAAATCGGCGTATAATATATCGGAGCATGTGCAGCTATCTTCCCATTTCTGAAGGATCGACGCGCCAGTACTTCTCCATGCCGTAGGGAAAGTCGTGGTACTTCCGGTTTTTCAGCCAAGGCTGCTGCAGTTCGTGATCCAACGGGATTCCCAAAAAAATCAAGGGGCACTCCTCGATCACAATGTCGACCATCCGCTGGCAGAAAGCGGACCGCTCGGGGGAGTCCAGCATGTCGCGAAACTGTTCGTACAACAGGTCAAACTCGGTATTGGAGAAATTGGTCCGGTTGGGTCCGGGCGATGCGTTCGGCCCGTAAAAGAGCTGCAAGAAATTCTGAGCATCCGGGTAATCGGCGATCCAACTCAGCCGGAAACTCTGGGCCTGCCTACGTTCTAGACGGCTGAAAAACGCGGGAAGCGTGCTGTATTTCGGCACGATGCGAATTCCGATTTTGTCCATGAAAGAAGCAACCAGTTCGACTCCTTCGCGCATCTCGGGGCTTTCCGCGTTGCCGATCTCCACCTGGATTGTCAGTCGGCGGTCCGTCTTCGGATCGATGCCCTCCGGATAGCCCGCAACCATCATCAACTGTCGCGCGCGCTGAAGATCGAACGCATAGGGAACGGGTCGATTCGAATAACCGGCGACGCCCGGAGGAATGGGACCGTTCGGCCGAATGATCCGGAAGTTGTACTGGGACAGCCATTTTTCGGTGTCGAAGGCGTAAGCCATCGCCTGGCGTAACTCCTTGTTCGGACCGACAACCGGATCATCCATGTTGAACCCGAAATAAATAAGAGTCATCGTTGGCGCGGAGGAGAGAGTGATGCCGCGGGAGGTAAGCGACTCGTCGAGCCTCTTTTCGTCGGTCATGACCGCGTCCCAGTTGTCCTTGGTAATCCCGGACGTACCCAGTCTTCCCGTAAGAAACATGAGCCATCGCGTTGACGGGTCCGAGACGACAAACTCGACGATCCGGTCAATGATTGGGATTTCCTTCCCCGCGTCATTGAGCAGATCTATTTCGCCTTGATCTGAAGCGCCGCGGGACGGGTAGACTTCGCGCCGGCCTGTTTCCGCCCATTTCGGATTTCTCACGAACTCGATGCTATAGTTTCGTCGCCATTCGTGCAGCGTATAGGGGCCCGTCCCGACCGGATGGTTGATATACTGGTCCCCGTAAAACTCAACCGCTTCCCGGGCAACGACGAAGCTATAGTGCATGCACAGCACCCACAGCAGTTGGGGATAGGGTCTTTTGAGTCGAATCTGCAGGGTATACCGATCCGGAGCGTTCAATCCGGGGATCCTTTCGTCATAGCGGGTTGGCTGCTTGGGATCCCGGGTCTCGCTTCGCCATGCATCGAGCCCGATAATACGATCATCGAACACCCAAAACCCGGGCGAGCTGTTCTTGATATCGGCAATTCGTTTCATGGAGTAGACGAAGTCTTGTGCCACCAATTCCCTGCCCTTGCCGTCCGACGCGGTAAAACAGGGGTCGTCCTGGAAATAGATTCCTTCCCGAATCTTGAAGGTGTACGTAAGACCTTCTTCGGAGACATCGGGCAATGCCTGAGCCAACAATGGTTCGACTTGATACGGGCGCTCGAGGTAGGAGTACTGAAGGAGACCCTCATTGATCCTGGCAATGGAAAGGATGGAAACGGCATCGCTCACGGCGGCCGGGTCGAGTCCGCGGATGGAATAAATTTGGCCATGAAAGACCATCTCTTCATCCGCACTCGACGTCCCCAGGTTGTCAGACCCGCAACCGGTAACAATGAAGAGCAGAAGCGCCACGGCAGGAAGCAGGGCCGAGGCGGACACTGGACTACTCACTCAGCAGGGTCCGTCACCGATTCATCCGGCACCGCAGGCGGCGCGTCAATCTCGACTGCGGGGGGCACGACGACGGCATCACCGGCAGGAAGTGGCGACGCTTCGGTTCCCGGAAAATCCAGAGGAAGAGTGTCGATCGGGACCGAATCCAGGTTGCTGCCATCTTGAGGTGCAGGAGCCTCCAAATCCACATCCCGAATTTCGAATTCCCCCCCACTGCCCCTTTCCATGACAGACGGGTCCTTCTCATCCTGTCCTGCGAAATGTAATGCGATCAGCATCGTGTCCAGCATGAAGAAGGTAGCAAGGATAATGGTAATCTTCGTCAGTACGTTTCCGGCCCGGGCACCGAACATGGAGTCCCCACCGCCGCCTCCGAAGGCAGAACCGGAGAGGCCACCGCCTTTCGATTTCTGAAGGAGGATCACCGAAATAAGCAAGAAGCTGCTCACAACCTCCAGCACCAGCAGAATAGGTAAAACAATATTCATCTATTTCCTTCTCTCTCCACTTTCATCGGGCGCCGACCTTGACGATTTCCACAAACGACCGGACATCGAGGCTCGCCCCGCCGATAAGCCCGCCGTCAATGTCTTGCTGCGAAAATAAATCCGCTGCGTTTTCTGCCTTTACGCTGCCACCGTACTGAATTCGCACGAAATCGGCAACCGATTCGCCCACCAAGGATCCAATCACAGATCGAATCAGCGCGTGGGCCTCCTGGGCCTGCTCCGGAGTCGCGGTCCGGCCGGTGCCGATAGCCCATACCGGTTCATAGGCCAGAATCAGGCCACTAAACGCCTCTTCAGGCAAGCCCCGCAGGCTTTCCCGGACCTGGCGCTCGACAATCTCGGCCATGGAACCCGAGTCACGCTCCTCCATGGTTTCTCCCACGCAGACAATCGGTTGGAGGTTGGCACTTTGAGCCGATTTGACCTTTTCATTAACGATTTCGTCCGTTTCTCCAAATAGTATGCGCCGTTCACTGTGTCCGAGAATGACGTAGTGGCAAAATAATTCGCGCAACATGGGCGCACCAATCTCACCGGTATATGCGCCGGCCCCTTGCGCGTGCATGTTTTGGGCGCCGAGATCCACCAGGCTCCCCGTAAGTGCCTCGCTCACGGAGGCCAGCGCGGTAAAGGGAGGACAAAGCACTACGTCGACCCCCTGAAAATCGCCAAGTTCACGCAATATCTGGCCAACCAGATCACGCGCCTCCGCGACGGTCTTGTTCATCTTCCAGTTGCCGGCAATGATTGGTTTTCTCATGGGAGTAAACTACGCATCGGTGAGAGCCGCCACGCCGGGTAGTTCTTTTCCTTCCAGAAATTCAAGGCTTGCGCCGCCACCGGTGCTGATGTGGGTCATTTGGTCGGCCAGTCCAGCTTTGTTGATGGCGCTGGCCGTGTCTCCGCCACCAATGATGCTGATGCAAGGGGCGGCGGCAACGGCCTGCGCCACTGCGATGGTGCCCACCGCGAATGGCTCCATCTCAAAGCATCCCAGGGGTCCGTTCCAGACCACCGTTCCTGCACCCGCAACGACCGAGGCGAACAGTTGCCGTGTCTCGGGGCCGACATCGAGCCCTTCCCAACCCTCCTCGATTCCACCCACTCCAACGACACGGGTATTGGCTTCTGCGCTGAAGTCGTCTGCAATGACCGTATCCACGGGCAGCAACAACCGAACGCCGGCCTGCGATGCCCGCTCGAGGATCTCGGCGGCCAGATCAATCTTATCTTCCTCTACCAGCGAATTTCCGGTGGGATGACCCTGGGCCCGGAAAAATGTGTATGCCATCCCCCCTCCGATCAACAGGCTGTCCACTTTTCCAATCAGGTTCATGATCACGTCAATTTTTCCACTGATCTTCGCACCGCCCAGAATCGCGACGAGCGGACGCTTGGGCTCGGCAAGAACGCGGCCCAGGTATTCGAGCTCTTTCTCAAGAAGGAACCCGGCGGCAGCGAGGTCAAAGAATTCCGTCACGACCGCCACGGATGCATGGGCGCGGTGCGCGGTGCCGAATGCGTCATTTACATAGCAGTCGCCATAGGAGGCCAAGTGCTTTGCGAATGCTTTTTGGCACAATTTCATGGCCGATTTCGCGGCAACTCGGGCTTGAGCGGATTCACTTTTGTCAACGGCCGTTTTGCCTTCTTCTTCCGGGTGGAAACGAAGGTTTTCCAAAAGAATGACTTCACCGGGCTGGAGTTGATCGACCGCGGATCGGGATCCATTCCCGATGCAATCCTTCATGAATTGGACCGGGCGGTTGAGCATTTCGGAGAGTTTCGCGGCAACGGGCTTCAGGGTCATCGAGAAATCGACTTTGCCGCCCGGGCGTCCGAGATGACTCATTAGCACCACGGATGCGTTACCGTCCAGCAAGTGCTGAATGCTGGGAAGCGCCGTAGATATCCGGGTGTCGTCCTCGATCTTCCCGTCCTTCAGAGGCACATTGAAATCCACGCGCATCAAAACGCGCCGACCTGCGGTCTCCAGATCCCGAATGGACTTCTTATTCATTATTTGCGGATACCGTGCGGAGCTTGAGGGATCGGGATTGTTTCACCTACGAAGCGATATGCGAGATCAGGTCGAGAACCTTGTTCGAATACCCCCACTCATTATCGTACCAGGCGATGAGTTTCATAAACCGGTCGTTCAGCGGGACACCCGCGTCCGCGTCGAACACGCAAGTGCACACCTCGCCGATGAAATCGGAAGAGACAACCTTGTCCTCGGTGTACCCCACGATTCCCTTCATCGGACCTTCTGACGCGGAGCGGAACGCGGCCTTCACATCGGTATAGGTGGCGGGATTGTTCAGCCGACAGGTGAGGTCAACGACGGAGACGTCCGCGGTGGGCACCCGGAACGCCATGCCGGTGAGCTTGCCGTCCAACACGGGAATTACTTTGCCGACAGCCTTGGCCGCTCCCGTGCTGGAAGGGATGATATTGAACGCGGCTCCGCGGCCTCCGCGCCAGTCCTTGCCGGCGGGTCCGTCCACGGTTTTCTGGGTGGCGGTGGTTGCATGGACCGTCGTCATCAGCGCTTCCTCAATTCCCCAATTGTCATGGACGATCTTGGCCATCGGCGCGAGACAGTTGGTTGTGCACGATGCGTTTGATACGACATCCATGTCTTCGGAATAGGCCCCCTCATTGACACCCATGACAAACATCGGAGCATCCTTGGAGGGCGCTGAAATCACAACTTTCCGGGCTCCTGCTTTCAGGTGGCCGGCAGCTTTTTCGGCGTCCGTAAAAGCGCCGGTTGACTCCACGACGTACTCCGCCCCGCACGCGCCCCACGGAATCTCCTCCGGTTTCATGCACTTATAGGTGGAGATCTCCCTGCCGTTGACGGTGAATTTTCCGTCTTTAACGCCGACTTGGCCACGGAATCGTCCATGCACGGTGTCATATTTGAGCATGTACTCCATGTAATCGGGGTCGATAAAAGGGTCGTTAATTCCCACGATTTCGACATCCGGGTTATCCATAGCCGACCTGAATACCAGTCTGCCGATCCTACCGAATCCGTTGATTCCCACTTTAATTGGCATAATTTATCTTCCCCTTACTCCGTGTCCGCGCAAGCGGACGCTGCTGATTCCAGATTCTGATAATGGGTATCCGGCAGAATAAAACCGGAATTCCGGACGCAAAAGGCGGGTAAATTACAGGATGGAGGGGGCGACGTCAAACTGGATGATCCCACAGGGGATCTTTCGACACCTGATCCAGAATCAGCGATTCAAAATGCTTGACAGTAGCGGGCCAATGTGTACTATGTGACGTCAGGATTAGTTGACAATCAATGTTCAGATGGTCACCGATGAAGGGGCGAAGAAGAGGGGAGGAACGATGTTTACAGTTGATCCTGTCCCTAGGGAAGTAATCGATAGTTGGCCGGTTGAAGAAGCGGGCCTGCCTACGCGCGTAATCAACAGTGTGCGTGGGGCAAATGTCTGTACCGTCGGGCAGTTACGCCAATGGCAGGAGCAGGATTTACTACGGCTCCGAAGCCTTGGCAAGGTGTCCCTGGATCAGATCGCCTACTTTTTCAAACTCTGCAGCCGGGTAGAGAAGGCGAACCAGCGGTTCAATACGATCCAAGAAGTATTCGACATCTTCCTTGACGTGCATCAGGCAAAAGTACTTGCCTCTCGATATGGGTTTCACGAGCCGGAGTTGAAGGCATCCAGGAACTGGGTGACCTTGCAGGAAATCGGAAACAAGGAAAACAAGACCCGTGAACGGATTCGACAGGTCGAAGAAATCGGCAAAGAGAAGCTGAAAAGCCGAATGGCGACGGTTTGCCTGCAGCCGTTCTACATGTTTTTTGAGGAATTCATCGATCAGCGCGCCAAAGCGATTGGGACCCAGGAACTTGCCGGACTGCGGCATCACGACGTGGTTCGAGAACTCAACCCCGCCAGTATCCTCCTTGCCCTCAGCGATCTTAACACCAGCCGGATCCTGTTCCGGAACGAGTTTTTCAGCACGCTGTCCCTCTCGAGTATTGAGTTGGTGGAGAACCACTTTCTAAAGTGCCTTTCCGATTCGGACTCACCACTTGCTCTCGACATCGTTTCTCAGTCCCTCAAGGGATTTTACGAGCTTAATGATCCCCAGATGGTGCGGCGGGCCATCGGGATCATCGCGGATCATCACCCCCTCATCGGCGCTTCGGTGGACGAGCGCTATTTTCTCTACACGACATCGGTGGACCCGCTGGTTGTAGAGATTATGGAGCATTCCGAACTGCCGGTTCATTACCGCACTGTAACGAGCCGGTTCAACGACCATGTCAAAAGCGGGAGCCGTAAAGGCGCCGGATTCGTTCTGAAAGTTCTCAACCGCATCGGGCGCTGCCGGCGGGTGGATCGGGGCATTTACACTCTCACGCCTGAGCCCTAAGCGAATTCACCGTTTTTTCACGGTTTGCGGGTAGCCATATCCTCGGGCAACCGATAGTCTCCCGGTTGCATGAAGTTGATCGACAAGTACTTGCTGCGGCAGCTTCTTGTTCCCCTTTTATACTGTCTGCTGGGATTCGTGATGATTTTTGTCATCCACGATCTCTTCGGGCATTTGGATGATTTCGTGGAGGCATCTTCGGACCCCATGGACATCGTGAAGTACTATTACATGCTGGTGCCCTCGCTCCTCAACCACATTGTACCCACCGCACTCCTCCTGGCGGTTCTCTACAGCCTTTCTCTTCTCACCAAGAACAATGAACTGACGGCAATGCGGGCCAGCGGAGTCAGTCTCTACCGGTTGCTGATTCCCTTCGTCGCGGTCGGCGCACTCTTTTCGCTTGGAGTATTTTACATAAATGAGCGAATTGGCCCGGATAATGCGTATTGGTGTGATCAGTTCATCCGAGGTTTGAAGTATCGGGAATCACCAGACGTGCATCTGGTACGGAACCATCCCCTGAAAAACGAGGTTGGAAACCGGATCTGGCTGCTGCGTGAATTCAACGAGGTGACCTACGAGATGAAGAACGTCCAGATTATTCAGGAGCGGGAGGACGGCAGTAACGACACTGAATACAATGCGGAATCGGGTTCCTGGATGGACGACATGTGGTGGTTTGAAAACGTGAAAATTCAGAAATACGACGAAAACAGCAACCCAATGGGCCGTCCGACAGAGCGGCGGGCCATGGAGATTCCAAATCTCACGGAGACCCCCAAGGATTTCCTTGCCGACATACGGGATGAGCAGGCGTTCATGTCGGCAGCTGAGATTTCCGCCTTCATAAATACTCATCCAAATTTGTCAGAACGATCAAGCGCTCGATACCTAACAGACTTTCATTACCGATTGGCGACTCCATGGACATGCCTCATTTTAACCCTTCTTGGCATTCCGATGGGGGGGAAAACCGGGCGCAGTGGCGCCTTCATGGGCGTGTTTCTATCCGTCGGCCTGTTTTTTACATACTATGTCCTTATCACCTTTTTTATCAACTTGGGTAAGAGCGGTGGACTTGCGCCAATGGCAGCCGCCTGGACGCCGAATTTCATTTTTCTGATATTGGGAATCACTCTCGTGTACAGAATGAGATGAACGCCATCGTGAAGGATCTCATTCCCGATTATGCCATGGAAAAGTATAACCGGGACCACGAAGTGGATCTTTCTCACTTCGAACCCGAGGTGGGCAGATTTCGTGTCAACGTGTTCTTCAGCGCCGGCGTTCCGACGATAGCCATGAGACACGTCAAGACGGAGATCCCAAGTTTTCAGGAGTTGAATTTGCCGCCGTCCCTGCACGACCTGGCCTTGGCGCCCAACGGTATCGTGCTGGTCTGCGGCACCACCGGCAGCGGAAAATCAACAACCCTTGCCGCGCTACTTCAGCACATTAACAAAACACTGAATCGACGCATCATTACCATCGAAGATCCAATCGAGTACATCTTCAAGGACGAGCAATCGATCATTTCCCAGCGCGAAGTCGGGCTGGATACTCCGACCTTCGGATCCGCGCTGAAAAACGTGCTTCGCCAGGATCCGGACGTCATTCTAATCGGGGAAATGCGCGACAGCGAAAGCTTCGCGGCGGCGCTGGCGGCGGCGGAAACGGGGCATTTGTTTTTCAGCACGTTACACACAGGAAATGCGGCGCAATCGGTCCTTCGTATTCTCGATTTCTTTCCGGTCTTGGAGCGGGAACAGCTTCGAATGAGTCTCGCGGCGAACCTGAGGACCATCGTTTGCCAGCGCCTGATCCCGGCAATCCAGGGCGGCGTGGTCCCCGCGGTGGAAATCATGATGAACACACCGACGGTTCAAAAACTGATCGAAAAGAACGATCTGGAGATTCTTCCTGGCGCTATCGAAACCGGTACGGAAGACGGCATGCTCACGTTCGACCAATGCATCTACCACCAAATCCGCAACGGGGTCATTACGGAAGAAGACGGTCTGATGCGGTGCGACAATCCGGAAGCGCTGAAGATGAACCTGAAGGGCATCTTCCTGAACGAATCGAGGCGCATCCTGTCCTCCGTCGGGTGATTGCGGATCAACAATCCCGCAACGAAGAAGTCTGAGACAGGCGGCCTAGTCCGACTCAATCCGCACTCGGTAGATCCGGAATTGCTGGAGGGTATCGTCCACGCAGATCTCGGTCTCCGTATCGGCGATGATCGTTTCCAACTCCATCCAGGATCCACCGGAGGCGCCGTCGGCGGTTTCGACCACGTAGGTCACGCCGGGCATCGCGTTGAACGTGACGCGCACATTCGACCCTTCCGGCATGATCGTGGAGTGAACGATGAGTTCAAGATTTCGAAATCCGATATTCCTGTCATCACCGGGCTGGGCGTAGGACGCAAAGTCCCGGGCTTCGCCGGCCGCCAGAGTGACCGTCCCCAAAGTCGTGTACCCGAGAGGAATGGTGAGGGTCCGTGATGCATTGTTCGAGTTCAGCAGCCTCACTCTGACCCGAGAGCCATCCGACAGATCGGCGATCGGAACGGCAAAGCTGCCGCTCGCCTAGGATCTATCGTACCATGCGGATTCCCCATTGGAGCCGGTGAGCCGAACGTCAATGCCGCCAACGCCTTCCCCTTCATCGTACTCCCGATTGGCCGCATTCACCAGACCGATCCAATCTGCTTCAGCTTCCGGATTGTGGCGGGCCCGATTGATAAACCAACGTTCGACTTCCAGCCTCGAATCGATAATTCCATCACCCTCGTATCGGGTTGCAGCTGGAGAGGAAAGCCCGGCGCAAACAAAAAGAATAAGGCCAGACCAAATTATCAGGCAAAAAACGGTCGAACTGGGTACCCACTCTGCGTGCCGGCTCATAGAGATAAACCAAGCACTCAATGTTCCATTATGCGTCAACAAGCTTCTTTATCCGCCGAAGCATGCCAGATATAAC
>Ga0310342_100001375_pt1 | contig 15070 bp, 27 predicted proteins | sample S15DNA20500_MG_FD_206155 | JGI IMG/M metagenome (GOLD analysis project Ga0310342, IMG submission 206155) | Marine microbial communities from station ALOHA, North Pacific Subtropical Gyre - S1503-DNA-20-500_MG | ecosystem: Environmental > Aquatic > Marine > Oceanic | place: Pacific Ocean: North... | reverse complement strand
CATGCTTTTCTAACCACTTCTCAGTAATTTCTTTATGTTTATCAGTTCTAGAGGTAAAAAAAGTTATTATATGGCCTTCATCATACCATTGATTAATTTGGTCTACACTTCCCTCATAAGGAAGACACGTCTCCATACGATCTGGTTCCTCATTAGGAACATCGTCAGTAATTGTACCGTCTATGTCAATTAAATAGTTTATCATTTGTTTTAAAAAGAGGCATTGGGATGAGTTCATGAATCTGGACTAAACCAGATAAACTGGTGAATCCCAACTACCTCTTATATTGAGATAATGAGTTGAATCTAGACTGAACTAGATAACATCGTGAATCTCAACTTAGTATTTCATTAAAATAGAATCAAAAGCCACATCTCTATTACTTAATTCCTTTCCCAATCTAACACTTCTTCGGATCTGATCATCAGTAGGAAGAGATCCCTTAATACTATTCGACAGATTATCACATGATACTTTACAAATTCTATATGTCAAGTCATCATCTATAGTAGATGCATAAGTTGAAGTTACTATAATCGTTATAAGATTCTGAATCTTTTTAGACAATAGAGATATCCTACATTGTTTATCAGCTAATTTAAGTTGATACTTTCTCATGAGAGAGCTAAGCTCCCAGCCCGTCCTTTGAAGTTCTGTAGCGGCGAATGCCACATCCTCTCCAATATCATAAGGGACGTGTGATATGTCCATTCTCTTCTTATATAGAGTTATTTCATTGACCATCCATGCTGCATAAGGAGCTATTACTTTATAGTTTTTAACCATGTCTACAGGCGACATACTTTTCTTACCAGACTTTGCCAAAGCTCTACCTACTGGTTCAAAGTAAGCAGTACCGTGATCTTTTACTAGTGTTTTAAAGAATGCCATATTTAACATATCCCCTTCTCCTTCATAGATTAAAGGAGCCAAGAGATCGTGAATATTATCGCCTATAATATGTCCTCCTAAAAATGATCTACCGCCGTGTGTCTTCATACATAAATCTATAGCTGCTTCTTTTTGACATTCAGAGCCAAAAGTTTTAGCTATAATACATTCCAATTCACCTCGGTAACCCTGATCAATCAGGGATGAGCACCATGAAACTAAAGAATCAGACGAAAGAATGTAGCTCGCGAGCTTTCCTATTCTATTCTGTACTAATTCTCTATTTCCAATTGCCTGTCCGTAGGTTTTTCTATAATGGCTCCATGGGATCATGGACTCAAGCATCCTCTTCATGCATCCTGATGCGTTAGCACAAAGTGATACTCTCCCTAAGTTTAACCCATGATATGCAATTGTCAACCCATCACCTTGGTTTAATTCGATTAAATTTTCTTTTAGTACTTTAAAATCTTTAAACTCTAGCCGATTGTTATGGAGTCTACTCAGCGCATAGATGTCATAATTTACTATTCTAAAGTTCTCAGTATCTTCTTTCGGCAGTTCAACCAGAATAACTTGAGGTTTATTGTCAATTAAACATACAATAGAAACCAATCTTCCATATGTAGCGTTAGTAATAAATAACTTTTCACCGTTGAGAATGTAATGATCACCTTCAAGTCGAGCAGTAGTTCTAAGAGCCGTGAGGTCAGATCCTGCACATGGTTCAGTCAAACCGAATGCCGATAATAGTTCTCCATTAGCTAATTTATGTAGATATTTAGTTTTATGACATTCATTTCCGAACGCTTTGATTGGATCAACTGATCCTATGCACCCGTGTACGGACGCCAGACCGGCTACACTGGCCTCTACAGTAGCTATCTGAGTAAGGAAGTGCGTGAACTCAGAAAACGTCACAGCGGGCTTCTCTGGAAGCGGAACAAGCAACCCAAAGTATCCTGCATTGGACAGTGAGGTCAAGAGTTCGTCGCTTAGCTTCTTACCATTATATAATTTGTTCTGATTTTTAAGATCCTCTATAGTTTCCATACATTTATGTAGGATGGATATGTTAGGTCTTTCAAAATCAAAGTTAAAGAAATCCTGAGTAGGAAATTCTTTACCCCATACTGCTTTGTAGACGGGACTGTTCCTTGTTTGATACTTATCTTCAAAGAGTCTTTCGACTTCATCATCAGCCGTGTCTACTTTTCCTATACTTTTTGATTCTTCAGCGGATTTACCGCTCATTTCCATAGCTACTTCAGCAAAAGACTTATCCATATTTATACTCCAGCATAGTTATCTTCCCCCTTCTCCATAGATGTGGGGATTCTATTACACAAATGGTTCTCTGATGAAATTCCTGTATGAGATGTTTTCCTAGATGAAGCATGAACTCTCGTATTTGTTTTTTAGATAAATTTAATCTGGGATAATCGATAGCTGCAATTTCCCATCCCTTCTCTTGATAGGAAGTCTCAGAAACGAATGTGGTAGGTGTAATTCTTACTGGAATAACTACCTTGTATCCCTCTTGCATTTTCCCACAAAACAATTCTACTTCCTCTTGACTACACGATTTGTGGGTTATGTAGTCTACAGATCCTAAATATAGCTTGCATTCATATAGAGGTCTGATTTTCATTTTGGTGTATTTTATCTTAGATGGTTCTTTTAAAAGGAAAAACACATGGCTACTGACATTATTGCAAAATGTATACCCGGCAATGCTATTGACAATGGGGGAATTCTTGTTGGGGCTCCCAAGGCTGATGACCAGCTAGGATCTAACTATCAAATTAATACTTATTCTTCAGCCTTTCCAACAACCGGTGTTGTGTTTAATAAATATGACACGAGATTTACTGGAATAGCACCTTGTGTTGACACATGCGGTAGGGCTGAGGTGATTGGAAGCGGTGTTGCAGCAATATTGTTCGTGTAAAAAAAGTCCTGCGTAGGGCAATTCATCATTTAATCTCAATATATTTGGGTTGTTTCTCTGGAGGGAGCATCTCCTCCAATACAATGGTAAGCATACCATCCTTCATCTCGGCTGTATTGACCTCAATAAATTCTCCTAAGGTAAACTTTCTAGAGAATTTTCTATTGGCAATTCCCGTAACGAGATTATTCTCTGAGTCTTGGACACCCTTTTTCCCAGAAACGGTCAAGGTTCCTTCCTCTATCACGACAGATACATCGTCTTTGGTATAGCCCGCTAGAGCCAGCTCGATGTAGGTCTTGTTTTCCTCCTTAGAGATATTGTATGGAGGAAACGTAGTAGAGGGGTAGCACGACAGTCTAGACGAATTAAGCCTGTCAAAGAAGCTATCAAAACCCACAGAGAATGGGTGAACTGTACTCAGGAACAGTTTTTGGAACTGATCATTCTTTTTAATAAAATTCATAGTAATCTCCTTTAAAAGCAAGATACATCATTAGTCACCCAACATAGGCGTGACCGCGAATGCCCTGCACAGGCACATTCAACTTATTATACTACCAAAAGTGGAGGTGGGGGGAATCGAACCCCCGTCCAGTATAAACTCAAATAACAACGTCTACATGTTTAAACGCCGCAAAGAAAATCGTTTTTTAGTTTGTTTTGAGATGAAGCATTGAATCTAGACTAAACTAGATAACTCGGTGAATCTCAACAACTACGGGAAACGTAACCCTTTGTCCTAATTTGGTAACAAGGTCTAGGACAACCCCGTGCTGCTAGGCAGCAAGTGCTAAGCTAGGCTCGGCAAGTAAAATAGTTTAATCGATTTTTTAACTGGCCTTTCGATCAACCAGTACATGCAGTTATTATCTTTGTCTATCTGTCGAATCCAGTCACCCCCGTACTAAAGAAGTTCCTAATTTATATCCCTTCAATAGGAATACTATTTCTTTTTCATTTATTGGTTCATCAAACGTAAACAGGACGTCTTTTACTTGATCTTGAAAGACACTAACACCTTTATCATACCCATTATCATAAAAATAACAGATATAGATAGTGCCGTTGATATCATATGATCTTCTGTTATTTCTCATTTTAACCTCTATCGCAATTAAACACTGAAACTCTCTCCACAACCACAGGTGCGATTTGCATTAGGATTGTTAAAGGTAAAACCTTGTTTCATAAGGTCATTATGCCAGTCGATAGTCGTGCCATCTATGTACAATTCAGACTTTTTATCAACTATAATTGTAATACCATCCTGATTGTATTTATTGTAGGTATCTTCCGTATATTCACTTTCATCAACAAAAGAAAGTTTATAGTCAAATCCGGCACATCCTCCTCCAGCTACTCCCACTCGAAGATAGGGGTAGGAATCATATGAAGCATTTTCTATGAATCGTTTTACTTCTGTGACTGCCGCATCACTAAGATTAATCATTTATCAACTCCTTCATCGTCTTCGTATCCTCGCATAATCAACGGTTCTGATAAAATTGCTGCAATTTTTCGTTGTGCCTCAAGTGCCACTTTCTTATCTTGACTCCCAGTATCTTCTAGCAATTTTTCTATTTCTGACTTGTCAGTCATTTATCAACTCCTGCAAAGTAAATCGCTAAACTCGCAGTAATATGTTCCATTTCACCGGATAAATAAGCGTTTCTTAAACGATCCATAGCTTCTTGAGTTATATTGTAACTATTTTCAAATTCTACCCAAGACTGATCCGGTTTCTTCATAAGAATTATAAGTTCGTCTATGATCTTTAGATCAGTCATTTATTTTATTAACTCCATTACTCATTAAAAAGAATATGTAATACTGTGAACCCTAGCATGACAACACCAACCCAGAAGTTAAGCCAGCTTTCTAGAGCAAAAAAACAGGCAAAATTAGTTACTGCAAAGAAAAGACAAAGGTTGGATTGTTTAATTCTCACAGCGTTGCCCTCGGCGGCTAATCATTATTGTACTATCTTTCTAGTTAAGTCAAGAGTAAATTTACTAATTTGTACCAATCCTTCATAGTTAATTAAGTCTGAGTCATCAGTGGTCCGATGGTACTGAGGATGAGTTCCTGTGTGGAAAAATAGGACCGGCACACCATTCCAGTTGAATGGAGCATGATCTGATCTGTTTCCAGCAGCAGTAATGTTAACATCAAACGGGTAGTCATCATCTAATTTATCTACTAATTGAGTTACTGATCTTGATAGATTACCACCCTGAGCAGTAACAGTTGTTCCTCTCAGTCTTCCTACCATATCTAAATTAATCATTAACTTACAATCATCAAGAGGTAGTAGTGGATTATTTACATAATGTTTAGATCCTAGCAGACCTAACTCTTCAGCATTAAAAGCAATAAAAATAATAGTGTCTTTTGGTTTAGTATCGCTCTTGCCAAACGCCTCAGCAAGCTCTAGAACGGCCGTGGTTCCTGATGCATTGTCATCCGCTCCATTGTATGCATTGCCGTCTCCATCAAGCCCCAGATGGTCCATATGAGCCCCTATGACCACATGCTTGTCACTGGTGCCTCTGAGTATTCCAATGACATTCATCGTCTCTACTTCTATAGTTCTCCATCTAAACAGACCAACTCTCCATCTAAACGTATAAGTAAACTTTTGTAGGTGCGTCTCAAGACCATAAGATTCAAATTCTTTTCTAATAAAAGATACAGTTAGAAAGTTTCCCGGATTCCCCGGTTTTCTTCCTTCCAAATCGTCAGATGCCAAGTAAGACAAAGTCTTCCGTGACTCCTCCACAGTTATATCCTCTCCACTTCTACAGTCATCTAATGCAAACACTAACAGTAAAAGAGTAACAAATTTAACCATGTCAACCCCCTAACTTTTATAAGACCGGATAGACTTTATTTTTCCCCATTCATTAAATTCAATTATATAGACTATATTCATTACCATATACTTCTGATCCCGAAACATGTTAAGCTCAAACACAGGCTCATAGGTCAGCTCACACTCTAGACACACATACTTGTCTTTGTACGCGGTGTTGTTGATTTTGAGACTAGCCGTCTTGATTCCGTCAGCAAACCGCCTATTGCTTAGGAGTACCTTATCCTTTCCCACAACTCGCGTGTGCCAGTCTCGCAGCTCTACTTTATCATCTAACATGTGCTCTATCGAGCCTGTATCTTTACATACAACAGCAGCCAGATATTGTTTTGCAGCGTTGACCCAAATCATTTCATTTAATTACTTTAAATTAATAGTTAATTATAGTTCATTTATCTTTATTGAGTTTATCAAGCCAAAAAGCCAGTGTAGGGTCGCGTGCCTCCAGTTTGTCCCTTACTATGGGAAATTGGACTTCTTTTTTCTCTTTTTCTAATTCATCTTTATACCTTAAAACCCATGTATAATAAAGAATAGTACAACTAGTAGTAAAACATCCAATTACGAACAGTAAGGCGATAAATGCGTTAAGTAAATACTGACTCATCATATTATGCACCACCTTGCCTTACAATAAGTAATAACTTATAGTACAGTTGGTCGATTTTGGGTTAAAAAACCCGAAATAATGAACAAATTTGGTGAATATTGGGCACATTCCCCACATCTATTATATGTACAGAAAGAGGGATGTCAAGTAAGAAAACATAAAAAAAATGAAAACCGGCAAAGTTACTGAGGTTTAGATACTTCTGACTTTTTTAACATTTTATATCTTGATTATCGTTTCGCCGGTTGTATACTTAAGTACAAGGAGTATAGATAAGAATCTAAAGGGCAAATCAAATGATTACTAAACACACATCAGCTATACTGTACTTAATCATGTTCTATACAGCAATAGTGATGTTTTTCTGGAACTTTAAAACATTTACTTATCAAGAAAAAACAATTATGTTTGCAATTATCTCAGGTTTTCAATGTATTAGTTCAATCTGTGATAACAAATAGAGGGTATAATAGATAGGGAGATTCTTAAGTATGGGGATTGTGATCAGGATGTAGGATATTAATACATACTAAAGAGTATATTCTGACACTTTCCCCTTCTTATTTTTCTTAGTACGTAACTTCCCTTAAGAGTTGTAACATTAGTTACGGGCAAGACTCTGAGTTTTACACTTGCCCTGTAAAGCTTTGGGAAGTTTAAAAGTTGCCGCAGACTATTGCAGTCTTGCGGGGTGGTTGGTGGGAATTTTTTACAATAACTCGCGTGCTATAAGTCATTGTAAAGTCAAGAGACTAGTAGGGGAAAGACATGATAAGGTACTCTAGAATATTATTAGCTACCCCGATTTATTTAACTGCAAGTCTACTCTTATTAATTTCTTTAAAAGTTTTCCCATCTGACCTAAGGGAAGACGCTAAAGATAATTTCATTTAGGATCAGGAAGCTCAGGACTGGATCTAGAAATACAGTTATCTTCTACTCTACAAAAGTAACTGTGTTTAATTCTATAACTTGGACCATACCCCTCTGGTTTCCATTCTTCGATCCAGACATCAACCCTCCAGCGGTTGTCGAACACGTTGTGGGCATTTACTTGATGTAAGTCTTTGATTGTGCCCAATCTGCTTAAAGTTTCCTCACATACTAATTTATTCTGCATTTCAGGATTGATTTCATTCTTTTTCTGTACGTTACTCTGAACGGCTTTCTCTAGCGTCTGATGCATTGCGTTCTCCATTTTTCAAACTGGCGTGCCATTGAAACTATGTAGACTATTAATATTGTTATTAAAACTCGCGTGCTATAGACTATCACAGACTACAAGAAGCTAGAAGGGCAGAGACAAGTCGAAGCCCCCTAGCGATGTTGAGATTCAATATCAAATATTCTCCTTTTTATTATAATTTTTGTAAGTCTATACATACCCACCACTTACGTCAATTATACAATACACATCGGCATAGTCAAGGGGAAAACTTGAGGAAATGTCGTAAATCTTTATATAGTAACAACTTAGGGCGACGGAATTTTGCCGAATTAAATCTTCTTTGGTACATTATTTGCAGGGAGGAATCGTCGTAAGTCGTTGCGGGGTAAGGGGTTACGTCGAGGCGGGCGCCCCCGGCTCGCCCTAAGTCCTTTGGTAGTAAGGGTTTACGTCAACGTCGTGGTAAGTAATCTAGTCCCATAATGCCCAACGTAACAATCGCAACACCACAAGCAAAATAAAGATTGGTATCGTACACAAAAAATTCTCCAAATAAAAAAACCCCCCTACCGATATCCGAAGGGCGTTATGTCCGCGCTGCGATCTACCGGCAAGGGGGTTGAAAGGGAAAGCCTACGCAGCCAGAGCGACAGCCGTGGCAAGAGCCTTCTGGCTCATCGAACCATTTTGGCCGAACCACAGTGAGTCCATCCGGTTTTCGTTGTTACGTCCCTTCGTATAATTGAGGTACTCCGTCACCGAGTTATAGGCTGCCCAGTAAGTGCCAGCCACCCCCGGCAAGTCATTACCTTGCCCACTTTCAAAAAGGTTTTCAATAGTCCCGATAATATTTTTCGTTCGGGTTGAAAGTTCCTCTGCCTTTTCCTCATGAGCACCAACCACGATCTTGACATACTTGCGTAGGTCTTTCGCATTGATGGAACGCGAAGCGAGGAACCGATACTGTTCGGCAGTCGTCTCGAATTCCTGATCTGCCAAATTCATAATGTCGCGAAGTTTCTCAACGTTATCTTTGACAAACCGGTGGTGACGTACGCGAATCAACTTGGACGCCTCACAATCCCTTGCGAGCGCTTCTGTGTTCGCACACACAACGCGAATCGGGGTAAACCCGAAATGTACAGCAAGCTTGCCATCATGCCCATTGCTGAGCAAAGCGAACTTGCTGATTTCATCGCCTTTGGCGATTTCTGTGTTCTCAAGTCCTAATTGACAGAGAACCCAAACACGTTCACCACCACGCAGGGAACCAGCCGTATGCAGTTTCAAGTCACCGGAATCTACCATCGGCTCGAATACTTCAAACGCATCTTTGTTCTGCAACGGTGTCCAACGAGGACCGACAACGCCTAGAACGCGATCGTCTGATGTACGTACTGATGCCTGTGCTTTCACCTCGCTGCCATCCTTGCGGTACAGCGGTTCGGTTTTCACTTCCCAATCTAAACCGGCCAATTGAAACGCATCCCAGAATGTAGTGGCGTCATCAATTTCGGTGCCCAGCCCGTGCCACGGGGTAGCTCCAGCGAAAACCATCTTTTCTACTTCATGCGACATAACTTTCCCTTTCAAAGAAATAAACAAACAACACACATATTCTACCATACTATCCGCCAAAGTCAATCCCAATCTTCTCCGAACATGCTATCGAAACAAGGCCCACAGGTTTTGGAAATGAGCATTTCTCGCTCGTCCGCATCGAGGTACGGCAGCGCGTCTTGAATCAATGTGCCACTTTTCCACGCCTGCACGTCATCATAGTTGACTTTGATTTGTTGTGCGCTATCACAGTGTCGGCATTTGATGTTCAGTGTCGTGTTCATGTTTTCTCCTTTGTTGTTTCCTATGCCCCCATTATACTTACTTATCGGCAATTGCAACCCCTTAACTTGAGAATTTCTCAAAGTTTTTTATGGCACGGTATTTGCAGAGGAGGATCGTCGTAAGTCGTTGGTATCAAAGGGTTTACGTCGGGCCGGGCGCCCCCGGCGCGCCCTAAGTCCTTATGCCATAAGGGTTTACGAGAAATTGCCAATCTAAAATATCATTGTCCATCAGTTCGTCCAGATAATCGTATACATCCGCATCGCTCACATTATCATGGTTAAATTCTAGCTCTATAATTACTTTTCTACTCATCTTTTTTCCTAAATAAAAAAACCCCCACCCCCGAGGGGGTGAGGGCCAAACGAAGGAGGCTTACAGAGTAGGCATGAGGTTATACCTCTTTTTGGCAATCCTGCGAATATAGGACTTTTGGCCAGTGTGGGTTACTTGCCCATCAACCACGATCTTTGCCCACTGTGGACGGTCAGGGCGCTCAGTGTTGAGAACCACGCGAACTTTACGATAAATATTGGACTTGACAGCTTTCATAATTCTTTTCCTTCATTCGTTTGAATAAAACCAGAGTACAGTAGCAACTAACACAATTATGATCAGAAAAAAGTATCCTACCAGATTATTCTCCCTGTTTAATAGTGATAAATAAATGCCCCTTATCTAAGATGTCGTCTTCCTCACACGTTTCAAGTGTATCGGCCGGATAGTATTCTCCCTCTTCCATATCCACCACGGTTACGTTGTCTTGTAAGTACAGCGGATTGTCTAAAGCCCTTTCATGTAAGAATTCTAATAGTTCACCCCACGTCATAGCACCTCCTAATGATCGAGAAACATCACATTACCTTTACCTTTCACACACCACATACAAGCAGTCGTCTGTTTTCCGCCCGTACACGTTACCCGCTTGCGTCCCATACGTTGCTCGGGACAGACCAGAAAGTGCTCACCATTCCAATCCATAAATTTCGGCGCATCCTTTGAACCGCCGCGCTTTTTCTTTATTGTACTACAGTAAGCATACTTTGTAAAGCCCGCCACCCTTGCTTTTTCCATATCCGATTCACTATGTAAACTAGCGTATACGTTGACACCATACTTTTCCAGCTCAGATATCTGACTATCATAAATATGAGTATAAACCCAAATATCACCGGGATCATGGCCGTCGCTCTTGACTGATTCTAACGCTTCAATCCAATCAGACAAATATTGTTGATCGATTTCGCCATTTTGAAAAAAGTCACCACGTTCATGGATTCTGATAGACTTGCCAGACTTGATTGAATAGAGTATCATGGCACGCAATCGTCCAGCGTCCGTGATAACATTCCGCAAACCTAAATCGCGCGACTTAGGAAACCGTTTCTCTATCGCCTCAGCATAACACCCGTTGCCAAGGTAGTGACAGCTGTCTGGACACGTATCGCCAACCGCGCGACTGTTGACCACACAATTTGAACCAAGCTTCTCATTTCCGGTCTTGTTGAATTCCATTTTTTTCCCTTTCGTTTGTTTCCCCTTCGTTTGTTTCCCCCATTATAACATATATCGGCAAAAGTCAACCCCCAACTTTAGAAAATTTTCAGTTCAAACCAAACTTGCGGGCCACAACTGGCGTGCTATAAGTCATTATCAAGTCTACAAGGCTACGACGGACGATACAAAGCGAGGACGGCGGGACTCGAACCCGCAACCGCCGGATAGACAATCCGGTGCTCTGGCCAATTGAGCTACGCCCCCATGTAGTAAGTATATCATAGTTATCGGCATTGTCAAGACCAAACTTTAATCTTTTTTTGGCACACCATTTGCAGAGGGGAATCGTTGTAAGTCCTTGTGTGGTAAGGGTTTACGTCGAGCCGGGGGCGCCCGCCGCGCCCTAAGTCCTTACGTCATCACGACTTATGGGCTCGTATGCAATCAAGGGTGCATATTTATCCTGCATATCCATATCTACAAACTTTGCTTTATTTATAAGTTTATTATTGATATCAGGAATAAAAAAAGAATTATATACATACGGGTTATATACAACACATTCCCACGAAAATGGTGGGGTGTAATCGGATGCGCGTGGGCTACAGTAATACCCACGAACAAAAGCGTGGACATTCTTTTTCTTCTCGCGCAACACCCGACGACGACCGCTAGCCTGTACTATAAACTCACAATCTCTTAATGTCATATAGTTGGTATGGCAGACAACTCTACCGCTTTGACGGACAGACCAGCACTTATTATGTAGGTTTTTATATACCTCTATTTTTTTGTTTATATCTATTAGTTTAGACATTTTATCAAAGTGATTGTGTCCCGACTCTACTAGTGGCTTTCTCATACTTTCCCTTTCCAGTTTTAGAACGCTAACACTACATTCTCTACCCTTACGGGCTTGTAGGCGTTGTTAGACTTGTCACTTGTGTGACTATGACGCCTCGTTATTCGGTCTTGCGACCTACAATGTATGCCGCCCGCAATCGGACTCGAACCGATATTTCTCCCCCCTTCCGGGCCAACCCCTACTGGATGACTAATCCAGCAGTTGTGTAGTTTAGGAATAGTCAGCTCCACGCTACACAGGTCTGAGAGTGTGTTTCCATTACACTATGCGGGCTTAGTTGTTTCCTCCTTATTCTTATATCGTCAATTTTAGCATCGAACTTGAGGATGTCAATAAAAAAACCAGAAAGTTTTAGCAAATACTTGTTCGGCCAAGTGGCACGCTATTTGCGAGGGGGATCGTCGTAAGTCCTTGCTACCAAAGGGTTTACGTCGGGCCGGGGGCGCCCGCGCGCACGTAACCCCCTATCAGATAAGGAGTTACGGCGCGGAGAGGTTAGGTCAACAGTGTGAGAAACAGTGTGCCCAGTATGAAAAATATAATTAGTAATGAAAAGACACGCATTTTCTCTTTCATTTGTCAACCTAACGAGCGCGAAAGATTATTGAATTTGTAAATCACGAGCCTTAGATAGCTTATAAGACTTATAATGATCGCCATGATCTAAGCAAAAACCTATAGCTTGACCAAGACGCTTTTTTGTAAACCAAATACTTTCAATCGTACCGTTCCGTTTTTTGTCATGGTAATTAAATCGCACGTTACTACCAACTCTAATGTTTGCCATTTCTATTCTCCTAGTCATTATGTACAACCAATTCTTTCTTATCTAATAGTTTCTCTACAGTACGTTGCTTCAACCTTACGCTTCTACTATTCTTATTAGTTAGAACAATATAGATTTCCCCCTTTCCTTTATTCTCGATGGCGGTGAACTTCATATCCTTACCTTTGTACGTTACCAGATCTTTCAGCCCTAAAATTTTCATTTATCAACCTACCTTTTTATGAATTTCCGAACGATCGAATTCTTCTGACAGTTCAACAAACTGGCCATCCGCATCGTACTGACACAGCGCATCAGCTTGTTGACGATACTTTACGATATTCTCTTGTCTGTGCATTTCCTCTCGTGCTTTAGCTTGCACATCGGCTAGTTGCCGTGCTCGCTTGGCTGATAACTCATCCCACTCTGCCAATGTCATTCCCTTGTGCTCGACACATTGAGCTATTGCCTTGTCAAATGCCGCAAGTAACTGTCCGCCAATCGTGTTCTCAAAATCGTACTTCATGTTTTCCCTTTCTGTGATATCGTCTATTATACTCGCAAGACTCTGAATGTCAACCCATAAATTTTAAAAAACTCGCGTGCCCGAAACTCGCGTGCCCCCTAGCGCTAAACTCGCGTGCCCCCTAGCGCTAAACTCGCGTGCCCCGCCGGGCCCATGCAGTGGCTCTTAACCCTAACCCTGTCGGGTGCCAGTTGGGCAGTGGGACTGTTGAATGGTGTCCCGGAACCATGCGCGCGACTTAGGCGCGGCTTGCGGGTCAAGCCCTTGCAGCCCCTAGCAATCGGGGTCGAAGTCGTGCCATTCCTGCGCCTCATCAGGTTGACGCTCGTCATTCCAATCGGCTTCGCTATCCACGTCGTCCGCCTCGATGCAATCCCAACCCATGGCTGCTTCCTGCTCCAAGGCCGCTTTGATACGATCCCAATTGCTCATCTCAACTCTCCAAAAAGGTAACATTCAACCAACTCCCTTATTATAGTTATTATCGACCATATGTCAAGTCCATCAACACCAATTCGGGGGAAATAGGGCAAAGTAATCAAAATACTTTTGGCACATCATTTGCAGGGGGCAATCGTTGTAAGTCCTTACCACATAAGGGTTTACGTCGAGCCGGGGGCGCCCGCCGCGCCCTAAGTCCTTACGCCACAAGGGTTTACGTCAATCGTGTAGTGCAAATACCATGCCAATCCACGTCCGGGGTTTTTGGTCTATCGGGCAGCAGCCCTACCCCTCTAGTCACCCATCGGCTTAACCCTTTATTTTGAATTAGAATTCTTTATTGCGATATCCACCGACGTATATGATCCAACCCATAGCAACAAACGACACTAGTAATAGTAGGCTTTCTATTTCTATCATTGAGATACCTCTAATAGTTCACGATTGCCTTGTTCTAAATACCAATCCGCCATTTCTTCCAACTCTAAGTACTCTTGATATTCTGGATATTCCTCAATCGTACGGAAGTGATCAAACTTGCTCATTTTCGATATCCTTTTGAATAGCGGCTTCAATCTTTTGCAGCAGGCGAAATTGTTTTAGTCCCGCTGCCGTTGACAAGTCACATTGTACCATACCAAAATGGCAGGCGTCAAGCTCATTCTCTAGTTTCTGAAGTTGGTTTAGTTCTGCGATGTATTCCACTAGACATACTCCCAATGCGAGGTTAATACCGTACCGATTTTGAAATTGTCATTGATGATTTTATTCGCAGCACGTTGAACAGCATCATACGATCCATCGGTAGTCACATCATGAATACCGTAGAACTCGCCATCCTCTGATGAATCAAACCGCACAACAACTTTAATCTTTTCCGTGTACATCCTTTTTTCCTTGTGTAGTCGCATCAATTCAGTAACAGCAAAGCTTCTCATAATTTTCCTTAGTCAGATGAATCTACATTATAGCTAATTCCACAATCAGTGCAACGGTAGTTGTAGTAACAGTTACCACGTTGTGTAACAGTCATATTATATTTACGGGATTTGGTTATAGCGTATTCCTTAGGACCAAAGTAATCCTTAAGGCTATATTCACACCCACAATTTTCAGTATGCTTGGTATACTCTACAGGCATCTTTTGCCAGCCGTTCATAGTTCCCAGATCTTTGCTCATGTCTTTTCCTTTCGTGTTTCCTATTATCTTATATCGTCCATTATAGGGGTTGAACTTGAACATGTCAACGCTAATTTGAAAAGAAACAGAAAGAATATCAAAATACTTTTGGCATACCATTTGCGAGGGACATTGTCATAAGTCGTTACTACATAAGGGGTTGCGTCGATCCGGGGGCGCCCGCCTCGCCCTAAGTCCTTACATAGCAAGGGTTTACAGAGTGTGCAAGCAATACACTACAGCTGTTGCACTGAAAGCCATGAGAGCGGTCAGCGCTAAGACCGATACGCCAAGGGTTACAATTTCAAGCCAATCTAAAAAGTCGCGTTTCATATTTTTTTCCTTAGTAAGTTAAAGCCTGATTGTACACTATGCCACAATTATTCACAACCCCATTTCGCACAATCTCGGGTTTTCTTTTCGCAATATAGATTGCGTTTTTCATCTAAGCTAG
>Ga0310342_100001372_pt1 | contig 15073 bp, 34 predicted proteins | sample S15DNA20500_MG_FD_206155 | JGI IMG/M metagenome (GOLD analysis project Ga0310342, IMG submission 206155) | Marine microbial communities from station ALOHA, North Pacific Subtropical Gyre - S1503-DNA-20-500_MG | ecosystem: Environmental > Aquatic > Marine > Oceanic | place: Pacific Ocean: North... | reverse complement strand
AGGCTGAGGGTGAAGGTGCTGGCCAGCCGGGCGACGGCGACCCATTTTGGGGAGACTTTGATAGCCTGGATGACCATGACATGTGGGATAACGTCGACGGAGACGATGGTGGTTATGCTGCCAACAAGATCCGTGAGGTGGTCCGCAAGGCGGTCAACCAAGCCGACGGCCGAAACTGCTGGGGTACGGTACCCTCCGAGATGAGGGGTGAGATCAGGCGGCTCGTTTCGAACGAGGTCGATTGGAAAGCACTGCTTCGACAGTTCGGCGGCCGGGCACGTTCCTCAGGAACGGTCAGCTCCATTAAGCGTATCAACCGCAAATACCCCTATATCCATCCGGGCCGCCGACGGAAGCGTACCGGTCGGATGGTGGTCCTTGTGGATCAGAGCGGCTCGGTCGGAGACCGCGCGTTGGAACTTGCCTTCGGTGAGCTTGCCCAGTGCACCCGTATCACCTCCATCACTGTGGCGCCTTTCGATACCAGGGTTAACGAGGCAAAGATGTTCGAGTGGAAGAAAGGCCAGTCGATCAAGGCCTTCCGCACAAATTGCGGTGGTACGGATTTCGATGCTGTGACCAAGTGGGTCAACGATAACAAGGATCGTTTCGACGGTGCCCTTTTCGTGACGGACGGCTACGCTCCCAAGCCTAGGGCATGTCGCCTCAAGCGGTGCTGGCTGATCGTCCCTGACGGTGAGATGAACTTTGAAACGAGTGATCAGGTTATCAAAATGAAGTGGCCGACGGAATCACAGGCGGCCTGATACCATGTAGTTGACAGAATTACATATGGCATGATATTTATCAGCATATGCTGAAACGTTTATGTCATGGGTCGTGGAAGGCGCTGCGGTGGCTGTTGTTGCTGCCGTGGCGTTTCTGTCTTTGCATTGGTGAATGGTTTGCCGGCCAGCTCCGAGCCGCATGGTGGCACCTTTGCAATGCCGACTATCGTGGCATCGCGCTGGGTATACTGTATGCCATATGGTTCACATTCCTGATTGTAGTATCGATGTTTGGTCTTGTCTTTGCCCTGACAATGACATGGAACCTCGGGCCGGCACACATGCTTGACCTTCCACGGATCGGTTATCTTAACGGGCTCGCTGTGGCCGCGTTCATCTGGACGGGGTGGATGGTCTATCGGCTCGTGCGGTGGTGCATGGGGGACAGGAGCTAGGAATATTCCCTCTGGCGGTCCCTCTCGGGCCCATTTGTCTAGGCCAAGGGTATATCCATCCATCTTCGGGATGATGATTCTAAGGGGTAGAGAGTGCTGGGCTGTTTGTCAGCCTGGTGTATATTTAAGATATGTCACGCCGAAAAGGAGCCATGGCCCATGACGAAACATAAAAAGCAAGCAGATTTGAAAACACTACTAAGTCGCCGAAAGATGACAGTACAGACCCTAATGGCGCGCCGCGCGCTTACGACCCGCGACGAACTTGTTGCCTGGTGTCCGCTCAATGGAATTGAGCCTCCAACCGAGCAGGAGCTTGACGAGATGTTAGGTACAGCTGTAAAGCCGACGACTGAGAAGAAAGCAGCCAAAAAGCGCCCACAGAAAAAGAAAAAGGCCCCGGTTCCTGATCAACCCAAACCGGAACCAGAGCCAGAGCCAGAAGCTGAACCTGTGAAGAAATCCTCCACCGGCTCTACTCGTATGTGATATGGTATTTCAGCTGCCCTTTGTCTTTTTGCCGGACGACGCATAGCCATCCTTTTCCCAGGTATTCCCTTTAAGGATAAAGCCGCCTTCGTTGTTGATAATCCTCTTCAAGGCCCACACTAAACACTTAGGACATTCTTGTAGCGGGTCGTCCTTTATGCCATGTTCCTCTTCAAATGTGTGGTTACACACTCTACAGCTGTATTCATATGTGGGCACATTTACTCCCTCATGGATTCATGTTCAATAAAATCGCGTATTGTTCTTTGGAACATCGGGTTTTTTGCTACTTCCCATGCTCGCTCATCTGTTAATGTGATACCCTCTTTCTGAGCAATGGCGAAAGCAAATTTTCTCATGGCACGCAACACGTAGTTCCTGACAGAAGAATGGTTCATTTTGTAGCCAGCGTCTGTCATAATGCGAGAGATATCTCTATAGCCGATGGCGTCGTCGTCATCTGTGACGGTAACATATTTGTTTGTCATTTGCTGGTTTCCTCTGCTAGCATCTTTGGGTGGGTTGATATCCGGAAATGTACTTCCTTACCGGTGTCCTTAAGGCGTTTTGCCTCTGCGCGCAACTCATCATCTTCCATTCTTCCGATCCGGCCTTTAACGGTTTTTCTTTTTTTCTTTGGTAGCTTTATAACACTCATCAGGTAGGCCGCATGCTCACACCTGTGGCAGTAACGGCCAAACCCTACATGACCACAGGGAAACCTTTGTTTTCTTACACTCATCCAGCCTCCTTTTTCTGTGCTGCTTCTAATTCAGCTAGTTTTTCAGGCGTGATCGGCCAATGGCTATGATCATGCGGATTTTCTGTAATTCCGAATCGTAGTCTTAAGATTTTCTCTTCCTTTTCAGAGAGCCGTCCCATGACTTCCCTAATCAATCCGCGCATCTCTTCTTTAAAAATCCCCTCATCAGCCCCGGGGGCTTCACTAGCAATTCGATTTTGTAGTGAACCACGACTGTTCCCACCATCAGATCCCCAGTCTGCGTCGGCATTTAATGATACGGTTGCTTTGGTCGCAGCCAGGGTGGCCCGCGCCAAATTATGGCTCATGTTTAGCCTTTCACTTACTTCTTCGATACTTGGCCCAGCGCTTGATAGGGTTGTATTTTCTTCACATAGCGCTTTTGCTTTGCTTACCGCTGCTAAGATATGAGCTGGCAGCCGCACCACACGTACGGTACTTGATACATAGCGCCTCATTGCTTGCTGGATCCACCATCGGGCATAAGTTGAAAAGGCATATCCGCGCTTCCAATCAAATTTTTCAATGGCGCGCATTAGGCCGATATTACCCTCCTGTATAATGTCTTCAAAGGGTGCATTTGGTCTCCGCCATCTCTTTGCCTCTGCCACCACTAATCGAAGGTTTGAAACCATAATCTTTTTCTTGAGCGCTTCTTGCTTGGTGCCGTCGTCGGTTTCTTCTAGTTCTTTAAACAGGCCCATCAGCACGGGCCGCTTAAGTACAGGATGGCGTCCGACATCTTGAAAATATGTTTTTAAATTGTTCATTTATGTTACCACCCGGGTTCTCTTCTTAGCCATTTAATATATGTCATGAGGCACCGAGATTTATCTCGGTCAAAAACCTCACGATCAATTATGATTTTTCTTTTTTTTGCGATGTCTAAAGCTTTGCTCCACGCCGCTATTTCTTCTTCGAGCACACCTATTCTTTTTCTGTTGGTGTTTAATTGACTTTTGTCAAGCTCACCGTATGGGAATTTATATGCGTATCCCTGGCTCCTTCGTACTGAGACATGCCCTAGCTCATGCAATAGTGCGTATACTCTAAGCTCGGGTCGTTGATTTAAGTTTATAGTGATGAGTTTTTTGTCAAAATTGGCTTCGTTAAGAGCCACATTTCCTCTACGAAGCTCAACGCTCCAGCCAAGCTGTTTGGTATATTCCATGAGGTTAGCAAGTATGAAGGTGTAGTAGTTCTTCCATGTCGCTCGTTCCTTTTTGGAACGACCGTCTCGCTTTATCATCGTCTATCTCGGCCATAGCCACGAGACGCCGCCAGGTAGGCTGCATGTAGTTCCTTACGTTTTTCTCGTAGTTGGATCTCACGCTGGACAAAACATAAATCTGTCTCAAGTTCTACCCGGAAATTACGGTCTCTGTTTCGGTCAATCCGGGTTTTAACCATTTCTTCAATTCTGAGCAAGTCATCATCACTCTCGCGGATGAGTCGATCCTGAATTGGCACATTTTCGGTTTGCACCTTATTATATCTCCTGTTTGACATATTATATGATAATCATTCAGCTCTTGCTGAACAGGTTAGAATGATACCCCGATGGGCCCCATGGGGCATGCGTGTACTATTTTTTCTTTGCGGGAGGGTCATATACGTTGCGCGGTCCTTTCCCTTTTGGCGGGATCCAGATATGGTAATTATAGTCCTCGACTCGCTTAAAGTTTGAGCCGCCATTATTTCTTTTGTTGAGGTTGAAAAGATGCAAGTCACCTGTAACATGGTCAATATGTTCTACCACATAATAGGTGTCATCTCGCCAGTCTGAACCACGAAATTCAATGAATATTCTCTCACCTCTTTTCGGGATGAATTCCTTCTCTCCAGTGTCTTTATTACATTGCACTGCAGGCTTGAAACCCTTGAGGTTCTTACGCTTTTTGCCAGGTCTATCAGGGGGCGGTTCTTCAATAACGCCGCCGTCGATCACTTCGTCCATTTAGATCATATCCTATATGTCCATGGTTGTACAAGTTGTCTGGAGTTTCGGTCCAGGTAAGTATCATACCACCATGGCTAATATCTTTGCACAAATTGCTGTTTAATTAATATCTTTGTATGAGGGAAGAGTGATTGGCAGGGGCACCGAAACTGTACCCTGTGCGGTGATCACATGTGCTTCCTTAGGAAGATCTTCCATCAGCTTGATTGCGTCACATTCCTGCAAGTATTCTTCAACGGTCCACCCGACGGTTTTCAAGTATCGCCGGATATCTTCGTTCATTTCTGGGTCAGTGGCGGCGTAGCGGGTGATCACTCGCAAGTCCATGATGACCTTCGCGAATGGTACCTTTTTGTTCTTGTTTAAATGTTCCATGATTCCATCTTATCACACTCCGGGGACGTTTTACACATTTCAGCGTGCATTTAGACCTATACTTATATACACACGGGCGTAAGGGGCCAGAGGGCGCTGTTGAAAGCAGCTTTCAATAACTCAAAAAAAACACAGCTGAAAGTCACTTTCAGCCAGATTCTGGGCAATCGAGGCAGTAATAATGGTACAATATAATCACAATTCAAGCAAAGGTACCAAAGGAAAACGTATGAAACTCGGCCTCGGAAATCCCACTGTCAAAAACGGAACCAACATCCTCGAAATCGACGTCCCGAAGGAGCTGGAGAAGACCTGCTCAACCGGCCTCAACTATATCGATGACGCGTTCGGTGGTAAAGGGATGACTCCCTCGACTGTGGTGCTCTTCACCGGTACCCCCGGTTCGGGCAAGACCACACTGATGTTGCAGCTTGCTGATAATATCACCAGGAAGGGCCACACTGCTCTCTTCAACACCGCTGAGGAAAGCCTGTTTCAGGTTCGCCGAGTGACCAAGAGGCTCCGCCTTAAGCATGGCTTCGTTGCCGGCTCGGAGTCGAAGCTGGACACGTTGCTCGAGAATGCTACCGAGCTCAAGAAGAAGTTCCCAAAAAAGCAGTTGTTCATCATTGTGGACAGCCTGCAGACCCTGGACGACGGTTTCTACTCCAGCGGCCACACCAATTCGATGACCGCCGTACGCTGCATGCAGCGGCTGACGGAATATGCAAAAGAGAATTATGCAATCATCATCGTGATTGGACAGGTCAAGAAGGACGGCGAGTTCTCAGGTAAGATGGCTATCAAGCACATTGTGGATGCCCACTGTCATCTCTTCCTGGAGAATGACAAAAAGTCGGATAACTTCAATCAGAGGGTGTTCGAGGTCCGCAAAAACCGATTCGGCTGCAACGGAATCGGGTACGTGTTGAACCTCGGTGAGAAGGGATTCCGGGAGAACTACCGGAGCTAAAAGGCCCAAACACTGGGGATTCTGTGCAAGCAGGGTCCCCGTTGGTGTATAATATAGTCAGATAACAACAAAGGAGCCGCGCATGACAACATTTCTAGTATTACTGGCCTTTTTCGGGATGCTTTTTTCGGAGACCGGCCGCGAGATGCTGGGACTTTTGTTTAAGGGCTTTGTGGTTTGGGTTTGTCTGGTCGCCGCCCTTGTGGGCGTGTTGTGGGTATACGTGCTCGCACCTATGGTTGATTCACTGCAGACCATGTTTTAACGAGCCAATTGTGCAAATTCATCGCTGATATGGTATAATAGAACCATATTCAAGCAAAGGAGTCCACATGGACATCAACAAGACTATCGCAAATCTTCCCAGGCTCTCTACCGCAGAGCTCCGCTTGCTGAACGGCGCTGCATGCCGGCTGATCAAAAGCCGTCGCACGAATGATGCCGTCGCCAAGCGTCATACTCTTCGGGTTGGAGATACGGTGTACTTCGAGGGCCGCCGTGGCCGCACGGAAGGAACTATCACACGCCTCAAGCGAGTAAAGGCTTTCATCACCACAGATCATGGTAAGTGGGATGTCCCGATTGCGATGTTAGAAAAGGCCTGATCACTGCTGAAAGCATGTGCAAAAGCATGCTTTTTGTGGTATAATAAGATCATGACCAACGACGATTACCTGGACGAGCTGGAGGAAGGCTCATTAGTGATGTGCCTCCCAGCTAAGCTGGTGAAGTTGCTTAATCGTGAGAAGACGTCTGAGGCACCCCCTGAGGGGTTTGAAGGAACACCTACCCAGGCACTAGTAACCAAGACCATGGTCGATGCGGTGGCTACCACCTGGAATCGCCCAACCGTCAGCAACGGCGACGGCCGGGTTACCGATCACAATATCCAGTGGGGGACGGTGGGTCTATTCTTGGGCTTTAAGCGTATACGCCGCAAGCGGGGCGCAGGAAGAGCTCGAGTACGAGCTATAGCCGAATTGAACCCCCTCTTTTTCTTTGATGGGATGCAAGTCATGCTGTCTAAGACAGAACTCTATCCAGTGGACGAGCTGCCCGAGTGGTTCGTGGATGCCATGGACATTCCAAAGAAAACAAAATGAAAAGCACTTTCAGTTAGATTAATGTGCAACATACCACAAATCAGTGGTATAATCTAGTTATAACAAAGCAAGGAAACCAGGAGTTACCAACGTGGATATCAAGACCTTCATGGCCGTCGCCAAAGCACTACCCCCCGAAATTTCAATCTGTATCCGGGGCGCCCATGGCATTGGCAAGAGCGCTCTGGCCTACCAGCTGGGAGAGATTCTCGGTATCGAGGTCATCGAGCGTCGGCTGAGCCAGATGAGCGAAGGTGATATGATCGGCCTCCCTGAGCTCGTGAATGGTACTACCACCTTCCGCCCCGCGGATTGGTTCATGGATGCATGTCACAAGCCCTGCCTGGTATTCCTTGATGAGCTGAACCGCTCGACGGATGAGATTCGCCAAGCGGCGTTCCAGGTTGTCGGTTCACATGCTCTGAATGGTAATGTTCTCCACCCCGAAACGCGGGTGATCACGGCGATCAACGCCTCGGCCGATTACGATGTGAGCGACATGGACCCCGCATTGATGGACCGGTTCTACGTCGTCGATCTCGAACCCACTGTCGAAGAGTGGTTGAGCTGGGCAAAAGATAAGCTGCACCCGCATGTGACGGCATTTATCAAGTCCGACCACAAGATGCTGGAGCACACCACCGCTATCGAACCTGGTAAGGTATATCCTAGCCGGCGTAGCTGGCACAAGGTGAATGATTGCCTGGTGAAGGCGGACCTTATCGAGGATCCCAAGGACGCTCGTTTTTACGGCATCTGTATGGGCCTGGTCGGTTCCGACACCGCGTCGAAGTTCGTCTCCTTTGTGAGCAACCTGGACCGCAATATGTCTGCTGAGGACATCCTCAATCGCTGGACCAAGAACAAGGTCGCCGTGAAGAAGCTCGGCAACGAGCGCTTCAACATCCTCATCGAGAAACTTGTCGAACACAGTGTGAAAAACACGTGGACCGATCGTCAGGTCAAGAACCTAAGCAAGTTTATCGACACGATGCCGGATGAGCTTAAGCTCGGATTCTGGAGCGCCCTGACCGATCACCCCGAGCGGACCAAGATGCTCGAGAATATCAAGCGTGCGCATAAGCACCTGGTGCCTGTGTTGCTAGCTGCTGTCGATGGAAGTGATTCGAAGTGACCCTGATGAAGTACGGCTCATCACACGGCTCTTTACCTCAGGTCAACTGACGGATAGGATACGTGGGATGGGCCGATTATACGCCGGCATACGAGCCGGTAGGCTATCTTTACGGGATGTCGAAGCGATCCTTCGACCCCTATTGGAACAATTAACCAAACGCAGCCCTGATAAGCGCATGTGACCCCGAAGGTCTTACATGTGAGGGCCTCTGGCGCAACGGTAGCGCACCGGGCTTTTAACCCGTTGGCTCTGGGTTCGATTCCCAGGGGGCCCACCAACAACATACAGAGAAAGAAAAACATGAGAGTCAATAAGCAAGAACTACAAGACGATTTGATCGGATCAATGCCGGAGTGTGTGATCCTTAAGGTGGCGAATTCCCTGGACCCCGCGACCCCGATTGGACGTCCCTTAAAGGTGACGGGCTGGGGACGGAGCTCAAGCCATGTCAACTATGACCTGCCAGGCTGGGATCAGATCGCGGAGGCCAGTGATGAGTATTACATTGTCAGCTGCCCACTGAGCTCATACGTCGTCCGGACGTCCACAGGTCACGAAAAGTTTTTTGCCGAGGACCATATCATCCGGACACTGAACCAGCATGGTGAGGACGAGGACGAAGAATATTACTAAGGCTTAGCGCCAGTAGAATAATTTTGGGAGGCTGCAATGAAGAAAGTAGAAAACGGATATAAGAGCGAAGGGTGTGTTTATAATTACGCGATTTGGGATCGAACATCTCTGAATTTTATGTTTGCCGATGATCCTGAGGTTTATGCAAGCACACTGAAAGAAGCGTTTGAAACTGCGGCTGATATGTTTGAAGGTGGTTGTGTGGAACAAATTGAAATTGGGATGCCTAATGGTGATGTGATTCAGGTTGACGCTCGAAGTGTAGATTTTGAAGAAGACAATGAATATTACTAGCTTGTGCAAAAACACCACTGATATGGTATAATAGATACATCTTCAAACAAAGGAAAACGCCCATGAATATCCGTCCCATTCGCAAAGTTGGTGCCAGTCGTCGCGGAACACTCAAGGCTACTTATGGCAAGATTGTCGACACGCTGGGGTTCGAGCCCAATGTGACGCATCTCGACGACCCGCACAAGGTTGACGCGTCCTGGGCATTCGCTAGTGGTCGCTGGCAGGGCTTTATCTGGTGCTATAAGCAAGACGCTGGTGACTGCACCAGCTGGTCGATCGACGGTGATAGAGTGCTGCTTGACACCCTTTTCGGGGCCGACAATATCACCTAAGCTTTGTGCAAGAACACCACAGATATGGTATAATAGACTCATGAACAACAACGGAATGACGAAAAAAGAATTACTCTTGGCCCTTCGAGATGTTGGGGATGATGACGTGATTCATTTCGCATACCCCTCAGGCGATCATTGGCGAACGACGTTGGTGTTGCCTGTCGGTTCGGTGGACACGCAGACCGAGATTGAGCCGAGTGCTTATCATCGAACACTTAAGCTGGCTGAAGACGCTGACACAAGTGTGGAGTATATGGGGACCGAAGCTGTCGTACTTTTTGCTTAAGTTGTGCAAAAACACCACTGATGTGGTATAATAGATACATCTTCAGCAAAAGGAAACACATTGAACAAAGAAGTTAAGCTCACTAAGAATATTCTTGGCATGATTCGGCTCAGCGACATTCGCAGCACGTACACTGGCCAGCGTGGAGCGTGTTGCTGTGGGTGTAAGGGTACTCATCGGTACGCTTCAGCTCATGCCAGCGAGGCATCTTCTGGTCGCGGCTATACTGTGGGCCAAGATGAGATCAGCGACCGGTCTGTGAAAACCATTTTCAACAAGATTAAGAGGTACTTTGACGAAGAGACCAGTGATGCGTACATCACCAGCTCTCCTGGGTTTGGTACCCATCTCGCGATGTTTCATGGCACCCGCACATGGGTTGTCTATCTTACAAAAAATAGTGGTATGATTGTGTAAGATCACCACTGATATGGTATAATAAGATTATGAACACCAAACAGAAACCCTTCGTCATTATTGACGCAGACACGGCTACTTCCCGCAAGGTGACAGTGAGCAATCCAAGCTGGTCGCCCGATATCGTGCGTGTGGAACTCGAAAACCTGACTGTCCTTCACCTTAGCTGGGAAGACGCTGAGCGTCTGGCCGACCAGCTGCGAGTTGCAGCTCACCGTGCCGAGAACGTCGATGCCCGAAAGTCGAAAGCAATATGAGAATCAGAATACTATACGCCGATTGGACACTCCTGCGAGAGCAGGCCGACCTAGCCCGTGAAGACGGCGAGGCCGACACCTATGACACCTATATGGCTGTGACCATGCGGGGCGAGGATGTCTTGGATTCACAACCGTCAGCCTACAACACCGTGTGGGAAGGGTACCGGCCAGCCGAGACATATTCCGACGCCGATGAGCTTATGGGCATCGACCAACAGGTCCTTTCCGAGCTGTGGGAGCAATTCAATATCGGTGATCACGGAGGTCAACGGATCCGCTCGATGTGTGTCGGCGACCAGGTGAGGATCGACGATCGCAAGTGGGTGTGTAAGCCGATCGGCTGGGAACGGTGTGATCAAAACTCCACCAAGCCTGGAATCCGGAAGATGCAACCTGATGCTCCATCACCTTCGTGAGATTGCCGCAGGGGACCCGGTGTTCTGGGTCCCAATGCTTTTTAGTATGGCCATTCCGGCCATCATCTTTTTTTGAGCGTGGTGTGCAAAAACACCACAGATATGGTATAATAGATCCATATTCAAGCCAAGGAAGAATACATGTACGAAGAACTACTCAACGATCTCAACAACCTTCTGCAGCTGCAACGTACCTTCTGTGACAGTGAAAGTGCGGCTGCTCAATGTGGGGCGGCTTCCGATTATCGTCGATTGCACTTCGCTGAAGGTGCATTCTATACCGCACAGCAAGCATTTGAACAGAAGCTCGAGCGCACCGTTGCATGGCTACCAGGATCATGAAAAACAATCTTCCTACATTTTGCGGTAGTGCGTTCACCTGGCGTCCGGTACCTACCTATGATCCTCAACGTCCAGTTGTCGCCAGCGCCGAAGCCAGCGACTTCGGGAGTGCAATTTTCGGCGCCGCCGGCTTCAATATCCGCAGCCACCGCACGGGCAAAGTCCAGTCTTTTCTTCTTGAAGAGACTATTGGAGACTGGGAAGCACCAGAGGCTGAGCTCGAGGGATGGATATTCCGTTCCGAACAGGGCGTACGCGTGATGGTTTTTAACGACTGATTTGTGTAAGATCACCACTGATATGGTATAATAAGATCATGAAAAGCACAACACAGCTCAGCGACCTTCCCTCCCACAGTGACGCATCCAAGATTCTCAGTCGTGGGACGGACTGTTGTCAACAATGGAGGACTCACCGGAAGAACCTCCAACATCTCGCCCGTCAACTTCGTGACCTTGGTGAGGATCCACAGATGATGCTTCAGTATTCCGATGAAGCATATGAATATAACAGGTCCGGTCACTGTGATGGTCACATCGAGGACGTCGAGGACTACATGACTGAGGAACTGGATAACATGTACAGGTCCCTCGGTATTAACAAGTGGTAGTACAAATCCAACAAGGTTACGATTAGGAACTGAGGAAAATTAGGAAAACCCCGGAGATATCTCCGGGGTTTTGTGCAAGAACACCACGGATATGGTATAATAAGATCATGAAAAGCAACGGAATACACGCCCACCGACTTCCACCCCGCACCCGCACCATCAAAAGTGTGTGGCTCGAGAGATGGCGCGCCCATGGTGGAGTTTGGACTCGCCCTGTGGCCAAGGCGGAATATGATCTTCTGAGTGACGGCAGCCCTGATCACTCGTCCCTTAATGTCACCAGGCTTTTGCGGAATAACGGGAACCAGCGTGGCACAACCCTGGGCGGCTATGGCCATCAGGTTCAGGTATGGCAGCTGCAGGATATCCAAGATTCCTCCTGTGAACGGAACCTCATCGCAAATCTTTTCTAAGCTGTGCAAAAGCACCACTGATGTGGTATAATAGATACATCTTTAAGCGGAGGAGTAGAAGCTATGGGATTTGAACTGATCATGAAGTGCGTACTTGGTTACCTTGGCATTTCGGCTGGCCTATTTGGCCTGCTCTGGTCTGCCAAGATTGCAATGACACCGACATCCGCCGCCCTTATTTGCTTGGGCTGGCCCGTTGCCGGTCCGGTATATCTGGGAGCTGCGGTTTATTGGCGCCTTGAAGAATTCATTAAACGTCGCTAGTAGTGTGCAAGAACAGCACAGATATGGTATAATAAGATCATGAAAAGCAAAAACCCCATCAGCAGTGACATGAAAAAACGCATCCTTACCGCTATTCGGTATACCTGGGGTGCGATAGAGGGTGATTGGCGCACCGTCTGTGAGCAAAACGCCTTCGGACGATGTACGCTGTCGAGCGCCATTGAGGGCTGTATCGACGCCGATCGTACTGCCGCCTTTGGGGGTGATGATGAAGCCGCTGAGGCCCTGTACAGTCTGACCTGGCCCGAAATGAAGGCTCTGGGCAACGAGGCCTTGAAAGGATATTTCTAATGAATGTTGGTGATTTGATTAAGTGGAAACGGGTCCGCGGCGACATGAGCTCGCCCCTCGGCTACCGCGTGAGCTGGGTGTATGGTACCATCACCAAGATGAGTCGATGGGCCAACACTGCAGCCGGCCGGGATTGCATTTTGACAGTCCACACCTCCAATGGTCGCCGTATTCGCAAGGCCTCCGTTGTTGAGAGCGTGTGAATATTTAGTGTGGATGTGCAAGAACAGCCCGGAGTCGACTGATGCGTGATATCGCCCTTGCTCTTCGGATCCAGACGGAATACCTTAGGCATGGCCTACAACCGCCTCCGCTGGATTCGGCTCGTTGGGACACAGGAGATGTGCTTGGACAATTCGAGCATGCCTGCAAACGAAAGTTTAGGAAGGCTTTCAAGCTAGCCTACCGAGCCGAAGTCATCAAGATCAAACAAGGCCTCACTAGAGCAGGGTGGCTGGCCATGGGTCATAAACGAACCAGGACTCGAGACCACCGTGAGAGGGTGGTTGATCGACAACTGCTCGAGCTTGACATGCAATTAGCCCTGGATCCAGGCGGTTATGGGACACCAACATGGAAGATGCGGATGGCTTGCCGACGGCGTCTTGTCCACAGATATCTTGTCGGTTGTGCAAGAAGCCAGGAAGACGGTGTATAATAGACTCATGAACAGCACGGATATCGCACAGCTCGAACAACAACTTCCCGCTCTGGACCAGGTCCGGGGTGAGGCATGGAAAGAGTTGAATGAGCACCGCAAGGAGCTCCAGGCTCAGAGCATCGACGCATATACAGCCGCTGGCGGGTGCCCAAAGTGTGGGGGCCGCGGCTGGGTGGTGACCTGGGATACTCTGGATTCAATGTCTGGCTGCTACGCCGAATATGGTCCATGCCCGTCGGAGGAATCCGGTGAGTGCACCCCTGTCACCCGTGAGAGGACCGGTCTTGATCCCAGCTATTATAACAAGTACGACCGCAACCGCGGGATCCCAAAGCACGCCGCATTCCGTACTCCCAAGCTGACTGCTTATGAGGACGCACATACCACGGCCAAAAAGACGTATGACTCTGCAGCGCAGCAGCTCGCGGTGGCCAAGCAGATCACCAAGGGCAAGCTCGTGGAGGTTTTCCGAAAGGCGCGCTCCAAGGGCGCTCCACCCAAAGGTACTCAGGGCAACTTCATTTGGACAGGCTCAAACAGTTGGGGTACCCACAAGGCCGGTCTGAGGCTGAAGGACGGCTCCAAGGTATGGGTTCCGAGCTCAGCATGCCGGGTTCTCGAGACCACGCCGTCTGACGGCTGGACCACTCCGGTCGTGACTGATGGTGTGCCGTTCATCGGTATCACCAAGGCCGCCGGCCCCAACGCGGCACTGCTCCGTACGCTTGAGGGTACGAAAGAATTCTGGGCACCTTATTCACAATGTCCAACATTGAAGGGTGTCAAGAAAGGCCAGTCGGTCAGCGTCACGCTACCACTATGGCTGGCCAAAAAGAATGGAGTATGGTAGAATCATACTTCGAATTATGCAAAAGAAGAGAGCACAGGTGCACTAGAGCGTGAACGATCACACTTTAGTGGTGTGGTGATATTATATAGAAAGGTGAACGGCTCGTGAGCACCTCACGGCTTAGTAACCATTTTTTTGTCTGGTGTGCAAGAACAGCGCAGATATGGTATAATAGACTCATGAACAACGACGGACCCCGTAAACAATCCCTTCGTACCCTACGCGTTGAACTTACCGGCCTTGAGCTTGTTCGTTGCCTTCGTGCCTTCGTTAACGCTCGGTGTGATGCGGTTGGCCTTTCAGGCCACGATGAATTTGATCGGGCCCTCGCTGCTCGCTCGGAAGATGAGGAAGTTTTTCTGGCCCACCTTGCTGAGTTTCGGCTACGTGGAGACCTTATGTCTCTGATCGCTGCTAAGGAATTTGCGCATCTGGTCGCCGAAGGTGACGCTCCCTTTACCCGCCAAGAAGAAGACGCCGGATCATGAACACCGCTGGTACTGCGAAGCAAAAACCTGAATACTGCGCCTTGTGTGGTGAGGAAGAGTCCGAAGAGAATGACGTCCTTCTAGGCCGTGCCCCGGATGGTGACCTGCTATGTGGCGCCTGTGAGGACCGCACGATGCCATGCAATTACTGCCGGTGTGCTCCTTGCCAGTGTGATCGTATTTACGACGAGGCACGTGACAGAGAATTCGATGACTATGATCATGATGAGAGGGATTGGTAATGGATAGACTACTGCAACAGCTCGATGGCGCTCTTCTCGTTCGCTACATTGATGGACAGCTATGGGTATGGCACGGTGGTCAATACATTAACCAGGTGAACCTCATTGGTGAGCAGATCGACACGATTGGCCTGAGCACGTTGTGTGACGATGTTATGAGTGTGGAGGATGAGCTCCTCAGCGGACTAGCTCACCGCAAACAAGAGGCTGGATAATGTGCAAGAACAGCGCAGATATGGTATAATAAGATCATGAAAAACGCT
>Ga0310342_100001371_pt1 | contig 15079 bp, 9 predicted proteins | sample S15DNA20500_MG_FD_206155 | JGI IMG/M metagenome (GOLD analysis project Ga0310342, IMG submission 206155) | Marine microbial communities from station ALOHA, North Pacific Subtropical Gyre - S1503-DNA-20-500_MG | ecosystem: Environmental > Aquatic > Marine > Oceanic | place: Pacific Ocean: North... | reverse complement strand
GTTTTCGGATTGAACCCAGGGAAAGTCCTTATCCTTATCCGGGGTTGTTGTTACGGCTTGATTGGCCAAGCGGCACCAAGAGTTACTTCACACATACTCAGCAACTTTGGGACGTGTTCGCCCGAGGTGAACTTCCTGCTTTTGTAAAAGGTGTCAATTTGACTCGAGTCGAAGATGATGGTAAAGAAGAATGGAAACAAAAATACGAACGTGCGTGTAAAGCACCCTTTCACGAAGCATGACAAAAATGAAGGTAGGGATTCCGAAAATTGGTTGACAGCAAAAAACCCCGGCAGGGGCCCCTTTTTTTCACGGGGCCAAAACTTTGCAGTCGATCATCTTCTGGAAGGTCCACTGTTGGAATGGGGGTTCTCGATTTAAAAATTGAACTGGCGACACAACCATTCATATCGGCGCGGTGATTCATCTTATACGCAGGTGTTAACTGGGGGCAATGTGCTATTTGGGGTACAATGTGATTTTCTCTTGTGAGATGTCCCTACTTGTGCGTCGAGTGAGGATTTGCAGATAATCGCAAAACGGTGAAAACTATGTCCACAACGATAGCAAAAAGACTCGACAACTCGACAGCTTCCATCGCGTCCGCACCGACGCCACTTTTGGTTGTCAATGGTGAAAAGGCGCAGGGCAATATCCAGCGAATGGCTGATTATTGCCATCAACATGAATTAGTCTATCGCCCACACACCAAGACTCACAAATCCAAGCAGGTTGCCAAATTGCAGTTGGCGGCCGGTGGTAGCGGGCTGACGGTTGCCAAAGTGGGTGAGGCTCGGATCATGGCCGAGGTGTGTGACAACCTGCTGATTGCTTACCCGACGGTTGATCATGCTCGTTGTGTGGAGGTGGCCGATTTGGCGCATGACGTTCGCCTGATGGTTGCCGTCGATTCAACCGTAGCTGTGGATGCCCTGGCCGGAGCGGCCCAACGTGCGGGCAGCACAATTGGTATCCTCGTCGACCTTGATGTGGGTGTGGGGCGTACGGGGCTACAGTCGATTCCTGATACCGTGGCGTTGGCCCGGCGAGTGCATCAAGCCAGCAGCTTGCGGCTGGACGGGCTGTTTTGTTATCCGGGTCATATTTTGGGTACCGTAGCCGAACAAACACCCAAGCTGAGGCAGCTTTCAGAATTTCTCAAGGAGGCAATGGATCAATGGAAACAGCAGGGATTGCCTTGTGAAACCGTTTCCAGTGGTACTTCGCCAACGGCTTTCCAGTCACACTTGGTTCCCGAGCTCACTGAGATTCGACCTGGCACCAATATCTTTAATGATCTCAATTTGACTTATGGTGGTTATTGTCAGATGGAAGATTGTGCTGCCCGTATCATTACGACGGTTGTCAGCAATGCGGTTCCCGATCAGATTGTTCTCGATGCCGGTTCGAAAACTCTCTCCAGTGATCTCTGCGGCCCTGCGCCCCATTCGGGCCATGGTTACATTGTCGAATTCCCGGAAGCTAAAATTAAGAGATTGACCGAAGAACATGCGCAGGTAGACGTTTCTGCTTGTGACCATCGTCCCGTCATCGGCGAACGGGTTTCCGTGATACCCAACCATATCTGTGTTTGTGTCAATCTTCAGGACCGCATCTGGTGGCAGGAATCAGGCAGTGCACCCGAGATTCAGGCGTGGAACGTTGATGCGAGGGGAAAACTGTCGTAGTCTTTGCTCGCAGGCGGACCCAATACGTCACGGGTCGTTTTCGATCAATGGCGACCCAACAATAGGAACGCTTCCGTTTACATCTCCAGGTATGCCAGATTGCATTAACCTGAAAAACTTTTGTCGAAGGATCATCGATTGTGAAAAGGCTGTTAATCGATTCTCATTTAGATCTTGCCTGGAATGCGCTGTTCTGGGATCGCGATCTGACCTTGTCGCTCGATGAACTCAATCGACGCGATGCGATTCATTCAGATAACATGGCTCGCGGGCGCGCGACGACTAGCTTGCCGGAGTTGCGTCGTGGTGGCGTGGCCGTTTGTCTGGGTACACTCATGGCGCGGGTTGCCTATGGCAAGCCTGGGATCTTCAGTAGTACGCTGGATTATGCGAGTCACCATGCAGCCTACGCTGCGGCGCAAGGTCAATTGGCTTACTATCGTCGCCTGGCAGAAGTCGGTGAAGTGACCTTGATTGGGACGACAGCAGAGTTGGACGCCCACTGGAAAAAGTGGCAAGCTGCCGAATGTTCCGAATGGCCTGAACTGCCGGTAGGCATCATTGTTGCCATGGAAGGCTGTGACGGGATCGCCGAGCCAGCGCAGGCGACGGAATGGTTTCAGGACGGACTGCGATGCACAAGCTTGGTGCACTATGGGACAAGCGCCTACGCACATGGAACCGGGGAAGAAGGGCCCCTTTCGGATGCAGGCAGGGAGATCCTTAAGCGATTTGCGGAAACTGGCATGATTCTTGACGTGACACATTTAAGCGACGAAAGTTTTTTCGAAGCGATCGAAGTGTTCGATGGACCATTGATGGCAAGCCATCAAAATTCTCGCGCGTTGATACCGGGTCAGCGGCAGTTTGCGGATGAGCAAATTCAGCAAGTCATTCAGCGGGATGGAATTCTCGGTTCAGCGTTGGATGCCTGGATGTTGTGTAAAGGTTGGAAACGGGGTCCTTCGTTGGAAACGACAACCTCTCGCGATCAGGTTCAAATTGACGCGGTTGCGGACCACATGGATCATATTTGCCAGTTGGCCGGTAATTGCTCGCATGTGGCCATCGGTAGCGATCTGGACGGCGGTTTTGGTACCGAACAGACACCAAGTGGATTGGAAAGTATTGCCGATCTGCAAAAGTTGGCTGATATCTTGTCCAGAAAAGGCTACGACGACGGCTCCATTGATGCGATTTTTCATGGTAATTGGCTGCGTTTTTTTCGACAGCATTTACCGGAAAAATAAAACAAGATCTGGGAGGAACATCACAGGTGAAACACAGTTCAGAGAGGTTTTTAACGACTCACGTGGGAAGTTTGGCAAGGCCAGCTGACCTGCTCGAAATGATGCTGGCCAAAGAGCAAGGTGAATCCTATGACGCGGCCGCTTTTTCACAGCGAGTCAAGACGGCTGTAGCTGACATCGTTAAGAAGCAGGTCGACACCGGTGTGGATATCATTTGCGATGGCGAACAGGGCAAGGCAAGTTTTCTCACGTATGTTGCGGAACGACTTGGCGGATTCGAGCCAAGGACAGTGGATGCTGGCGAAAATCTCTGGAAGGAATCACGGGAGGTGATTGCATTTCCCGAATTCTATGAATGGAACAAGCGGACTCGCACTGGAATTGTTGTGCAACCAACGGTGATGTTCTGTACCGGACCGATTACTTATAACGGCCAAGCTGCCCTGGAATCGGACCTTGCCAATCTTAAAGCGGCCACCGATCATCTGCAGTTCGAAGAAGTGTTCATGCCGGCAATTTCACCTTCAGATATTGAAGGCCGCCAGCTGAACGAATATTACAAATCGGATGAAGAATACCTGTACGCGATCGCAGATGCGATGAGTGAGGAATACAGGAAGATCGTGGACGCTGGATTTTTACTGCAAGTGGATGATCCGCGATTGGTGACCTACTACATTTCCCAACCGCAAGCGAGCATTGAAGATTGTCGCAAGTGGGCGGAGCTTCGTGTTGAAGTTTTGAATCATGCCTTGCGCGGAATCCCGCCGGAGTGCGTTCGTTTTCACACCTGCTATGGTATCAACATTGGGCCTCGTGTTCACGAGATGAACTTGAAGGATATTGTGGATATCATGCTCAAGGTCAATGCAGGGGCCTATTCCTTTGAGGCTGCGAATCCCCGACATGAACACGAGTGGAAAGTGTGGGAAAATGTCGCTTTACCAGAAGGGAAAATCATCATTCCTGGAGTGATCTCCCATTCCACGAATCTTGTCGAACATCCTGAACTGATTGCTGACCGTCTGACACGATTTGCCAGCGTTGTGGGTAAGGAAAACGTCATCGCCGGAGGTGATTGTGGCTTCTCTTCTTTTGCCAACACAGAACCTGAGATTCACCCAACCGTTGTATGGGCAAAGTTTCAGGCGATGGCCGAGGGAGCGAAACTGGCCAGTCAAGAACTATGGGGTTAAGTGTTTTGTTGTTGGTTGCTGGTCAAACGGCTATCCCGATCAGGGCCACGTTGCACTTTAGCAAGGCGGTTACTTGATCGTCGTGATGCACCGGCCCGTTCATCACAGGGCAGCCAAGCCCCGTTGAACAACTCCTCGTCAATCCTCACGATCCAGTTCTCTTATTGACTCGTTGTTGTTGAATTCCGAGGGGTCGTTTCCTGCGGAGCCACTGTCACCTGTCGAGTTGCCGAGATCAGCAGGATTCGATTCGTCGTTGAGACCGGAAAACGGATCACTTTTGTCGTCAGTTGGTTCATCATCGTGTGCCAGGCCTGCGGCTGGTGGAGTGGAGGTGTTTTCCGGGGACTCGACAGGTGCCATTTTTTTGAGATGTCCAGGCAACAACCACGGTGCAAAAGCTTCCATTTCAGGGGCAAGTTTTAGCGGATCACGACTCCAGTTTCCTGGCAGCCACCAAAGGACTAGTTGGGCGATTGCCAGTCCGGCCAGGCCGCCAAGACCGACTTTAATCACTTCGAACAAGGGGTTTTTAGTTTTGCGCCGTGGTACAGTGTTGCGGGCAGGAAGGACTTCTGTTGGGGGTAAACTTTCGGCAACATCGAAAATGAAAGGTTGCAGCTTGGCTGGCTGCGGCTGTTCGTGGATAGGTTCCATCGAGAGTTCATCTTCAAAATCTGAGGATTCGATCGTTTCTTTTCCAGAGGTTGATTCTTGGTTGGGTGTAACCTTTGCCGCCCCGTGAACGAGGTTGTCGTTCAGGACAATGAGTTCTGGTGGAAGATGCACCAATACGTCTTCCAACGGATAGGTCGCATCGCATAGAGGACACTGAACCTGCGCTGTCTGCGGGACTTCGGGTGCACGAATCGATTTTTGACAATGGGGGCATTTGGCAATTAACATCGGAAGTTTGCCTGGCAATAGTGTTGGGTTGCGGTTTGCAGATGCGAACATCGAGTGTTCAGGATTGTCGGGCTGAGGTTGGCAGTAGGCTCTGTATCGTATGGGTTGTTCCTCTTCCAACCAGGATCCCAGCTATTCCGCTAAATCCGTATAAATAGGTAGGTGGCGATGTTCAATCTCCAGTGATAATAAATTCATCGCCGTTACATAAAGTCGACCGACGCGAGTTCCCCAGCGATCGGGAATCGGATGATGAACGTGCCAGCTGCCCGCCAAAGGTCCTTCTGTAATTTGGTTTTCAACCAGCAGAGGATAAAGTTTTGAATTCCAGGCCTCCCAATACTGGCCGCCCATATGATACATGGCTTGGGTGCCGTAGTACCAATAATAAGTATCTCGCTTGGGCGAACGCGTGGTACCCAGGTCGGGTAGATTTTGCAGCAGGTAGTCTGCACCACGGTTCATAGGTGGTTGATTGCGGTTGGAGCCAGAATAGAATCTCATCAACATTCCCACGGACGTCATACAGGGTGTAGGGAGTTTGCCGTGTTCTTGTTGCTGTGATGCATAGGGGTTGTAAACAAAAAGATGTGATCCTTTTGTACCGCCTTGGGCAAGCCTGATCCATTTCTGGATTCGCTCGAAGCTTTCTCGAGGCACCTGCAGACCGGCCAACCTGCCGCTGTGCAGCGCCATCATCATCCAGCCGGTGACGGACGTGTCGGAACCCACTTGGGGGCGATATCGCCATCCTCCCCTTTCTTTGTGCTGACTATCAACAGCATATTCAATCGCCAATTGCGCGTGTTTTTCCAAGTCCGGATCCCAGGTCATTCCATACGCCTCACAGATCGCCATCGTAGCAATAGCGTGACTGTAAAGAGCACTGCTTAAGTTGGAACGCTCGTCTTCCGGAAGATACAGGTCACCATTGTCCTGTTGATTGCGGATCAAAAATTCGAGCCCGCGCTCAACGACTTCCTGGTATTTGCTACTCTGGTGGTGATATCCGGCTCCTAAAAAGGCCATTAACGACAGTCCTGTAGCTGCAGTATCCGAATGTAAAACGATGTCCTCATCAATTTCATCCTGATAAGGTTTTCCTGTTGCGTAACCGTGCAAGCTCCAACGACCGTCATCTCCTTGATGACGGGCCAGAAAAATGAGTCCGAGTTCAACCGCTTTTTCCGTTTTAGACAAGCTTGGTCCGACACTGCCGCCAGCCTGGTCCCCCTGGCGTCGTCCTATGCGCTGCTGGAATCCGGGCGCCGTAACTCGGGATACGGTGGTGGGTGACGGACTTCCACTGGACTGTCGATTGATAAAACGAACGTCACTCAGGTTGAATTCTTCGCTGTTGGGTGAAGCGCGTCGCCGTACAATCCCCGGGTCGACAGTTAAAGTCGACTCTTTTGCCAAGCCACCCGGGCCCGCTGGCGCCGCAGTTGTGAGGTTGGTTTGGCCTGGCTTGCTTCGCTTGACCACCGAGGAATCAAGTAGGGAGTCTGCGGTTGAAGGATTGTCCTGACCGGCGTTCGGGTTGTTTGTGCCATCCTCCTTGACGCCAGCAGTCGACACGGAACCAGCAGGTACCTTAACGGTAACACTTGCCTGCGGCAGTTGGCTGCTGGGTTGAGAACGTGTTGTTGGTGTCTCTTCGGAGGATTCTTGAGCAATAGGTCCTGCGGTAGCTGACGGTTGATCCGTTAGCTGACGACGTGGCTGTCGGCCAGTGATCATGCCGCCGGGCAGGATGGCAACTTCGAGGCTTGCTTGTGGAACTGTTGGCCGGGTGGCTGCTTTCACCGCTTGTGACGTACCACCTCCGCTGCGGACAACCTCGGGAGCCGTTTCCTGAGGTTGGGCGCGCCCAAGCTGAAGAACAGCAACGGCCTGGGCACTGTTGCGACGGATGGGTTCGCCCGGTTGCGCTTCAGCGGGTCGGCCCGTCTGGAGTTCGTTACCGCCACTATCGGTACGAACCAGGGAAGTAGCCGTTTTGCCGGTATTGGATGAGCGGATTTCACCAGCACCAGAGGCATCCGGTGCTGCAGGAAGGATGGCGGCTTGGGTAGAAGCGATGGCTGGGACAAAACGATCATCGCTGGTACGGCGAGCAACTGCCTGGATACGAACATCGGTCTTCAGCTCCGGTTGGCCACCGCCGGCGGCAGGTCCTGCACCCGTGTTGGAAACAGTCCGCTCAGGCCCAGTATCCACGTCGAGACTGCCTGGGCTGGCAGTGACATCCGCTCTGTGTGCCTTGGCTGCTGATCGTTCTAACGCGGCGCTGCTGCTGGCTTGGATTTCTGCGGGGTGCGGACTCCCCACGGTCGTGGCTGTGGGGACATCGATTGCCGAAGCCAAGGCACTTGGGATTTGCGCGTTGGCACGTGAGCGAGCGACGAGGGCCGGCTCACCAGGTGTGATCGCTGGACCTTCGGGCAAGGTCTGAGATGTTCGATCTCGCCGGGCTGATCCGGAGGCAACGGAGGCCGGCCGGTCGCTTGCTGGTGACGAGCGTTGTAGATTTGTGGAATCACCAACACCTGTCATTCCGCGCCTGCCTTTGGTCAAAGCGGTAAGTGACGGTACTATGGAATCTTGGTCCGGATTGGGAACGACAGCTTCAGCCGGGCTGGCTACTGGAATCGGTGAAACCGCGGTGGTTGCTACCTGGGATGTTTGTCGTGGTTGTTGTCGATTGGTGTTATCTCGAGTGATTGATGGTTGATCGTTTTCCGAGTCAACCCTTCGTTTTGCACGACTTAATTGTGCGGTAGGACTCAAGGCAGGGGTTGCCAATTGTTGAACATTGTGATTTGCCTCGGGAACGGGTGTTGGTTGTCGTGCGATTTGGCTGGTGGATGGATCAATTTCACGATCTGAAACTGGCTGAGGGGATTGAACGGATTGTTGAGGTGTCTCGACTTCTGTCACGCTTGGCATGTTCCGTCTGAGAGAACTTTTGTCCAGTGACGGATAGGGTAAACTGGCCAGTTCTGGCTCTGGTTGATCTGGCTGGTGCCGGGAAGCAGCTTGTTGAGCTACTTTCATGGCAATTTCGGGTGTCGGTTGTGGCTTGGTCGGTGTTTCGTGTGATGGAGATGTTCTGCTAGTCAATTGTGTTTCTTGTGGAGCAGGATCAGCAGAAGCTTCGGTCGTTTCGGTCCGTTGGGGCGGATGAATCAATACTGGCGAAACAGTCATGGTGATCTCAGCCGGATTTCGTCGAGTTGTCGCTGGCGCTGTTTCGGTGGGCGTTGGTTTTTCAGATGCAATACGGCGTTGGGGTGGGGATCGGTCGACAGGTTGTGGGCGGGACTCGACTTCTGTGATTTGCCTTGCTTTTGATGGAAGAGAAGTTGGTTGCTTCACCACCGATGTTTCGTCGGGTTTTGGCTTTTGCTCCGCTACCGTGGCAACTTCGCCGGTTGTGTCAATCGTTGGTGCATCGACAACAGGAACGGGACTGACCTGGGCTCGACTCAGCGGTGAGTTGTGTACACTCTGTCGTGGTACAGTTTCTGTCTGTGGCTGTCGCGGCAACGGATTGGGCCGTGCTGAAACGGTTGGTTCAACCACCAATGAAGGTTTTTGTCGCGGTTGTTGAGATGCGGAGTCATGGACGGCTTGCCTTAGATCGTCGGGGTTTGGGTCGGGAGATTCTGCCATGACGGGTTGTTGAAAAACCGAAGGCTGCTGAACGGCTAAGTCCTTCTGCATTTCCAGATATTCGGGAATCACAACCTCTTCAAGGTGGGGTTGGATCAGATCGGTGTTGGAGTCGGTTGCATCTGTAAGTTCCGTCATCAACGGCTGCCACACCGCGCAAACAACTAACAAAATGACGTGCAGGATCAAACTGATCATGAACGACAATTGGATCCCACGACGGACGACCCACGATCGTAAATGGCAGAGACCGAATAAAGTCAATGCCGTGGTTGCACCTAGTCCAAATAGCAGACCCCATTTCATCCGAATGTAGTCATCGCCGCTGAGTACTTGTAATGTGATACCGGCAAGAATACTGGACAGGATGACCACCGAAAAATTGACCGGCCAGAGTTGTTCTTCGAACGTTGGCTGGGTTGGCAGACTGATTTTGCGCACTGTATGCCGTCGTTTGGCCATGATGCGCTCACTTGTCGGTAGGGCGGGTTGTCACGACGTAGTCAACAACTTTGGCTTGATTGCAAAGATTCATGACGGTTACAACGTGCTTGTGCCGACAGTTTTCATCGGCTCGAATAATAACCTTTTGATGTGCGGGATTGTTGGCAACTGCCTGGCGTAGAGCGTTTTCAACACCCTCCTTATTCGTGGCGGTTCCACCAATGTACGTTTTGCCCTCGGCATCGATGTTGATGAAAATTTCTTTGCTTTTCAGAACGAGCGGTTGTGCTTCGCTCGCCGAAGGTAAAGTAACGTCCAATTCCCGATCCTCTTCTGCAAACCTTGAAGCCACTAAAAAGAAAATTAACAGCAGAAAAACAATGTCAATTAATGGCGTGATACTTAGCTGGCTAAGGACGATGCTTTTGCGAATGCGAACGGTCATTGTGGTGTTGATTGAGGATCGGAGGTCGTGGAACCAACCGTTGCTTCATCAGTTGAGCGATCATCGTTTTTGTCTGTTTTTTCAGGCAAACGTTTTTTGCTAATTCGTAATCTGCCTTCGTAACGCTCGATCTGCGGCATGATGTTAAAGAGCATCTCATTGATTTCATGGAAGAGCATCTGAATCCGGCCCTCAAAATAGTGAGCCAGCATGGCGGCTGGAATGGCGACAACGAGTCCTCCTAGGGTGGTAACCAGCGCAACATAAATTCCTTCGGCCAGGAAGTTAGTTTTGTTTTGGCCGGGCATAAGTTGGGTCGTATCGAAAAAGGCTTGAATCATGCCCCAGACCGTTCCTAGCAGACCCATCAAGGGGGTCACCGCTGCTGCGAGACTCAGCCAGCGCACATTGGTGTAGAGTCGGTCAGCTTCACGTTCGCTGGATTCTTTGACAGCTTGTTCGACTTCCAATTGTGGCCGGCCCACTTTCAACAACATTGCTCGAATCACGGTTGACGCTGCTGAAGGATACCTTTGGCAAACACGGTAGGCCTGGCGCGGGTCAAAACCGTTGGATGAATCGGAGAGTCCACCCAGTTCTTCAACTAACTGTACAGGCATCACTTTTTCCCGGCGAAGAGCAAGCCCACGTTCAATGCCAAAAGTGGCCGCCAACAGGGACATGAGTCCAATCGGAATCATGAGTAAACCGCCTTTCAACAGCAGATGAACCAGGTTGAGATGTTGGCGATCTTTCTCCGGGCCCACGGTTGGGCTGTCGTCGGCCCCGCCTTTTTCGTCAGCGACCAACTCGTTGTCGGTAGGCAGGATTTTGTCTGATTTCAGAGATGACGGACTGGAAGTTTCGGTTTGTGCTCTGGTTATTCTAGTCAGCCAGAGTGACATCAAGACCAGTCCGACAATCAAAGCTGACCAGCGAGCGCAGTCGAATGGTAAAGCAGTTGGATCCAGCAACATCGCACGTTTCGCCTTACTGGCGAGCGTTTTACCATTCATCGTTTTTTCGTTCGTCCAGCGCATTGTTCTCTCAACCGATCAATCGCTAAGTCCCCAGACTTACACGCATACCAGTGGTGATACGAGTAGGCGTTTACCGTGGATCAACTCGTAATCCCCTCTTCAGTTGCTTCTACCTTGCGGGTGAAAGTCAATCATGGTGACGACTTCAAGTCTTTGATTTTTTCAGCGGCGACATTTGCCAGGTCACTCTCGGGATCTTTTTCGAAAACGACAGCATAGAACCCTCTGGCATTCTTAATGAGCATTTGTTTTTTTGCCGAATTGTTAGTTTCGCCCGCCAAGATCAAGCTGGTTTGTGCTGCCTGAAATGCTGATCGTGCCTGCCAGGGCTTGATGTCGTCTCCCGCCTGATCGCCTCCAAAGCCGTAGAGAACCCGCCGATAGTTCTTCAGGGCAGCAACGAAATCCTTCTTGGTAAAGTCGACTTCGCCCATATGGAAGCGTGCCCGGGCGCCGAGTTCATTACGCGATTGCTGCACCACTTTTTCGAACGCCGCAAACGCGTCATCCAACTGGTCTAAATGGTGGTAGGCCACACCTTGCTCAAATAGGGATTCTTGCACATAGTCGGCTTTGGGGAATTTTTCAGTAATCACCGTCAACCACTCGAGACTCGTCGACCAATCTTCCAACGCTGAGGCACATTGTCCACCATGCAACAGTGCCAGCACAGTTAGGTTTTCGGGCAAGGGTGTTTGTCGAGCTGTGTCATAAGCAGCAAGGGCTTCCTTGTACCTTTCCAATTTGAAAAGACATTCACCACTCATGAAACGGCCGTCTGCGACATGTTCACCTGCAGGAAATTGTTTGATCAGCTGAGTGAACTGTACCAGTGCGGGGTCAAAATTATCGGCACGATAGTGCGACCATCCCAACATATAAGTGGACTTCTCGACAATTTGTTGATCTTCAGATAATTCACCGGCCTTGGCAAAGCTAAGGGTCGCTGGCCTGAATTGATTTTTTTTGTATTGGGCGCGACCAACGTGATACCAGGATTCGCCAGCCAGTTCGTGATCGGAAAAACGATTGGCAAGTTGTTGGAAAATTTCTAATGCCGTCTCATGTTCACCAGCCGACTTCTCTGACCATGCCAATTCGTATAACACGTTTGGAGTTTGCCCGAAATCTGGCCAATTCTTCAAGATTGTTTTAAAAGAGACCGATGCCTCTGGATATTTTTCCAGCGCCACCAAACTCGTACCACGTAAATAGATCGCTTCAGCCCTTTCTTCGCTTTGGGAGTCCAATTCGAGCAAACGGTTAATGTCGGTGATCACACCTTCGTGCTTGTCAACACGTTGTCTGCAGATGGCACGCGCATAGAGGGCTTGGGGGAATAGGTCGTGTTGGGGATGTTTTTCAATCAAGTTTGTATGCGTTGCTTCTGCTTTTTCGTGAGCCTGCTGTCGCATCTCGGCAAGACCTTTGCCGTAGTAGGCGTGCGGTGCTAATGACGATTGTGGCCAGCTCGTCACGACTTTGCCGTAATGACTGGCTGCTTCGTTCATTTTATTATTGTCGAAGTGACATTGTGCCAGACGGAAATGAATACGGTCGCCAAGTGGTGTGTCAGGTGATTGACTCAACGATTGGTTCAGTAGGTCAATTGCCTCGACGGGTCGAGACATGTGATGCAAGCTTCGTGCCAGCATGATTACCGTTTCTCCTGCTCCCGACCAGTTCGTATCCACTCGCAGAGAATTGTCAAGCGACTGGCTGGCTTGTTCAAATAGTTGTAGATGGAATTGGCTGGCCCCCACTAAATAAAATGCTTCGGCCCGCAAAACGACGTCCTCGATTTCGTTCAAGGGATCACTAAAAGCAGAAATCGTGGGCCGGTATTTTTTTTGCAGAAACATGGCCGTTGCGTATCGAACCCGCCAGGCAGGTACTTCGGGATGATCTTCGTGTTTTTCTATTAATTGTTGATACATGTCTTCAGCTCGTGCCGGATCGTCTGACATCAGGTGCGATTCTGCGGCCACGCGCAGTACGTCAGGCGTCAGCGCATGCTGTTTAAAACGGTTGGTGAACTGAATCGAAAGCGATGAAGTTTCTTCATACTGCTTGAGCTCCAACGCGGCATAACAGGCGTTATACAGGGCTTGAGGTGCGAGCTTATGATCGGGATGATCCTGGGCAATTTGAATGAATTGGTCCATGGCTTCACGCTGTTGATCGGTAAGTTCGTAAATTGCATCGGCCAGGTCCATCTTCAATTCGACCAGAAAATTCGAATTTTTCGATTGAGGCAAGATTCGTTCGGCTAACTGGACAACATCCGTAAATTCGCGATTTCGAATCAATAGCTGGCAAATCCAATGGGCCGCCTCGGGAACGTCATCACTGCCAGATGCCATCACTCGATCCAGCCATTGACGAGCATTTTTCGATTGCTCAGCGCGGTAATAGCAACGGCCCGCATCCAACATCGACGTGAGGGCATAACCCGATTCGGCGAACCGGTTCACGATCGAGGCATACAAGTCTCCCGCGGCTGCATAATCTTTTTGAAGCACTGCACAATGCGCCTGCCGGTAAGCCGCGCGATCAGCTTGGGGGAAATCAGGCTGTGACGATGCTTTGGCAAATAGCGTGCGAGCACGATCAACGTCACCCTGGTGCAGGACGGTTTCGGCTTTGCGCATGCCAACTTCGGCTGCGTAGTCGTGATCGGCGTAGGCCGCCAGAAAGGAGGTATAAGTAGTCTCTGCCCCAGCGAAATCTTTTGACTCCTCTTGCGCGACACCCAATGCATAAATGCCGTCGGCGCGCATGACAGAATTGGGATGGTTTTCAACCAACTGACGGTAGGCTTTCATTGCCTCAGCGCGGTTGTCTAATGCGTAGTGGCATTCGCCAATAAAGAAAAGAGCCTGATCGGCGTATTTGCCCTGAGGGAAATTAGTCATCAGTGCCGAGTAAGTTTCTTCAGCCTTGGCATAACGTTGTTTCTTTTTTTTCTCGTTCGGCTCTTCTACTTTTGCAATTTTGAAGTGGACTGACCCTAAATTAAGATAAGCATCTTCCAACAGTGCGAATCGTTTCTCCCCCGGCTTCTTCTGATCAACCAAAGGTTGAAAACAATTCGCTGCCTGTTCCAATTCGTTGGTCTGTAAATAGCAAACCCCCAGATAATAACGAGCTTCGGCGGCACGTAGATGATCAGGAAACTCTTTGAGAAATCGCTCCCATTCCTCGATGGCAAGATCGTACGATTGATTATTTTGAAAATTGGCCGCGTCTCGATAAACGTTGAGCGGTTCTTCTGCATTGATCATGCCAGTTTGCAAGACAAACAATGGCAGCAGGATCGCGAAATTGACCGCAGCTGGGAATGTTCGGCAAATCCTGCTGTGCGATTGTTGCCGACGGTTCCCCTCCCGCGGTTGCCTTTTTTGGCAATGCGATTTGAGTGATATTTTTTCGAAGTTACGATAAAATCGCGACATTTTCATGCGGTTGATGACTCCAAGCGGATCAATCATTGAAGTTACCTTGGGTCGCTGTGAGGTTCACTCGGTAGATTGAACGAACGCGTCGCTGGTAGTTGCGTCGACCGCGGCTTCGCGCGAGGTGACATTCGGTTGGCGACGGTGGTCGATTATTATCCGCTGGAACAAGGCCCTGCCGCGGAGCAGGCGACGGGATAAGGAATAGGTGCCATTTGTCGTTTTCTCTCTGTTCATCCTCGTCGACTGCTTACAGTTTACTAAACGATTTCAGACCAGGAAACGGTCTGGCCAATGATTCCTAGCACCAAATGGACAAATGGGCGAGCTTACAAAGGGCCTTTTGGTCCATTCCTCTTCGATTGTTATTGTCAGTTGTCTAGGATTGTTTAGGATCCGTATTGTATCCCTTTTGCCAAGGAAACGGACAGGAAACGTTGCTACAACCTCACAAAATGCCCAAGCCCCATATCATCCAGCTTCGTGGACCCTGGAAATGCCACCGGCTGAGTCCGTCGGATTCACTTGGAAAAGTTGGAATCCAGTCGAACGAGTTTTCACTCTCCGATCCGACCATCGTTCGAGTACCTTTTGATTGGGAAGACGTGATTTCGAGCCAATTTCAGGGAAAAGTCAGTTTTCGGCGTATTTTCCATTTTCCGGCGGAAATCAACTCAAAAATGCGCATCCAACTTGTTCTGGCCCGGCTTGCTGGTTGCGTAAAAGCCAGCCTCAATCAGGAATCACTGGACAACAATCTGAGCCGAACCGTTACTGGTGAGAGGCATGATGGGATCTTCGAGATGCGCTTCGAGGTAAGTCCTATCTTGTTTACAGAAAATGAGTTAGATGTAATTTTCGATGTTATGAATTGGAAACAATCACCTGATTCTGGAACGAGTAACGTTGGAATTCAGTCTCCACGGCAACTGCTGGGTGAGGTCCGATTAGAGATATACCAGTAAATTACAAGCATTTGT
>Ga0310342_100001369_pt1 | contig 15094 bp, 4 predicted proteins | sample S15DNA20500_MG_FD_206155 | JGI IMG/M metagenome (GOLD analysis project Ga0310342, IMG submission 206155) | Marine microbial communities from station ALOHA, North Pacific Subtropical Gyre - S1503-DNA-20-500_MG | ecosystem: Environmental > Aquatic > Marine > Oceanic | place: Pacific Ocean: North... | reverse complement strand
AAGCTACTCACCGTGGTGCGCCAGTTTTGGCGCCAGTCCCCACCCCAGCGGATCGCAACCCCCTCTTCCTCCGCACATCGGAGGATCCAGCCAGCAATCATACCGAATCTAATGTGATCACCCCAGACATCGTGTCCCCCGTAGGGGCAAATATCTACAGCGCGGCTGGGATTTACATTGTGTAGCGATTCGGGGAATCTCTTCTTGCTATGCCCAGAATCATAGGCAGCGGTCTGGTCTTCCTCTGTGCGATGACCACAGATAATGGAGAAGTCGGGACCATCCAGAATGGCCCGATTCAAAACGCGCTGAAGCCTCGGGTCTAATGTCTCCAGCTTCTGCGTACTACTGATTCCAAACTTGGGCATATTAAAGTCCTGCCATCCTACGGATAGTGTTCACACCAACCAGCGAATCGTTGATCATTCGGTTTATCTTGTCTACTGCTTCGCGCTTCTCACCGGCACTCAAACCAGATCTCCTGACCGCACGCATGCGCTTCCTCAGTGCCTTGATCTGCTTGATCCTCCCCTTTGCATAGGGCAGGTACTTGAGTAGGTCTGCATTCTCCAGTCGATACTCCAATGCAGCTTCAGGGTCTTCCGTCTTCAAGTAGTTGAAGGTACGGTTCACACCCGCGGCAGCATCGTATACCTGATAGAACGAATCCAATCGTCCGGCAGTGCTCTCGGGTCTAACGAATCTGCTACGCAGGAAGTCGGGGCTCTCCTTCCACGGCTTACCTGTAGTCAATAGGTTGATGCCGGTATCCATGGCAGCAATCCCCCACGATCCGATGCCACCCGCGTATCCCTTTAGGAGGTGGTCGATCTGTAACGGGCTGAACCCTGTCAAGCGACCCATAGCTCTGGCAGTATCACTCGTTCCAGGCATCGCACCGTGACCACCCTCGATCCCCTCCATGTAGAAGGGGATGATCTCCCTGTCTCTGAACATGTCTTTGTTGAAGTAAAGTTCAACCATGGGCTTAAGACCCTGAGGGATTGGATTCATCTGGAACGTACTCATCACCGCATGCTTGAGGGAGCGAACCGTATCCGCATTCGATTCACCCATCACCCAGCGGGTCATAACCTCCGGCAACAACTTGAATATCACGCCAGCCTCGAACGGTGTTGGCATTGCGAAAGTGTATCCACCGGGAAGCGCCGCTATCCAGTAGTCATCACGGATCTGCCTGCTAACCTTCTCATACTCTTCTTCGTCGTACATCATCATCGTGTACAGCATGGTCATGGCAGCAAGGAATCCACCACGTCGAGCCATCGACATCTGTATGCCCTTGGTATCACCGCGAAGTGCGGAACCCTTACCGCGAGCGTTCCTCCACATCTGGTCGATACCCTGGATCCGAGCATTCATAAAGGGCACGGTCGCAGTAACGAATCGAAGGGCTTGGCTGGCACCACGGCGACTGAAGTTTAGAACCTCACGCGCCTGCCATGCAGCTTCACCTCTTGCTTGACGCTCGATCACCCTGTCTACGAACTCGCCAAACCCCTGCGGCTTGCCGCCCGGATTTGTCTCCATGAACTCAGACTTGTACGCGTTGTACTTCGCCTGAAGTTCCGCGCGAGCGTTGCCACCTCGATAGTGATCACCGAGCTTCTCCCTCTCCTTGAGTAGGGTGCTCTCGTATATCCTTCCCCGGGTTGCAGCCTCTGCCTTGTTGCCAGCGTCAGTGAGGAAGTCCCATGCCCCAGTGAAGGGAGCAAGGACTGTCCAACCCTTTTCAATCTTGGGCGCAAGCTCTTTCCTGAAGACCTTGTCTTGACCCGTGGAGCGATCATACGCAGTGCCATGACGAGTCATAATGCCGTGGCGCAACATGTCGTTGTAGGTCTCGGTGGCACCGCGCCGGTTTCTCCAGCCGCCCTCCTTCATATCCTTCGTCCACTGCTTGGCCGGATCAATCAATGGCTTTACATCTGCGCGGTTAGTGAGCCACGCAGACAGGCTATCGCGGAAGCCGTTGGAAATCATAAACGTGGGGAGGTGGGTAACCAGTGTTCGCAACCACTCGGCAGGCTTCGTCAAAAATGCGGGAGGAACGAAGAACATGTTCCCTTCCAAATTGTTCTTTACGGTTTCAAAGAGGAGGCGATCCTTGACGGCATAGTACTGATTGACTCCACCCTCCCTTACTTGAATCCAATCCATGTTACCAACGGGCCGCTTATCACCGAGGTATGTGATCTCCATCTCATTGGGATCCGTTATACCTTCGTTGAGATCCTTTAGATTCTTGACGATCTTTCCACTAGCGATGTTGCTAAGGCCAGCAACAAGGCCAGCCATCACATTTCTCTCAAGTGCCATGATGGGATCGAGCAACTCCTTATCATGGCCTGTGTACATCTTGGATATCTGGGCACCGTCAATGCTGGGAAGCATGTTCTGACCTTCCATCCCCAGATCAGCCATAATCTTTGACACACCCTCCGTTGTCTCACCATTGAATTGGTTCCTGTAGAATGAGATGTAGTCAGCATTCTTCAACCAAGCATCAGCCATCTCCCGGGTAAGAAGATCGCTCTCGACCTGAAAGTCAACGAACCCCTTGTTCCACTGCTGGAAGTTTTCCCAGGCAACCGCAATCTCGGGATGCTTTGCGGCATACTCGAACGCCGCGCGGATCTCACTACCAGTCATCGAAATTAGCTTGCCTTCATCATTGAGTCGCTCACCACGCAGGGCTCTACCATAATTCCAGAAGTACTTGAGTTGGTTGTTGCCCTCTTGGTTCACACCTTCAAGGATGGGACGCAGGCCAGCGAGGCCACCGTCCTCGTAGATGTCAGCCGTGAACTCCCTCCACACAAGGTTCCCATCCTCATCGGGGAGTCTGATCTTGACCCTGTTCCGTAGACCGTCAGGGCCTCCATCATCCCAGCTAACATTCTCTACGGTCGTAACGCCATCCTTGTAGGTGACGACACCGAAGTCGAGCATCGCATGCAGGTACGCGCGAGACTTCGCGATGTCACGGACAGCCGCCTCGGAAGACTGGAATGCCCAATCGATAACCTCACCGGTCTTCTCCTTCACCCGGTTGGCAAGGATCACTATGGGATGATGTTGGTCAACATACATCGTCTTCATGTACCCGCTTTGCCATTGCCTACCGGGCATGACCGTCTCAAAGATCCTCTTGACCATGGCCTCCATGAACTCTACGGGGCTACGGTCATTACCATCTGAGTTCTTACCGAAGATGCCGTGGTAGAGGGGGTATGCCGTTGCGTCGAATAGGTTCCTATCCCCAGAGTCAGTGTTAGCCGTGACCGCATCAACGGCTCCACGCTGCTCAGCAGTGGCATCGGATTTGTCCGCACCAATCGCAGCGCGCCTTGTCTGGAAGTCCCTGAATCTCCGGGCACGTTCCGGCCTCAAGTAATCCATGAAGGCTTCTGCGGATACGGCACCGTGCTTGGGATCCAAGCCTCGCCTCTCATCCAGGGAGCCGGGGGGCTGGAGATACTGATCGGAGGGATACGCCGTCACAACGCTGTAATGGTTGGGCGTAGTATCTTCCCGGGCATCGAGAACTACAGTGACGGGAGCGGAGAACTCTGGGTCATCCCAGAGGAAGACGGTTCGACCGGGCTCGCTGTAGGGATAGATGTTCCCAGACTTCATCCCCTTAGGAGCCAGCCTAAGCTCTCTGAAGAAGCCTGTCAGCATGGACTGCCAGTCCGAATAGGGGGTGCCTAGTCGGATGTCATCGTTGTGGGCCTCCAGATGCGCCCGCCCAAAGCCCTTGTTCCTATCCTCGTGATGACCTTGGAACACCAGCACGGGAAGCGGATCTGCGGTGGAATTCCCTGCGGCATTGAAAGGGACCTGTCCCCAGATCCCGTTCTCCATACTCCGGCGATCTGTACCCGGACGCATGACGGGTACCAGAGCATCCTGATCAAGTTCCTCAGTGAACCCGTACTGCTTGGCTGCGCGGGCAGTGGAAACTGCGGGAGAGGGTGCGGGCGCTTCACCCTCGGCGGTGCGGGTGGTGGGGGGGTCTGCGACTCGTCTCGCTTGTTTCTCTGTAAAAACAGCGTAATCCTCACCTAGAATAATCAATTCAATACTGCCAGTTTTCTGATCTATCAGCCAATCTCCCCGTGGAACAATAATAGAATCATATCCCTGCTTTTTGAGACTTCCTATTTCAGGCACAGAATAGAAACCCTCATTAGCGAAATCTTCTGCTGAATGTCTATACGGATTCTTCATATCAAGCTCTACCCGAATAACATTCTTCCCGTATCTGCTTGCATTCTCCGGGTCTTTGGAGAACCAAATTCCATCATGCGGAACCATCATTTCTGAAAACCGACCACCCGTCTGTGACTCTTTGATCGGACCAGTAAAAACTGCATTTGTACCGTGATAAGCTACTACACCATCTGCCACATCCTTGGCAGCGCGGGCAGTGGAAACTTCAGGACGATCTATCAACGAATCTATATCAACGGGACTATCCAGATCCTTAAACCTAGACTGGCCGCGTGGGGTAACAACCTTAATGGGGGTTTTGAATGAGACAACCTCCTCTACGGGATAGCCTAGAGTTCTTATCCTCTTGCCGTAGTAGAATGGACTGCCAGGATTTACCAGATGACGATCTTGGTCAGCGCGAAACTCAGCCTCACTTTCGTACTTGATCTGAGGGCCAAACCTAGCAGCGCCCCTGGCCACACCACCCTCTGTACGCAGGAGCCTCCAGCCGGGAGCAACGCCACCAGCGGGGCCGCTCGCAGAAGTCTCGATGGTCTTCTCTCCACTCAGGATTCTGTCTGCCCAGTCTCCATTGATCTGCACACTCTGATCTATCTCAGAGGGGACACCCACCCCCCTCGCTGCGCGGGCAGTGGAAACTGCGGGACTATCAACAATCCCTTGCTCAGTAACCACCCTGTCTCCCATGTGTTCGGGGAGAACCTCACGAACATAAACAGAGTTGCCTACCGAGATCGCATCAACACCCCCAGTGATCTCTCGACCCGTCTCCTTGTTATAGAAGAATGTTGCCTTGTGTGGATTGAATCCAACAACAGTCCAGCTATCGAAATCGGCAGGGAATCTAATTCCAGAAGGGGAATCTGTCTGGAGTGCGGGGTCCTGATCAATTAGTCCGCGAACGGTTGCAGCAGGGGTCTTGCCCTTACCGGTGTAATAAATATTTTCTATATCACTCTTCTGGTAACCGAACTCAACAGGACCGGAGAGGCGAACAATACCGTCATACCCATAAACCTTTCCCGGCTTACTGTTAACTGGGCCATCGTTGTGAACAGTTACAGCATAGAGAGGGGTGCCCCTCTTTCTGGACTTGTTAAAGAATGGTATGTCAATCCTTAACCTGACCGGTGTTCCATCCGCCAGCCTGCGATTCCCGTAGACCCTGTCGTCACCAGTCGTTTGGTCGAAACGCTGCATAGCCTTTAACAGCGACGGGTCCTCTAGGTTCTCAATACTCGGAACCATATAGATGCCCATTGAATCCATGAAGACGGAATTCTTCAGGTCACCAATGGATTCCCACTGACCATCCGACCACTTGCCTGTCTCCTTATCGAAGGTGGCCTTCTCGTTGGAAACTAGACTCGTCTCCATCGCTGCGCGGGCAGTGGACGGTCTTACGGGGACACCGCGGGTGGGACCACGCAGTCCCTCCAGTGCCTCACGCAAGCTCTCCAACTCTGCAACTTCTAGGAGGGCCTCCCTCTGGGCCTTGCTGTTACCAACCTCAACGCCACGGCTAGCGTCCCTTATCTCCCCCTGGATCTTATCCAGTGCCGCATCGACATCACCGCCTGCATCACGCACCTTGCCGCGAGCCGCCTCAAGGCGGGCTCTTCCGGGACGCGCGGTCCACCAATCGTTGACGATCTTGTTGGCCTCCATCCTGCGACCGTACTTACCACTGTAAAGATCAGTGAATAGATCGTCCGCAGTCCGGTACCCCATGCGCCGGATACCCTTCGCCAAACCTCTGAAGATGCCTGCAATGCGATGGAAGATCCCTTCGGGCTGCCCCTTTATGGAAGGCTTGGCATTGAAAGGATTCCTGACTATCCAATCCTCCAGCGCCATGGCGATGGCTTCCTCTTCAAGATCCTCCGTGATGTATCTCTCCCCTTCAAGGCGGGGCACAACCTTCCCGCGAGAATCCTTCTTCTCGCTCTTGAGCATTCCACGGTAGATCACATTGGCAAGCTCTTGATAGGTGGTGTTATCCGGAAGCCCCGCATCAATGCGAAGCTTGTCGGCACGACCCCCCTTCTCGATCACGGTCTTCGCAGCATGATTCTTCAGGACTTCCATCTCCTTCTTGGAGATAGCGTCCTGCATGGAAAGACCGTGGATAACTTCGTGTGCAACCAGCGGAAGGATCTCACCCTCGATGACCGCATCAATGTCATCCGCCATAAACTCAGGCCGCATCGCAACCTCAATGGTGTGCGTTACATCATTGAACTCAGCCTTGCTATTCGGATCAGATAGAGCCTTCTTCATCTTGAAGCGGAACTTCTTTAGGCTGGTTGCAGTTAGGAAATTAAATATCTCCCTTTCAATATCCTCAACACGCTTCTCCACTTTCGGATCGAACCGAGCGGGATCCCTCCCGGGAAGCGGGTACTTCGCCTCGACAACATCGTGAACCGACTCCAGAACAGGAGCAGCCACCGGCTCCGGTGCTGCAATCTCCTCCGCAGCAGCCACTGCGGGCTCCTCCCGTCTCTGACGGACCCGTGCAATTTCCTCTTTCGTCCTCGGACCCTTGACTTTCCCAGCCCATGACTCTCTCCCTATCCTCCTTGCTTCCATCCTCTTCATGGAAGTCTCAGCGCCCGGTCGCCTACGATGAAACGCCACGGGGATGTTCTTCTTCACGCGCCCGTCTTCATGCGTGCGCGTCTCAAGCACCTCGAAACCTTGCATCCTCACGGGCTCAGGGATGGGCTTCTTCACCACCTCAAGGCTTGACTCGCGCAGACGGATCCTCGCAGCGGCGCGGCCCTCCGCTTCCGCTACATTGACAGACTCCTTGGCAGAGAGATCGCCCCTCTCGGAGACGCGATCCATCGCTTTGGAAATTTCCTCTTCGCGAACTCCTTCCTGAAAATCTCTCTTGGCCTTATCTACTTCGCCCTTCCTGTCGTAGGAGGAAACAACCTCACCGTTAACAACAAAGTCCCAAAGACCCTGACCTGCAATCCTGCGTTGCTCCGCCTGAGCGAGCTTCTTGGATCTCGCGGAGGCAAGGAACTTCCCCTTCTCATCACGGATTACCCACCGAGGTCCTTCACTGATGGTGTAGGAGTAATTCTCTACAACACCACCGGGTGAGACCGTATCGGATGGAACGGACGGAACAGGCTTGTTGCCTTCAATGACCACGTCGCCACGACGCACCGCATAGCCGATGATGTCATTGTAGATACCCAGATTGCGTATCCCGTATCGACCCATGTCGGTGAAGCCAGGGAAGATCCCGCTCGCGCGGGTGTCCGCAATGATGCGGTCGTACTTCTCCCTCTTTACGGGATTCTTATCAACCTTGAGTATGACATCTCCGGCAGCGTTACGTTCCGCCATCGACAGGTCCAACATGCGGAGCCTGTAGGCGTCGTAAATCTCCTGGCTCTGCTCCTTGCTCATCACAGAAGGATCAAGGCGCAAGGCACTTCGGATCGCTGCATCCGTAACCTTACGGTTCTTTCCCTTTATCCCCGAAGCAACCTTGCGTACATCCTCATCTCTAGCAAGCTGCAAACGGGTCAGCGAGTCCTGTACGGGCATGTCGGCCAAGTACCGATAGACCTTATCGAGACCCGCCTGATCTTCCTTGGCAACGAGGTCATCAAGGTGGTACTCACCCGCAATCCTGTTGGTGAAGGAGAGGAAGGCAGCATCTTCCGACATGATGTTGCGATCCTTCGCAACCTTATGGATATCCTTGGGAGTTACTCGACCCTCGGAAAGGAGTTGCGCCTCACGCTCGCTCCTCGCTGACCGGGTTGCTAGTTCTTGGTAGCGATTCCGTATTTCCCCGTATCGCGCATCGTGGGCACGCAGCGATTCAAGCCTTCGCCTCTCAGCCGCTCGCTGCTTCTCTACATTTGTCGCATTCTGCTCAAGAACCCTGGCCCTATCCTCTTCAACCAACCTCTCGTTATCGCGAGCTATCTTCACACCCTCGGTATTGATGAGCTTCTTCTTTTTCTCAAGGCGATCCTTGCTGATCTGATTGACTTTCGCGGAGGTAGCACCCACACCACCCAACGCAACGGCAGGGAAGATGGTTGCCAGCATGATCTGGATATACTCACTGGCCGCTTCTTTCTCGAACGGACTAACCGTCTCACCAGCAGCCCAACGCTCAAGCGCCTGCTGGCCAACCTCTGTCACTTCCTCGGTCATCACACCAACGCCGATCCTCTTCAGACCCGTTGTTCGATCAAGCCGAGACAGCATCCCTCCAGCAGCATTGATCGCAGTCCTCTGGCCCCCACTGGTCAGGGCTGCCAGACCCCTACCCGCAACACCAAAGGAGAAAAAGTTGAGGATCGTCTGCATTCCGGCAGAGGCGATCAGCTTTAGCGCACTCGCATCCTCCGTATTGATCTGCCCGTTTTCGTAGGCGCGCTCAGTACCATCAGACAGGAATGTCGCCATCGTGGCTGCGCCCCCGGCAATCTTCGCACCCAGCCACGCGCCCCCTGCCGCACCTCCGGGTAGCGGACTCAGGAACCCTATGCCCGCGCCAAACGCAGCGCCAGCACCACCCGCCGCGATGCCCGGAGCCATGAAACCTAGAGATGCGAGGCTGTTCTCCACTCCCCATTCCCAAGTCTTCCCGATGGCTGCGAACAGACCCTCCCTATCGTAAGTCTCGGATATCTCGTCAGTTGTAACTAGGCGCGGGGCGATACCTTCGGCAACCTCGCTCTCTTCAGTAAGTTGACGATTGAATTCATCCCAAGCCTCTTCGTTACCACTCAGCAAGGATATCCAGGCGGCGGAGCCAGGGATTAGCCCAGCAAAGCTCCGGTGCATACGCGCCTTGAAAGCATCGTATGCAGACGAATCATCGGGAATGGCTGGCAAGCTGGAAGTGTCGAACGATTCAGGGCGCAATTTTTTTGCACGCTCGAATGCCTCTTCGTCACTGATGTCGTGGGAGACCAACATCGTTGACATATCCGGAAGGGCCACTGTCCTATAGAAAGCTTCCGGGCGTGCCTCCTTCGCGCGGACGTATGCTTCCTCATCACTGATATGCGGGTAGACAAGCATCGTGGATCCATCAGGCAGCGGAAGCTCCCTAGGCTCATTATCGTCTATCGCTGGAGTCACAGGTTTATACGCAGTGACCTCGCGACGTTCGGCTAGCTCCTCAACGTCCTCATCCGTGTACGGCTTATACCCGCCACGGATCAGGGAGGTAACATCACCGGCCCTCCCCTCACCCACGTCTTTGGACCAGCCACTTTTCTCAAGCAGGTCTGCGGCAGTGTCCCATTCACCAGCAGCCATGGCAGATGGGGTCTCCCTCCAGTCCTCCCACCAACGATCACCCATGTTATAAGCCAGGTTTATTAGACCTAGCTTCTGGTTCCTGTCGGCCACATCCCATCCGGGAGTTTCCTCTGCCACACGGCGATGATCCCAATAATCATTCCGGAAAATATCCTCGCCTTCCTCTTCCGAAATGCCAGACGAGTAATCCTCCCCCTCCCTTATCTTATGGCCCCAACCAATCGTTGGGAATCCCTTGGAGTCTAGGTAGGCATCTTTCCTGAATCCCTCATGGCCCCTTATCATGGACATCGCTTCGTCATCAAGACCAGCGAACCCGGTGCTGCCAGAACGAAGACCAAGCGCACGCTCCCGAAGCTCTAGCGCACGCTGTTCCTCAAGCTCTTCTTCTTCTGTCAGGGCGTATGATGCCACTACTCTATTACCAATTGTCCCTTAGTCGGAGCACCGCCACCACTACTCGCAAGCATCCGAAGCTTTATACCGGCAATGTATCTACGCTTGAACTTTTCAAGCTCTATCCGTGCAGCATCCTGTTCCGCACCGGGCCTTGCACGACTGACAGCATCCGTCAGCGCAACGTATTCATTCGCAACTGGATCCTTGGAGAAAACACCCTCATCCCATGAAGAAAAGTCCCTTGATGCTTGCTTGAAAGCATCAAGCCCAACCTTCCTATTGTGGTCATCCCATATTTTCGATGAAGACCTATCGGAACGAGCCCCAGCAATCTCTTCGTCGGACTTGCGTTTCAACAGGCTTTCCCCAGCTTTGAACTCTTCACTCTTCCTAGCCTCAGCGGACCTGTACCCGCTTTGTTGGCCCGCAAGCTCAGAAGCAGACCGCCCTCTCTGATATTCGCTGAACACAGCGGACTTATCTCTATGTCTGGCGATATCTTCAGCACTACGAACACGTTCCAGATCAATCGCTGTCCGAAGTGCTTCCGTTCTAGACTTGCGATCCTGCTCCATGCCCGACATTATCGTCGGTGCAGCAGCGCCCATCCCAGTACCGAGTCGGCTGGCGAAACCACCCGCACCCGGTTCGTTACTCAGGAACGCAGCCGCCACCTGCATCAAGGCAGGCCCAGACCAAGTGTTTTGCTTGGGTTGTTCCAGTCCTGTCAGGCGCTCGGAAAGCTCGTTCAGGCGGGTATTCTCAGGTCGAGGTCCGACCATCTCGTTGTAACCCTTTATGTAATTCTCGAATGATTGGTAGCCACCCGGGGCGGCGGAGGTGCCCGCCGCAGCGGGAGGGGCGCCAGCGGGAGGCGCCAATTGGGAATCACGGGCACCGGAGGCTACCTCCAAAATATCAATCTCCGTATCGAGACCTCGGCCAGTTCCTGCCGGTGGTCTCCAACCCGGCTCTGGTCTACCGAAGAATCCAGAACTCGCGACATCGGCACGGCTATGCGTTCTCGGCCCAGTATCTACCCGAGTGCTAGCAACATGAGGATCTTCCCAAGGCTCCTGCGCCTCACGCACGCCGAACCGCTCCCCGAATTCCCGGCTCCCCCTCTCCGAAAGCGTCTCGTTCGGATCCGGGCGTTCGTAGGGTGTGTGAATCCCAGATGCGATATCAGCAGGCCAGCTTAACGTCCCCTTAATTCTCCTGTTCAAAAAATCGGTAGCACTATGAGTCTTACCATGGGGATCAAATTCGTCCCAGACATAGGGCACCGGCTTAAAGTCAGTCGCCTCACTCCACGACTCCTCGAATCGCTCCCCCCAATCGGGCCTCTCTCCGTAAAAAGTTCCGGGGTCTAGGATCCTCCCAGCTTCATCCCGCGTTAAGCCATGCTTTTTCTGCAACGCAAGGATCTCTTCCTCTGAATACGGAGTGAATTGACGACGGGCATAACCACCCTCAGCATATCGTTGCACCGGATACGCACCGTTCGCTGCTTGCATCATCGGAGGTCCGGGGGGCATGCCCATGCTGGGATCCATGCCCGGGGGCATCCCCATATCAATGGGCATTCCCGGATCACCCGGAGGCATCATGTCAGGGGGCATAGCGCCAGCAAGACCGGGGTCCATGCCGGGATCCATACCGGGAGGGCCACCCATTCCCGGAGGGGGAGGGGGCGGAGCCATAGCTTGCGCTTGAGCTAGGAGATCATCGTAGACCGTAGTCTCGGGCTGCTGTGATACTGCATTCTGGTAACGCTCGCGTTCAGAGTTCCTCTCCTCCTGAGCCGCTGCGATGATCGCCACCGGAGCAAGCCCGCTAGGACTCTGAAGCTCCTGCATCAACTTCTCATCAGGCCAAGACTTCATCTCGTCCCATAGCTGCATCAGGTTCTTCATCGGAGGGGCAGCACCCAAGCCCTGCATCTGGGGCGGGGGTCCACCCATACCCGGAGGTCCCATCGGGGGACCACCCGGAGGCAATCCCTGAGGCGGTCCCTGAGGCGGTCCTCCCTGAGGAGGCATGGGGGGCATTCCTGAATTCATCGGATCAAAAGACATGCTCTACTCCTTAGCCCTTACCAATCTGACTCAGTGCCGCAGCGCCCAATCCGAAACCTGCCAACTGGGAGCCAATGCTGGGCTTGCTGGGCTTAGGAGCCCAAGCACCACCCGGAACACCGGACAGGATCCCTGCGTACCAATCCATCTGACGCTGGGGCCACATCGCTTGGTCCCACTGCTGCTGGTAATCAAGGTCCATCGCAGCCTGAAGCATTTCGCGTTGGGAGGCACCTGCCATCTCCAACTGCTTCAGCCTTTCGTAGGCTGCCTTCTGCTGGGCATCACCCAAGCCCGCCATCGTCTTCGCCCCTTCGCGCTCCGCTTCTACCTGCTTCAAGATCATGTCCTGATTGTACTGGGACGCTTCTAGGTTGCGCTTCGTGCGCTCTTGCTCCGCTACGTCGCCCATCTGGATAGCCTTGAAATAGGCTGCCCGATCTGACTCATAGCGACTCTGGGCATTCATCAGCGACTCTTCAGACATACGCCCTGCCCCCATTGCGGCAGTACGGTCTCTCTCGTATTGCTGCTGGGCATCTCCGTAAGCGCGCTGCGCTCCACGGCCATAGATATCGCCAATGCTCTCAGCCTCATCGATGCGCCCGAAGCGATCATCAAGGGCCGCGCGGTATCCGCCTCTAGAACCGGCAGCGATCCTCTCCGCTGCGGTCTGCTTTCGCTGCTGTGCGAACTCATCGCGAGCCGCGGAGGCTTCCTGCTCAACAACATTCTCCCAGTAGGGATTCATGTATTGGTCAGCCTGTCGCTGTCCAAACGTGCCATAGTCGTACTGGCGCGCACGCGAGTCCCCAAAGGATCCCGGATCAATCTGTCCTAGACCCTGATAGCCAGACTGCACACCGGACATCGTGCCAATTCGATCACCGGAAGACTGCGCGAGCCTCGCGGCATAATCTCCGTAGGGATCTCCTCGGTTCACCATCGCCTGCTTTCGAGCGAAGGCTTCCTGCTCCTGAGGAGACCAGCCCTGAATTCGCTGGGCTTCGATGTCGGGATATCCCATCCCGTAGGCGTAGTCGCCAGCCTGACCAAGGAGTTCCTTGTGAGCAGACTCAGCCCACTTCGGGATACTGGACTGGTACGTATAGTTTGAACTGTTTCCACCACCCTTGCACTCAGCAACAGGCCCTGTGTATTCGTGGGACTTGGACGAAGTCTCAACGAGACCGTCCTCGGTCATATCATATTTGATTTCTGTGTAGACCTTCATTGCAAATCCTTTTCAAGAACGATGAACTTTTTTTCAAAACCAAATTTATCCAAGACACGTTGCCAGCCCGCGCGCCCAGTAAGTTCGATGCCATGGCATCCATGCTCAAGCGCGAAATCTTCAAGAGCGCCCACAATCGAATCCCTATGGTCGAACCAAAGACGCTCTCCATGGTCTGCGGATCCCATGAACATGATGCACAGATTCTTACGAAGCGGGTAGAAGGTGAACTGCGTGGTCGCGACGAGAAGCAACTCGTCGTCACCTCTAAAGAGCGCCCACAAAAGTTGATTACCCGACCTGATGTCTTCGTAGACGCTCTCTACGGAGAAGCGCCCAGCCGAATGGTCCGTGGCGCGCTTCAAGCACGGTTTGATACGAGGCCAGACGGAGTCAAGATATCGAGGATGAACCAGTGAAAAACTTACAGGTTCAACTTCCACCACACCCTCCTTCTGTAGGCACTACGCAATCAAAGACCTTCGCGGGTTGATGCTCCGCGGCTGCTGAGAGCTTCCGGTCTTCGCCATCCTTATTCGATCCACCATGTCCATCAGTTCCCTCGCACCGGCATCGGTGCTGCCGTTACCCAAGGCACTGACTGCATCAGCGGGTATGATCGTCTCACCGCTAGACACTGCAATCGGCTCCGCGCGATCTATGCTGGCACTGATCGAGTCAGACATTCCGTCTCCGGGGCCACGGATAGCCCCGCCATGCCGAAAGCCCTGAGCTTCACCAAGCACTCCCATGGACTCTTCGATGAGACCGTCAGGAGATTCGTAAACCTCCTCCTCGGCGAACATTTCCTCCCCTCCCGGAACCTCCTCACCGGCCATCTCGGCCTGAACCGCAGCAACCAGAGCACCGAGTTCCTCTTCCCCGTTCTGTGCAACGAATGCGTTGATGGCTTCGTCAGCAGCCATGGATGCCTCAGGGCTCAACTCCACACCGGACAACTTGTCCTCAACGGCAGCCCGAGCAGCTTCAAAGACCATTCCGGGATCTTCCGGGATTACAGTCTCTTCCGCGAACGATTCCCCGTAGGGCGTGATCGTTTCTTCGGTGAACGTATCTCCAAGAGGAGTTTCAACCGCAGTCTCCTGAGTCAGGATTTCACCAAGCCCTCCGGGAGCAATGGCACCACCTTCAAAATAACCTCGACGCATCAGTCCTCCATTTCTTGCCCCATACGGATCTTGGTATCTCTCATCACCCTCGTAATCCCGATATAGACCTTCCCTTATACCCGCATTGACAAGCCTGTTGCGTAGGGTCTCATACTCCGACTCTTTATCTTCACTCACATTTTTAAGAAAAGTCCAGTCTGGATTTTCCTCTCGATTTCTCTGTATCCTTTTGGACATCTTCTCAAACTTCCGGATCGCCCTCGGGGCGTGAGACCCTATAGCTTTATTGCTCGCATACATTGTCGGGATATGCCCGTAGCCCCAAGTAGATGGGTCCATCCGGGATTTTGTGGGCATACTTCCCGGAATGTGCATGCCCTGCTCTGCATCCTCAGGCAGTTCATGCCGAACAGCAGGAGTGATCTGGTCAAAGGGATTCGTAACACCGGGGGCCTGATTCCCCAGATCCATAAAATCGGCATCGCGATACAGGATCTCCCGCAACTCCTCAGGGCTAGGGGATGAACTCCAAGACTCTTCTGAAACAACACCCCCAACAGGCGGGAGGCCGCCGCCACCGATTTGTCCCACACCCGGAGCCCGCATAATCCCAGACATCGAGGGGCCAGTACTGCGGGAAGCGCCTCGTGTTCTCGTGATCCCAGTGCTTGGGCGCCAGCTTACTC
>Ga0310342_100001368_pt1 | contig 15096 bp, 7 predicted proteins | sample S15DNA20500_MG_FD_206155 | JGI IMG/M metagenome (GOLD analysis project Ga0310342, IMG submission 206155) | Marine microbial communities from station ALOHA, North Pacific Subtropical Gyre - S1503-DNA-20-500_MG | ecosystem: Environmental > Aquatic > Marine > Oceanic | place: Pacific Ocean: North... | reverse complement strand
GCCTCGATTCGTCCATTGGAATGCTGACCAATGGACGCATGGTGTTCCCGAGGGAATTCGAGATCATAGAGCCTAGGCTGTCGGGACTACTACCCGTCGGCATAGCTGGCGGACCCCCACCCAAGCTCCACAGGGTCCCTTCTAACCCCGAGATCGACAACCAGAGGAGCTGGATCCTGTCGACCAAGGAGTTCCCCAGCTGGCTTCTCTGCCGTAACCCCGACCACCCGTCGGGCAACTTCTACCTCTTCCAAGCAGGGTCTAGGTGCCCGATTTGCCCCGAGGACGATTTCCACACGGCAATCAGATTCGTGGCTTACTGCCGCCAAGGGCACCTTGACGACATACGTTGGTCCGGAGCGATGCACCGAGGGCAGGAGATGTGCCAGGAAACAACCTACGAGTGGAGGGAGACCACCTCGGCCATGAGCGGCATCGAAATCACTTGCACGAGTTGTGGAATCTCCATGCGGCTGGACGAACTCTCGCGGTCGATTGGTGCATGCAGGGGCAGGCATCCGCAATTGGAGGGTCGTGGGGAACCGCCTGAACGACCGGGCTGCGGCGAGAGGGAAATAGTCACGCTGAGGCAGTCATCAGTGCTCTGGCAGTCGGACACCAAGAGAGTCGTCACCATACCTAACACCGACTCCATCCCGATCCTCCTAATGGAGTGCCTGAGGAGGGAGGTAAACTCGAAGACCCCATTCACCGAGATTCTAGGAGACGGTGAGATGTACCAGTCTAGTGGTAGGATAACGATTCCCGCAGGGTTCCACCCAGACTCCGACCGGTCTGAACAATTCCTACATTACATCGAGTACCAACGCAACAGAGCCACCGGCCGCAGTATCAGGAAGCATGAGGCACTGATGAGGCTCTCGCAGGACAGCTACGGACTTGAGAACGTCAGGAGGGACTACGAGAGGCTGATTGGCGTAGGCGGACCGGCCACAATGGTCGACTCGCTCAGAGCCGAGTTCATTGGACTAATGCAGGACAGGGGCTCGAGGCCAACGATAGAGAACCTAGATGCGAGCCAAGGCAACAGTTCCGGCAGAACGATTTTCCGCATCGACGAGGGGAGCTTCAAGGCCAACATCGGGCGGTTGACGATAGTGGGGGAGCCCGTGACCACGCTGCGAACCGTGACCGCCATCAGGGGCTTCTTCCGGGGGTCCTTGGACTCCGACGAGCCCCCTCCCAATATCGTGGACACCCCCTTCAACGACGACGGGCAGTATTGGTACCCAGCAGCCGACGCATTCGGGGAAGGGGTCCTTCTCTGGCTCGACGACGACTCACCCAGCCTCAATGAGGAGGGCGACCATTGGAACAGGTGGCTCTCTGTACACGAGGGCTTCGTGGATGAGGCAATCGGGGACCCCAACCGGGTCAAGAAGCACCTGTTCAGGGCCTACGACGGCGCTGACTCGAGTGACCGCCAGCGCACCTCGGAGGCACTCGTCGAGAGCACCCCTGAGTTCGTCTGGTGGCACACCTTCGCCCATCACCTGATTCGCGTCGTGCAGGCGGAGACCGGGTACTCGTCTTCAGCCATCTGCGAGCGAGTCTACGTGGTCCGGGAGGGGGACAGGTGGCGTACCGCGGTGCTCCTTTACGTCACAGAGGGGGGGATGGACGGAACGCTGGGGGGGCTGACCTCCCTCCTCCCCAACCTCCAGGTCTACTTCGACAGGCTCCACGAGGATGCTGAGATATGCTCCAACGACCCCCTGTGCGAGGAGGCGCAGTCGCCAGTGGTCCCGAACATCGGCTGCTACGCCTGCACGCTCAACCCCGAGACCTCCTGCGAGCACCGCAACCTTTTCCTGGACCGGCTGCTGATGCTCGAGGCGGCGGAGCTGTGAGGTGAGGCGGTGAGTTACGACGAGGTAGCAGCCCTGATTGGCCCTAGGAGACTCTCCTCAGACCCCGGGGCGAGGAACTGCCTAGACATGCGGGCATCGATCACGCGGCTGATAGAGTCGGCCGACGAGGAACTCATCATAGTCGCTTTCAGGCTGGATGCCGATGACATCCTCGATCGCATCATCGCCCGGTCCGATGACGGGGTCGAGGTCACGATTCATCTAGATCATGGCCAGATAGAGACGGAGGGGGCTCCCAGAGGGGCCTACGACCGGCTCAACCAGCATGGCATCGTGGTGGAGAGATGGGAGGAGGACCGCTATCACAGCCTCCATGCCAAGGTGCTCATCGCAGACGGCCAGAGAGCGATAATCGGCTCTGCCAACCTCACCGATCGGGGCCTAGACCGAAACGTCGAGCTCGGCATCTGGCTCGAGGGGCCCACGGTCGGGCATCTCAGGAGTGCCCTACTGGCCGCCCTGTCATTCTGAAAATCCCGCACTCGGCGAACATCCATCAAGAAGGTGACCTTCAAAGTAGGGTGTGATGTACCACTCACGTGAGTTTCGCATCTCTCAAGGGCCACGCCCCCCCGTTGCGCGTAACCAGCCTCTCTGACTCAGGTCAGCGAATTGACGGCAGATGGGTCGCCAATTCCGATGTCGGACGTGCCAACCGGAACCTCCTCGCTTCGCTGAAACTGCTGTCTTCCTCGCTCCCGGGGTGGTCTCTAGTCGACGGCCTCGATCTGAATGCTTTCAGGCCCGACCCCCACCAGCTGCTCGCAGCAGACATGCTGGCCACCCCGTGGCTTGGTTTCCTAGGCGAGGGCGAGCCCCTCGCTAGGACCAGACTCATAGTTGCAGACGAGGGAGGTACCGGAAAGACCCTGACCGCATCGATAGCGGCGAGGTGGGTCTCGGTCAAGCGCCCGGAGGCGGGCCCGGTGGTGGTCCTCTGCCCGCCGCTTCTGGCCGAGGAGTGGCTCAAGCACCTGCGCGCGGTGTTCATCGATGACCCCGACAGGGTCCAGCACCTGAGCAGCGCCCGCCACTTCGACCCTAGGCTGCACAGGCGGAGCATCATCGTCGTCTCCAAGTTCTCTTGGGCTTACAGGTGGTCGGAGATCAGGAAACGGGTGTGGTCCTGCCCCCCGAGCTGCGTGATAATAGACGAGGTCCACCAAGGCCGAACGAGGTTCTCCACCGAACTCGAGAGCGAGTTTGCCGAGGAGGACGGCTCTGGGTTAATCGCCGAAGAGCACGTGCCGATCGATACTCGGGAGCATGGCACCTTGGCCCGTTCCCAGAGGCAGACCTGCAGGTGGGCAGGTCACGTCATAGGGGTCTCGGCGACGCCGATCAACCTCGACGACTCCGAGCTCGACAACATACTGCGCTTAATGGGGGCAGAACAGGCAGGAAGGAGTTTCAGCTACGAGGACGCCGACGAGCACCTCCCTAGCAACAGAGGAGGGGCGCATCAGTCCTGGATGAAAGCGCTTGGCGAGCTGGCCCGCGCTGCCCGTGCCGCCGGTTCCGGCGACTCTGTCGACGGAGCCCCTCTGAAGGCCATGCTACCTCTAGTCGACAGCCTCCGCTCCGATGGATTCCTCAGGGCCCTTGACTCCTCCAAGATGAACGCACTGAAGAGCTGGCTCGAGGAGAACTCCAAGGTCGGACTACCCGCTCCCCTAGCACTGAGGCTCTGCCGAGAGCTGCACCCCTACGGACGGCATCTGGCCATGACGCTGCGCAAGGACCTGCCGAAGCAGGACGAGGCCCTTGACAAGGCCAAGTTCAGGACGCGCAGGGAGAGGCTGGTCGAGATCGAACTCGGAGAAGTGGAGCCGCGCTACGAGGAATTCCTAGACAAAGTCGAGAAAGACGGAGTCGCGGTGGGCAACACAGAGGGACTGACTCTCGGCTCCACCCTAATACACTCTCACCGCTGGAACCCCGAGACTACGTTCGAGGGGAGGAAGAGGTACAAGGGCGAATGGACAGTCGACGGGACCCCGTTCGCGGCATGGAACTCCCTCGATATCGAGGACCCCCGGATCTCTTCCCTGGCCGATGCCATCAGGGAGGACATAGACGGGCCGGATGGCACCTCTAGGGGGTGTGTGATATTCACCGAGTTCAAGGGGACCGTCCAATCCATCAGAAAGCAGGACGGCCCTAGGCTGCAAGAGCTCGTAGGCCGCGAGGACTGCGAGATCAAGTTCCACCAGCTCACAAGCGAGGTTCACCTGCAAGACGCCCGCCGCCTGCTGAGGGACTGCGAGGACCAATCACTCCACTCGGGCCAATACCCGGTTCTGATATGCACGCCCGCGGGCGAGGTCGGCCTCAACATGGCATGGGCCACGACGCTGGTGCACTGGGACCTGAACCCGAACCCGCAACGCCTCGAGCAGCGCACGTGGAGGCTGGACCGGCGCCTGCACCCCACTCGCGATGCCCACTTCCGCCGCGAGTACCTCGTACTCATCCCCGTGCTGTCATCCAGGCCTGTCATCGAAAAACTGAGGGAGACGGTGGAGAGCAGGTGGAGCCAGTCGTGCGACAGCCTCGGTCTGGATCCGCGTCGTTACATACCCGACTCCGATAGGTCCATGGAACCCGGGGCGAGCAACCACCAAGCGGAACTGTTCGACGAGGAGATCAGTGACGCGAGACGGTTCATAGAATCCGACGACATCCGCCTGCACAGCGGCCAGGCCATGTGGATGCACGAGGCCGAGTGCGCCCGTGCTGCGCTCTTGTTCTCAATGATGTCCACCAAGTCGCCGCTGGACGACATAGTCTCCGGCAGGCCGTTCAGCCTCGGTTTCGACACCGGGGAGCTGATGACCCTCGGATCACCGGAGGCCGCCGCGGTCAGGGACCTCGAGAGCGTGTCCACAGAGGTCGCCCGGAGGTGCTGGCCGGGCTTGGGCGAAGATCCGGTCGGCGGCGGGATGCCCGAACTCATCATCGCTTGGGCCGCCGGTGGGGACGCGCGGCACCTCCCGGTCCTGCGCAGCGCCATGAGCATGCTGTTTGCAGGGGCCCCCTTCGATGCCCCGGCCAAGGTGCCACTGGTTCGCATGGAAGCAGGCCCCGTTCCACCGGGGAGGCACCTGCTCTGCACGCACATCGGCCTAGCAAGGGCCTCGGACCGTTCCTCCAGAGGGGGGACTGGCACGGTACTCTCCGACAGGGGTCTGCGGGTCCTCGGCGAGTGGGGCGAGCTGTCCGGATCACCCTTGGAGGACAACAAAGAGTGGGCCGAGGCGACTAGGCTATTCTGCGCGGCGGTGCTGAGGGGGGAGTTCAAGATGACCGAGGAGGACGCGCCATCGCTGACGACGCCCACAGACGTCATCGAGACTAGGATCGAAGAACTCCGCTCGCGCTGCCGCGGCCACGAGGAGCACATCGAGAGGTGGCGGGCCAAGAAGGAGGCCGAGGCCGAGGAGAACGAAGACTGGCTTGACCTCGAGGAGGGCGAGGACGAGTACGAGGAGCTGCTCCGGGCCCGCATAGGGGACCTGGAAGAAGAGATAGCATTCTTAGACGAGCTTCCCGATGGTGCAGCCGTCGTGGGGGTAATCGAGTGCGGAGAGCCGTTGTTGGAGGTGGACGAGTGAGTTCTGAAGATCTGGAATTGATGAGAACTTTCTCAACAAGATGGAGCTCTGACGTGACACTCGCTGAACTACACTACCACAGGCTCCAACACTCGGAAAAAACCCTCACCCCGGATGAGGAGGAGCTTGGAAACTCTCTGCCTTACGCCTTCTGGGCCCTAGCATGGGAGATCAACCTCCAGAGGTTGTCCGAAGGTTCTGCGACTGAGGCTATCACAACCGTCGAGAGAATCACACGAGGGGAGGGCGAGCAGGAGTTCGACCGCATGAGGTACATCCGAGAGCTCCTCCAGAACGCCACGGACGTACGAATCCCCGGGAAGGAGTCGGAGTGGAGGCTAGAACTGCAGGAGGGTGGTGGCTTGGAGTTCAGGCATGACGGACGACCTTTCAGGGGGTTGACGGATTCGGGCGGGGGGGAGGCTCGAGCGCTGTTCAAGCCCGGCGCGACGACCAAGAGTTTCGACTTCTCCACCGTAGGCCAGTTCGGCATCGGATTCAAGGGTTGGATCCTATTCTACAAATCCGTTCGGGTCACCTGCGACGACGGTAAACACAGGTGCACAGTCTCTTGGGGCCCCACGAAAACAGGCAGGTTCGATCTGCACACGCTGCATATCGGGGACTCAACGGACTCCCTCGAAACGGTGTTCGAATTCTCAGAACCGAGGGATGACATTGGAGAATGGGACAGCACGATTATCGAAGGCATCACCGACGAGGTGATGCAAATGGTCAACATAAGGCATGACGGTATAAGTGTGGATATATCGAACGGGGACTCCGTGGTGAGGGTCGAGAACGAGATTCAGATTGAGAGGGAGCAGGCTAGGGAAGGGACTCCCAGCACTTGGCAGTACAGGTGCAGGACTACTGTGCAAACCGGCGATGAATCGACCGAGCAAATCAATCACGTGGTTGAGACCGAACTGATGCCTTTCGAAGAAATCGACGAAGCCATTGGTGTTTGGATTAGGCGTGAGAGTAGTGCATATGAGATAATGGGTGACGACAACCCATTTGCCGGAATCGAGGCCAAACAGTGGTACAACCCCCCAGGGGGGAAGGCAAACAGCATTCGATTCTGCATCAGCCTCCAAGACGACTTCAGGCCTAGACCGTGGCTGAGCAACCTAGTGCCCATAGAGTACGGCATAGGCCTTGGCGGCGACTCACTGGAAACCGCAGGATGCCGCTGGCTGTTAGACGGCCCCTTCTTCCTCAATCCCGACCGCCTGAGGCTCCATAACGACGAGCGCTCGCACAGGGCCAACATCAACATGCTCAGACAAGCCATGAAGCGCTGCTTCCCGGTGATGTACCGAGCCCTAGAGGAAGATCCCGAGAACGCTGATGAGGGCCAGTTCATCGAGTGGCTCCTAGACCAGCCAACTGGAGTGGATACCCAAGGTAGAACGATGCACAGGCTGTTCCACTCGGGCTATCCTATGAGGGGGGAGGGCGAGTCATGACGGAAGCAATACCGAGGCCCTTCCATGACCTGTTCGGGGACGAGGAGAAGTTCCTCTCAAATCCGGTCGGCGAGATTCTGGAAAACCACAAGATCAAGAGGATACCGGACGAGTGTAGGATCGGCAACAAGATGCTGAGCGACGTCTTGGACGATGCGATTAACGGCGGAAGCGCGGAACTCGTAGCAGATACATTCCCAGAGGTCGCGGTCAGGGGAGCAGGTGGCAGAACTTACCTGCTCACTGCGTCATTCTCCGACCTAGCGTTCCACATACCGAGATACACCTTGCATGAACTGAACAGTAGACTCTTCGATTCGGAACTTATCGAAACCCTACTCGAGGGCTATCCGAAACTTATGTCCGAGGATTGGATACGACCCCCTACCAAACCATCCACTACCAGCCTCATCCTCGGCTCACCCGAAGACCCCAATCCTCTCACGAAAGCCCTCGCTCTCATAGCGGATGAGTTCGGATGTCAAATCGAAGAAGATCAGGAAAGTAGTCTGTGGAAGAGGTACGGTAAGAGTGCCAAGCCGCACTGGTCCGAAATAGCCGGCGGCCTGCCTGTCTGCAAGGCGCCGCCGAGCGCCGAAGACAGCTGGTTCGCAAACCGGTTCCTAGGTGCAATCGCTCTCTCCGGCCACGGGCTCGATCCGGATTTCATGGAGGAGTGGGGGGAGCATCTCAATCAGAACGATGACCTAGACTGGGTATCCTCGAGGTGCACCGTGTACGGCCAAGAAACCAAACGCTGCGAAGGCGAACAGACAATGTGGTTGAACCTCGAAGCCCCGATTAAGAAGGATAGGAAAGTCAGCATTCAGCTGCAAGGGGGGTGGACATGGGTCGGGAGATTCAAGGGCGAAGGGGGATGGAAGTCCCTGACCTCAGACGACTTCCACCCGCTGGACCATCTTGATTCCGGCCACATCATCACCAGTACTGAGTTCCGAAACGGCCAGATGTTCGAGCGCGAATCGGATGAATTCCCCGGCGAGTCGGTGACCATAGTCGGCGGTCATGGGATATTGCCATCCTCGACGGTCAAAGCCATTTCTGGGATACTCGAGGAGATAAATTTCGACTCCGATATCAATTTCGTCGTCAGGGCTGACCTAGACGACTCTACCGTGCCCAAGAAGAAGCTCAAGGATATACGCGAGGGATGGGGGCACGCTCCTAGATTCATCCACAGCAGGCATTCGCCAGAAGTACATACCGACCAAGCCGGTAAATTGGGAGGTACGCTTTGGCCGAAGGCGACAGCTGGATGGGTCGGGGCGTCCAGGGACGCAGCAGGAGATAGGCAATCGCCGCTAAACAGGATAATGCATCATCACCTAACAGGGTACGAAAAACACCCTGAGTTCCATCCCATCTTCATCGTCGATATGAGGCTCCAAGAGACACTTCAGAGCGAGTGCATCCTCGATCTCCAAGATGCCGACCAGATCCTCATCCGAATCCTCTGTGATATGCACGGCGACAGCGAAACCGGGATCAGGATGTACTTCATGCAGGCAATCAAGGAGGGCCAGTCTTGGAATTTGAAGAGGCACAGGATCGCCACGCAGGGGACTCCCTCCGACCTTCTCAAAGGCAAGTGGGACCCGGAAGACGCGAATCTGGATTTGTTTAAGCAAGATTGGCCGACGGGGCTCGTCGAGAGCCGAAGTGAAAAACTCGAGTCCGTATTGGTGTGCGACGAAACTGATCTTCTGTTCCAATTCACAGGCGGTGACGTCACTGGGATAAGTCACGATGACTTCCTGCTGGACTCCATTCCCAATGACAGCATGCCCATCTTCAGGCAGGGGCTCACGGACTTAGTGCAGACCCTGAGTACGGAGACACCAGATGGAGACACGCAAACGCTCTGCCAGATCCTCTCCGATAACCTTGAGCTGATGTACGGGACCGACGACGAGGACCTCGGCGTGGCGGAGGGCGCCATGCGAACCGACCTGAACGAGCACCCTCCCCCCGCTTTGGGTCCCGCTTTCAAAATCTTCTTTCCGGAAGCAAAGCTCGAAGGACGAGTGGAAACCAATCTGACAAGGCTAGAAGGGATCCTCTCCGATCTGAAGGGAGTCAGGAAGGATGACGTGGCATCTGAGATACGCGACGTAAAGCCCGACGCAGAAGAGGCGTGGCGGATATACAATAGCAGGAAGGTCCTGCTGGGCGACAGCTATTATCGCAGATCAAACGGGGACATAGCGCCTAGCAGGAAGCAATGGTCCGCGAAAACGGTGCTTCTTTCCCGGGAACAGGCAAAAGGGCTTTTCCCCAACTACCAAACAGGGGACAACACGGGCTGGAGGCCCCCTAAGAAGAGGTTCTGCGTCATCGACCGGTCGCACGGGATAGACTTCATGCTCGAGCACTCGGGAATCCCGAGGTTCCACATCTCGGACGTCTCCATCCTAGAGGCCGAACCCACGGGCTCGGAGAACGGCGACGACCGCGGCAACTCACGCTGGTCCTTCGTGCAAGGGCTGGTCGGGCTGAAGAACTCAATCGCGAGGGGGTCGGGTGAATTCACTCTCCCCCCCCTCAACGAGAAGGAGGAGTACGACAAATGCAACATCTTCTCATTCGGCAGTAAACCACTGAGGATTGGGCAGCATGGCTGGGACCTCGACAGAGGGGGCGGGCTCGCAGTTCTGACCGACAGCCCCGAGACCGCCAGCATCAGGCAGAAGAACGGCCTCAGGTACTTCCTGACCGAACTCCTAGGGATAACTCGCGCCGATCTGCAGGGCATCCGAATCGACAAAGACGCTACGGACGCCACCGAGAGGGAGTCACTGGCCCTTCTTCTTGGAACCGACCTCGACACACTGGGGGTCTTGATGGACAGCATGCATCACTCCACAAGCGCGGACTTCCTCAATCCGTTCAACGACCCGCAGTCAGGAGATTGGTGGCAGAGGCACGGCACAAAGGTCGATTGGATCCCCGGGATCGAGCGCTCGCTCACGAGAAGAGGAGCGAAGCAGCTGCACAAGGAGTACCAGGAGTCCCTTCTGAAGCTCCTGCGCAACCCGAGCCCGGCAGACGAAGTCCAAGAGCGCTGCATCCGACTGCGGATACGCGAGAGGTACGACGTGGACAACGAGTTCGAGAGAGAACTCTACAGGGGAATCCACAGCATGATCGCCGAGGAGCCGAGGATTTACGTCAAGGCCGATGGCGCCTCGGCAAAGATGCATGTCGGACGGATCGAGAGTGACAGTGAGCGACAGGAAGCCCTAGGAAATCTAGATCTGTTCCCGGGCAACGTCCTGTTCCTCTCGCCATTCTCGGCCAACCGACTCAAGATGACCGCCCAAGACGGCGGAATCCGCGTGAGGGCAGGCGTGCGATTCGGCAAGGTTTTCCAAGACCTCCTCAAGAGCTGGGATAAGTTGGACGAAATCGTCACCATCAAAGACATCTTCGAGTTCAACGACGAGTCCGACGACACCAGCATGTCGATGAAGGTCCACAAGTTCCACTTGGCCCTCATAGCGGCTCTCGACGACGCACTCTCGGAATATACAAGTGAGATGCCCTAGCGGGCTATGCTGTGTCCCGCTTCCAGGAATCGATAGACAGGTTTTCAGAAAAGGACCGCAGCGCCCAGCTTTACTACGCCTTCGAGCCCCACATCAAGAACTTGGTCGGAGCCGCCGATTTGGAGTTCGTCCTCCCGCCAGAGGACTTCCCGGTGATAGGAGGTAGGGCACCGACTGACGAGTTGGAGGGAATCGTCGTAGTTGCCATAGACGCCGCCGAGGGCTCACCCGTCCAAGCGGAGAAAGTCGACAGTGCAATAGAACTGTGCTGCAACTTCCTGAGAGGCGCCATAGAGAGAGAGGAATTCGACACCAGTAGCGACAGGATGGACGCACTCCGACTGCAGTTCAACAGGGCACTCGATGGATTCGAATCCTTCCAAGGCAGGGTCAGGTGCATCGTGACCACGCCCGGCTCGGTCTCGGAACCAATCTCGTGGGTATCCGACTCACGGATTCCTACAGAGGTGATAGACATCAGTGCCTTCGGACTTGAAGAGGCCTCAGACGCAGGCGAAGTCGAGATCAAATTCGACGAGCTAGGCCCCCTTCCAGAGGTCCATCTAGCGGTTCATGACACAGGCAAGCACTCCATCTACATGGGCTCCATACACGGTGAGACCCTAGCCGAACTATTCCGCAAGGTCGGAAGGCGCCTGCTGGAGTCGAATGTTCGCGACTTCCTTGGGGACGTGGGAATCAACAAGGGGATGCGGCAGACCATCGAGGACAACCCCAGCTCGTTCGGCGCATTCAACAACGGGGTCACGCTGGTCTGCAGGGGCACCGAGATAGGGGACGGCGTCCTTAACGCGGTCACATCCCCCTCTATCGTCAACGGCGGGCAGACCACAGTCGTAGTGGCCAAGGCCTCGGCTGAGGGAAGGGACCTGTCAAAGGTCAGGATACCACTCAAGGTGGTACAGATTAACCTCGAAAAAGACGTCCCCGCGTCGTTTTTGGAGAAGCAGATAAGCCGTTTCTCGAACATGCAGAACAACATCAAGGGAACAGACCAGATGGTCAATGACGAGCCGCACCCAACCCTGAACGAACTATCCGAGGATATGAAGTTCAAGGGCTGGTACTACGAGCACCGACGTGGCATGCTCAATACGAGGCAGCAGGAGGATCCAATCGCCTTCTCCGATTTTGAGGCCGACCACCCGGCTGAGAAGCGTGTCACTGCCCCTATAGCAGGACAGTTGTGGAACGCTTGGTGGGGAGTGCCAAACGTAGCAGCCGCGGGTGAGCAGAAGTCTTTCCCTTCCTACCACAACTCATTGGTTACCAAATCTAGAGGAAAATGGAGTCCTGAGCTTTTCCTGAAGCGGACCTTCGGTCTAGCGATTATCTACAGCCACGTGAAGGAAATCGTCGACGGCAAATTCTCGGGATACGGGAGCGCAACCCGTCCACTAGCAGTCGGCTGGTTCGGGAAGCTCACCGAGCAGAAACTCGCACTGGAGACTGTTTGGGAGTCCGGGCTACCCGAGAACGCGAAGCAGATTCTGCATGAGCTTGCAGCAGTCATAGACAACGTGATACGAAAACACGAGGACGAGGACGCGAAAGAATGGGCGAAGAAGGAAGAGTGTCGGGACCACATATTCGCATTGAATCCGGGTGATGATGTATTGAGACTCTTACAGACGTTGCCGCTCACCCTCACCAAGCCTCTGAAACGCGAGGACCCGAAGGTGTTCTTGGACAGGATCGGATACGACAAGCTTTGGGACAGTTTCCACTACGTGAAGGACCAACTCTTCGGAGGAGGCAGCACATTCGGTTTGGGCCAAGGTTTCCACAGATCAATAAAATTCTACCGAAGTGGAAGACTCAACGACTATGGCGCCAATGTATTGATGACTGTGTGGATGCTAGCAAATGCCAACGGCTATTCAGACGGATATCCCGGGAAGGATGACCTCTTCAAACCCCGATGATATCAAATCGGGTATTTGCTCGACCAGGAACCTGATTAACCCCCGCTCCCAGCGAGCGTCATGCCTGAAGCCCGCCCGAAGGCCATCGACCTGTTCGCTGGACCCGGTGGCCTGAGCCTCGGCCTCACCCTGTCTGGGTTCGAAGTGGTCGGAGCGGTCGAGTGGGATCCCGATGCAGGTGCCACCTACAGGCACAACATCGGCGATCACGTACACGTGGGCGACATCAAGCGCCTGCCAGCATCACAGATGGACGCCGAGCTGAAGCGTCTCGGAGTGATTAGGAGGAAATCCGAGATCGACCTAGTCTGCGGAGGGCCGCCCTGCCCGGGGTTCTCTTTGATCGGCCGCTCCAAGATCGCCAATCTCATCAAGTCCGGGCAGTGGGAGGGCTCGGATCACCGCCACGCGTTCATAGACGACCCGAGGAACGAGCTCTTCAGGGAGTTCGTCGGCTATGTCGCCCACTTCAAGCCCAAGCGATTCCTCATCGAGAACGTAAGGGGCATGACCTCCTACATGAGCGCAGAGGAGCGCCCGATAATCTCCGTGATCACGAGCGAGTTCGAGGCCCTCGGGTACAGCGTCGACGCAAGGATCCTGAACGCAGCTGACTTCGGGGTCCCTCAGAACAGGAGGCGAGTCATCTTCCTCGGCACAAGGGGAAAGCGCCAGAGGATCCCTTACCCAGAACCCCTCGGGATCGCACTCACATCGAGGGACGCCATGGCCGACCTGCCCCAAGTCTCTCCCGAGACGGGCTTGTCGGGGGGAGCCAAGCTAGAGCTTGCGAGCCGCCTCGGCAGGAGCTTCCGTGGAATGTTCCTCAGATGGGTCAGGGGCCAGGAGACGCCAAGCGGGAACAGGAACCCAAGGAGGGCATGCACCCTCCATCACACCCGCCCGGTCAACCCGAGGGACCGAGCGGTATTCCCACTGCTGCAGAGCGGCGAGGGCGGCCCCCGAGTGCTCTACCGAGACATCTTCCCGAACCGTCTAGCGGAGGTCGGGGCCGGCCTTCCCGACGGCTACTCGCTGATTGAAGGCGACGACGGCGAGCCCTTGGTATCCGGCCCACCGTGGGGGGTGCGCCGTTCCTCACGCTGGGGATGGTACGACCCGTCGAAGTTCGGCGACAAGATGAGGCGCATCCGCGGGGACCAGCCGGCGCCGACGATGGTCGCCCACTTGGCCAAGGACGGCTACATGTTCATCCACCCAGACGAGGACAGGACGATTACGGTGCGCGAGGCCGCTAGGTTCCAGTCTTTCCCGGACGCATTCGATCTCAGTGCCGGAGGGCAGAACTCGATCAGCAGCCAGTTCCGCCAGGTGGGCAACGCCGTCCCCCCTCTGATGGCCATGGCGCTGGGGGCCGAGATCCTAGGCTCCCTGGGCGTCACACCCTCGATGACCGCTAGGGGAGTCTATCGACTAGGTCGTGACGACCGAGCTCCCTGACCAAGTGCTCGCCATTGGCGGGCAGGGGAGTTATGTGCAACTCCCCCCCGCTCCTCCTGATTGCAAGGAGGTGCCCCTCTTTCAGCACGGGGCGTGTCTTCGACCGGGGTATGTGCATCAGCCTGAACTCCGATTTAGACCGGTAGAAGGCGACCTCGCACTCAGCGCTGGCAATCTCGTGCCCGCTCTGCCGGTACCAGTGGGTATCGAAACCCTTCCTGGGCTTGTCTCCAACCGCGTCCAAAATGTCTCCGAACATCTCCGAGAAGCCGCCGTGCGGGAGGTTGATGGCACACTGGTGGCTCTTTGACCCGGACTCAAGCCAAGAGACGTCGTTCCTCGTGAGCCGCTTCAGTCCGACGTAGGAGCGCGACGCTGCCATGCGAATGGCCTAAAGTCGGTGGGAAATCAACAATTCCCTAGTGAATATCACATGTTGCGCCGGAATTTGCCGCCCGTCTCGAACAGCGCTTGGGTGACTTGGCCGACAGTGCAGTGCTCGACGATTTCCATCATGACCTCGAACAGGTTGCCGCCCTCCCGGGCCACCTGCTTCAGCCTCGCGAGGCCTGCCTCTGCCTCTGTCGTATGAGCCTCCTTGAACGCCTTGTTGCGATCGATCACCATCTGTCGTTCAGCCTCGTCAGAACGTGTGACATCGACGTCGAAGTCGTCCGCCGACATCACTGCTGAACCCTCGTCCACGTAGGTGTTGACTCCCACTATCGGCAGTTCTCCCGAGTGCTTGCGATGCTCGTAGACCATCGACTCATCCTGGATGCGGTTGCGCTGGTAGTTGACCTCCAGCGAGCCCAGCACGCCTCCGCGGCCGTGCATCTCCTCGAAGATCCTCAGAACCTGCTCCTCGACGTTGTCGGTCAGCCACTCTGCGATGTATGAGCCCTGCAGCGGGTTCTCGTTCTGCAGCCAGCCGTACTCCTTCGAGAGGATGAGCTGGATCGCCACGGCATCCCGGACCGTGTCCTCGGTGGGCGTTCCGAAAGCCTCGTCACGGCTGTTGGTATGCAGGCTGTTGGCGTTGTCCGCGAGTGCGTACAGGGCCTGCAGGGTGGTGCGGTAGTCGTTCCAGGTGAACTCCTGGGAGTGCAGACTGCGCCCGCTGCCCTGGATGTGGTACTTGAGCT
>Ga0310342_100001367_pt1 | contig 15099 bp, 12 predicted proteins | sample S15DNA20500_MG_FD_206155 | JGI IMG/M metagenome (GOLD analysis project Ga0310342, IMG submission 206155) | Marine microbial communities from station ALOHA, North Pacific Subtropical Gyre - S1503-DNA-20-500_MG | ecosystem: Environmental > Aquatic > Marine > Oceanic | place: Pacific Ocean: North... | reverse complement strand
AGGCCTCTTCCCCGAGATCGTCATGCACCAGCGCGAAGCTGGCCCGGAAGCGCTCGGAGCGCGGCCGGTCTCCCTTCCAGGGCAACGGCTCCGTGTTCTTGGTCCGAAACACGTTGATCAGATTGACCCACAGGTTGTCGAAGGTGGCGGAGAGGCTCATGAGAGGTGCACCCACACTGCGCTGGCCATGACCAGCCCCAGTCCCAGCGGGAGGAACAGTTTCCAGCACATCGCCATCAGCTGATCGGACCGGAAGCGCATGTACGACCAGCGAATCCAGAAGATGCTGACGAAGAGTCCGAGCGTCTTCAAGGCCATCCAGATCAGGCCGTCGTTCTCTCCCGGGCCATCCCAGCCACCCAGGAACAGGGCCGCTGCGACCGCAGAGATGACAAAGGTGTGCAGGTATTCGGCCAGGTAGAAGAGGCCGAACTTCATGCCCGTATACTCGGTGGTCACACCGGCCACGAGCTCGGATTCTGCCTCTGGGATGTCGAAGGGAATCCGGTTGGATTCGGCCAGGGAGCTCAGGAAGAAGAGGACGAAGGCCAGCGCGCCGGGGCCTATCGGCCAGAAGGCAAACCAGTTTCCACCCAGCTGCGCATCCACGATGTCCCCGATCCGGAAGCTATCCGCCAGGATGATGGGGACCGTAGCGCTGAGCAGGAGCGGGATTTCATACGAGATGCTCTGGGCCGCGGAGCGCATTCCGCCGAGCAGGGCGTACTTGTTGTTGCTGGCCCAGCCCGCCATCCAGACCGGGAAGACCAGGAGACTGCCGAGCGAGAGGGCGAACAGGAGCCCGATGTGCAGGTCTGCGACGATGAGGCCCGGGGCAAAGGGCACCACGGCCATGGTCCCCATCGCGGCGATCACGGTGAGCGGCGGCGCCAGATTGAACAGCGGCTTGTCGGCCGCCCGCGGGACGATGTCTTCTTTACTCAGTAGCTTCAGTAGATCTGCAATCGGCTGAAGCAGCCCAGCAAAGCCCACCTCGGTGGGGCCCGGGCGGTTCTGCATCCGGCCCGCAAATTTCCGCTCGAACCAGATGGAGTAGGCCGTGATGCCGAGCGCAATATTCGCCAGCACAAAGCCGAAGATCAGCCCGTGGCCCAGCCACGCATCAAATCCGTCCAGCCAGGCCACCATCAGCGGTCGACCTCCCCCATGATCGGATCAAGAGAGCCGAGCACGACGATGATGTCGGAGATGTTGTTGCCAGGGCAGAGGTAGGGGAGCAGCTGGAGCGCGTGCATCGAGGGCGGGCGCAGCTTGCAGCGGTAGGGGTGGGCGTGGCTCCTGCGCTCGGTGTTCGCCACGATGAAGGTCCCGAGCTCACCGCGCGGCGACTCGATCGCACAGTACGTGCTGCCTTCCTTGGCCTTGACCGCACCCGGCAGCTTGACCGGCTTCAGGGAGCAGATCGGCCCCTCGGGAACGCCACTGAGGAGGGTGGTGGCGATGCGGATGCTCTCCTTCATCTCCGCCAGGCGCACGAGATATCGGGCCATGCAGTCCCCGGCGGTCTCCACGGGTACGGCGATATCGATGTCACCGTAGGCCATGTACGGGTCATCCCGCCGAAGGTCGAAGTCGACACCGCTGGCCCGCAAGATGGGCCCGGAGATGCCGAGCTCCATGGCCAGGACAGGATCGACCACGCCGACGCCGATCGTTCGAGCCCGGAAGACGGGGTTGTCCCGCACAAAGTCTTCGTACTCATCTACCCGGGTCTCGATCACGTCCATGACGTGGCGGACCTTGGCATCCCAGCCCGCGGGGATGTCGTGCCGGTTTCCGCCGGGGGTGTGGGTGTTGTAGTGGAAGCGACACCCGGTCAGCTCCTCGAACAGGTCGAGGATCATCTCGCGCTCCCGGAAGGTGTGCATGAAGATGCTCGCACCGCCACCGATGGCGCCGCCCATGTCCAGGCCAAAGGTCCCCAGCCACAGCAGGTGGCTCGCCACCCGCTGGATCTCGGCGCAGATGGTTCGGATGTACTGGGCCCGGGCCGGCACCTCGGCATCGATGAGCTTCTCGATGGCCATGTTGATGGCCAGCTCGTTCATCATCGGCGAGACGTAGTCGTTCTTGTCCACGATGGGCGTGACCTGCGCGTAGGTCAGCTTCTCGCAGAGCTTCTCTACACCGCGGTGCAGGTAGCCCAGGTAGGGCACGGCCTTCACGCAGACCTCTCCGTCCAGGTAGAGCTTCACGCGGAGCACACCGTGGGTGGAGGGGTGCTGCGGACCCATGTTCAGCGCCATCATGTCTGCATCTGGATCGTACTTATCGATGTCCAGGTGCGGATCTGGCCAGGGTGCCTGTGTGAGCTCGAGCGGCACAGTGACGCCGCCGATCGTGACCATCTGCACGCCTTCTTCCACCGACTCTGCGACCTCGTGGCTCATCTCATCTCCACGGGAAGTGCGAGGTGTCGATGGCGTAGTCACGGCGCAGGGGGTGCCCTGGCCAGTCCTCGGGCATCATGATTCGGCGAAGGTCCGGGTGGTCGGAAAACACGGTTCCGACCAGGTCATACTGCTCACGCTCCTGCCAATCAGCCCCGACCCACACGCTAGCGAGGGACGGAGTGGTCTCGCCAGTGGGGACAAAGACCCGGAAGGGGACGATGGTGGTGCCTCGATCGGCATTGGACAGGCGGCGCACCCGATAGCAGACCAGGGTGCAGTCTGGCTTGCCCGGCACGGCCGCTTTGCCGGCTTCTTCGTCGGCTGCAATGGCTTCCTCTTCCGGGTAGTGCACCGAGACGACTGTGACGAAGAACCGGAAGTCCAGCTCTTCTTTCAGCGCCTTGGCAAAGTCCACCAGCGCTTCTCTGGGCACCATCGGACCCTCGTCCGGGATCTCCTCGAGGCCGAGGCGATCGCGACAAAGCACCAGGAAGTCGCCGGGCAGACTCATTCGGTGGCCTCCTCAGCTTGCGCTTCGGGGTCGGGTTCGGGCTCGGGTGCCGCCGGTGCCTCTGGCAGTGTGACGCCGTCGCGGAGCAGGGCGCCGCCAGGGTCCAGGCCGATGACGCTGGCCAGCTGTGCATCGTCCCAGGCTGGGTCCCGCTCGGTGCCGTAGCGCGGCACGCTGGGGGACTGCATGCCCATGACCGGGCGGGTCTCGGGCTCGACCCACTCTCCCGCCCGCTTGGCGCGGATCTTCTCCTGCAGACGGCGGAAACCGAGCAGCAGGTGGTCTGGGTTTGGCGGGCAGCCTGGAACGTAGACGTCCACCGGCATGAAGGTGTCCACGCCGGGGACCACGCTGTAGATGTTTCGGTAGAAGTCCCCGGAGATGGCACAGGAGCCCATGGCGATGGCCCACTTGGGCTCGGGCATCTGATCCCAGAGCTTCTTGACCCGAGGCGCCATCTTCACAGTGATGGTGCCAGCGATGACCATGACATCGCACTGCCGGGGGGTTCCTCGGGCGATGGTGCCAATCCGATCCATGTCGAACCGCCCACAGGCCGCAGCCATGAACTCGATACCACAGCAGCTGGTGGCCATCGGGAAGACCCAGAGGGAATTGGACACGCCCCAGGTGAGGATCTTGTCCGCAGTGGTCATGCCGATGTCTACACCCGGCATATTCTCCATGTACTGGAACAGCGGGTGCTCGTAGCGCTCTTGGCTTTCGTCAACGGCCATTATTGCCACTCCAGGGCGCCCTTACGCCAGGCGTATAGCCAGCCAAGGAGAAGAATGAAGACAAACACGAACATCTCGATGATGGCCACTGAGCCCAGGGTGTCGATGTTCAGTGCCCAGGGCAGGATGAAGATGGTCTCTACATCAAACAGGACAAAGATGAGTGCGATCACGTAGTAGCGGGGATGAAAGCGCACCCAGGCCACCCCATCCGGCTCCTCTCCACACTCGTAGGTGTCGTACTTGGTGGCCGGAGAATGCTTAGCCTTCACTCGAATGATGGCAGCAAGAACCAGCTGGCCTACCGCGATGATCACCGCGAGGCCTAAGAAGACGAGCGCTGCCAGCCAATTGGGGTCCACGTACCACCGAAGTGGGAGGATCCTATCCGATGCGCGCATCCGTACAAGTGTGTTGCTGATCCTTCTGCAAATGTGGGCCTGAAAACTGGTTTTGCCGAGGGCCCTGGATTCTATGGATGTCGCAGCAGGGTGCGCGTCGAGTCCCTATCGACCTCGCTCCAGCCGGCGCCCCGCAATTCCTTCAGGATTTTGGCGGCCCGGTGCTTGCCGAGCTTGCGCCGGTGCACCTGGATCATTGAGATGCCCAGGGACTCGATGGCCGCCAGCGGGACCGACTCGGGTTCATCAGCAGTCACCAGGGGATCGAGGGATGCGATGTCGGCCAGCGCTGTGGCCTGGTCGGTATGCGCGACGCCGACGCTGTTGAAGTCAGGCACCCATGGACTGGGCTGCCCGTGTACGGTTTGTTCATACATCAGGTAGCGGGCGCGTCGACGAGAGCGGTTGATCTCCCCAGGGGGCATGGCCACGGGGCCTGGGAGGTCCAGTACCGGCCCGTCAATCTGCTGCACGATCTCCGGGGCGGTGGGCTGGCTTCCGGGTAAGACGGGCTCCACCGGTGCGAGCAGCCAGCCCTCCAGCGCAATCGCCCAGGCCAAGGCCTGACCCCAGCGAAGGGTGTCTGCCTTGGTGGCGACAGCCGCAGCGAGGAGCACCAGGGTCCCCGCGTGCCACCGGTAGGGGAAGCGGACCAGCTCGGCCAGGGGGAGGTCGTAGATGGGGCCAATCCCCAGGGACAGCACAGCGGGGATGGCCGCTGCGAGCACCCATCGGGTTCGGCTCCAGACCGCCACGCCGAGCACCAACCATCCCGTGTACGCGGTCATGGCGAACGGCTGAAGGCCTGCGGCCCAGCCCGGGGTCGGGACCCCGGGGGAGGCGCCCATCATGGCGCGTACGGTCTCATCGAGGGGTGCGGTGCCGGGAAAGGCGCCCAGGAAGCCTGCGATGGCTGGGGCTGCCAGTACGAGCCCTGCCGCGCTCCAGAGGGCCCGACGGTCTCGAAGGACGGCCAGCCCCAGCAGGAGGCAGCCCACCATCCCGAGGTACCAGCTGCTCAGGATCGTCAGTGCGAACGGCAGGGCGGAGAGTCTGAACCGCTGTGCGCCCAGGGCCCACAGCCACAGGGCCAGGGTCCATCCATCCGTGCCCTCCACGATGCCCTCTACGGCATAGCCATGGAAGAAGGGAGCGCAGCCGTAGATCGCTGCGGCACACAGCGCCCCCCGCTTCCCAAAGCCCCAGGCGCGGGCGGCCCCGAAGGCGCAGAGTACCGTGCCCATGCGGGCACCGATAAGCAACGTGTTCCAGGTCCATGTCAGGCCGAGGACCGGCAGGAGTGGCCATGCCAGCCATCCCTTGATGGGGCTCGAATAGTAGTAGCCCATGCCATCGGGAAACCCGAGGCGCATGGTCTCGGTGGGAAGCCCTGGCTGTTCCTGCACAAAGGCCCACAGCCCCCATACGCTGGGAAAGAGATCCGTGAACGGATGTCCGATGAGCTGGCCCTGCAGCAGTACGGACACGGCAGGGCCCACCCCCCAGAGGAGAGCCAGCAGCCAGGCGGAGATCCAGCCAGAAGTGCGCACCTCTCCGTTATATGCCACCTCGGGAGGTTGGATGCGGTGCTGGGTCCTCGTCATGTTTCTTGGGTGCGGTGCGGAGCCGCTGACCGCGCCGGCCCCCCAGGTCGCATCGCCGCCGCGAGTGGTGGTGCCAGAGGGGCCAGGCCGGACGGAGGTGAACGCAGAACTCGGGGATGCCAAGCGGGTGTCTCTCGAGGTGCTGGGTACCGGGTGGACCCGGGTAGGCAGCCACCTCGGTGAGCGGGTACTCAAGCCGCTTTGCGGTGGAGATGTGCCCCACATCGGCATTGTGGTCGACGGAAAGGGCGGCCGTATCCACGTGTTTGATGGAGCCGTGATGGCGGTGAAGGATGTCCTCGCTGTGGAAGCCAGAGGCACACAGAAGTGGCGCATCTGGCTGGCACCAGTGGGGCAAGAGCGCCCGGTATATTGGGTGGACATCGCCCAGGAAGATGCGGACACCTCACGGTGGCGCGGTGAGCCGGAAGGCTTCAGGTGGGCGGATGGCGCCCGCTGGGTGCGCGACTCGGTCGCAGCTGGCCTGGCCCGGGTAGAGCGCCTGGATTGCGAACAGTGAGGCGGCGGAGCCGGAACCGTCACCACCCCTGAGGGGGTTGCGCTACACGGACGGCGCTGCCTGTGGTACTCAGGATGTGATGCTGAACTGGTGGCTGTGCCTTTCGCTGGGCCTGGGGCTCGGTGGTGTTGCTCGCGCGCAAAGCGTGGATGTGCCTGTGTTCAATGCGCAGAGCTACCGACCGCCCATCGATGCGCGTCACATGCTCTGGACGGATGATGCAGGCCTTGCAGCCTCCGGTACCTGGATGGCGAAGATCTCTATTGGCTACGCCAAGCATGTGCTGTCGGTCACAGAGGGGCTGACCGGGGAAGAGAAGTACCTGGTGGATGACCTCGCGCAGGCCAATCTGATCGCAGGTACCACTCTGGGCCGTTTCCGGATGGGTCTGGACCTCCCCATCTTCCCGCTGGTCTCCAGTGAGATCGTGGACGGGCAGGCTGGCCTGGGCGATGTGGGCTTTGACCTGCGGACCACCTTGGTCGACCCCGGCGACGCAGCGGTAGGACTGGCGCTAGGGACGCGCGTGAGTGCCCCGACATCCACCGTCGACCTGCCTCTGGGGACCGGGGGCCTTGGCTATGAGGTGACGGGGATCGTCGACACCCAGGCGGGTCCTGCCCACCTGGCCCTGAACCTGGGCTACCGCGGGGTGCCGGCGGCAGCGCTCGATGTCTATACCGTGGACGATCAGGTGCTCACTCGTGCCGGTGTGGGCCTGGCGTTCAGTCCGACCTTCGGCTTGTCGGGAGACATCGCGGGGCATCTGCAGCTGAACCAACCCCTGGACAATGCGGCCAACGGTGCTTGGGAAGGCCTGCTGGGGTTCTGGTCACGCATGGACCGGTTCTGGGTCGTCCGTGCCGGTGGCGGCGGCGGCTTGACCGAGGCGATCGGCGCTCCAATGCTGCGGACGGTGCTCAGCATCGGCTACGAGCCCTTGCCGGACAGCGATACGGACGGCGACGGCTTGCTCGATTCCCGGGACAAGTGCCCAGATCGCGCAGAGGATCTGGACGGCTGGGAGGACGACGACGGCTGCCCGGACGCGGCATCTCCAGTGCGGGTCACGATGCGAGACCCCTACGGAAACCCTGTGGATGAGGCCGTGGTGCAGATCAGCTCAGAGGATGGGGAGCCCAGGGAGGATGGGGGGCCCCAGTTCACCGTGGGGCTGGAGCCTGGTACCTACATTCTTAACGCCGAGGCAGCGGGCTTTGATGCCTTGAGTGAGGAGTTTGTGGTCCGCCAGGGAGAGGCTGTGAATCTGGTGAAGGTGATGAACCCCACCAAGCCGCCGCCCCGCGTGCGGGTGACCAAGAAAGCAATTCGCATCTCCGAGAAGGTCTACTTCGAGACGGACTCCGATGTGCTCAAGTCAGAGAGCTACGCCATCCTGGATCTGGTGGCCCAGACCATGAACAAGCACAAGGATCTCAAGGTGGTGCAGGTGGTGGGCCACACCGATAGCCGCGCGGATGCGAGCTACAACCAGGGGCTCAGCGAGCGCCGTGCGCGATCCGTTCTCGACTACCTGGAGTCCAGGGGTGTGGATTCGGGTCGTCTGGACGCTGTCGGCATGGGGGAAGAGAAACCGCTGGATGCCCGAGAGAACGAAGCCGCCTGGGAACTCAATCGTCGGGTCGAGTTCGTGATCATTCAGCGCGACAAATAGACCTCAGCTACCCAGCCGCGCCAAACCTCTCGCGCATGGTAGGGTCCTCCACACGGGGATGGTCTGTTGGTGGGTCTGTGGCTGATCGCTGCGTTGAGTGGAGTGTCCGAGGCGGGCCTGTTTACGCACAAGACCAGCCAGGGCGACGCGCCTGAGAATCAGGTGCAGAGAAGACTGGTCATGCCCAAGGGCTGGCTGGAGCTCGGCCTGCGCGCAGACTCCAAGGCATCTGACCACTACCGCGACAGCGCTGGCACGCGTCGCGCCCGATCCGCCCCGTGGCGCTACTCCAGGCTCTGGCTGGATGTGCGTCAGGGGTTCTCCAAGCGCATCACCTTGTATGGCGCCATGCCCTGGGTGATGGCGGAGCTGGAGCCGGTGGGGGGCACCGTGACGCGGACTGTGGCCATGGGCGATGCCCACGTCGGCCTGATGCTGGAGCCGTGGACCTGGGAGCAGGCGAGCATCGGTGTGCAGCTGGACTACAAGGCGCCCAGCGGCGTGGAGTGGCCCGGCGCGGTCGATGGCGGTCCAGATCAGGTGGTCAGCTTTCTGACTGGCACGGGGATCTCGAACCTGGGTACCTTCGTCCACGGGCGGATCACCGCGGTGGATCGGATTCGGGTGCAGCTGACCGCTGGATACGTGGCCAAGCTGCCAGGGGTCGTGGGGTACGTGGTGCAGCCTGCTGGCTTTGGCAACGGCTGGCTCGACCCCGGCGACGAAATCCGACTGACCGGGGATCTCACCGGCCAGATTATCGACCAGGTGGCGCTGGGTGCCGGGGCGCAGTGGAGTCACCGCGGCCGGTATGAGATCGGGGTCAGCGGGCCGAGCACCTCCAGACTCAAGATGACGCCGCTGCCGCAGGGGCCGGGGACCTTTGTGGATGGTCGTCTGCACCTGTCCTACCAGCCGACGGCGCACTGGGAGATCGAGGCGAGCGGCATGCTCGACCTCATGGGGAGCGACACCCGGACCTTTGCGCACCTGGGGCTGGAGGAATTCTCTCCGCAGCCTGGACTCCAGCTTGGGCTCGGCGTGAGGGCGCGATGGTGACGATCCTGCTCTGGCTGATCGCGACCCTGGGCATGGCCCATGGAAAGGGTGGCTACGAGGCCAATCACCCGGATGTGCAGTGGCACACCCTGGAGACGGAGCATTTCTTCATCCACTGGCCAGAGTCCAAGCGCCCAAAGGACGACCCGCACTGGTTCACCACCAAATTTACGGCAGGACAGCTGGCGAAAATCGCGGAGGATGCCTACCCCAAGATCTGTTCTCAGTTCGACTACTTCCTCCAGGAGAAGGTCCACGTTGTGGTCTACGACCAGGATGACGGGTGGGAGGGCAACGGCTTTGCCATTGCGGAGTATGACTGGACAGGATTTGCTGCCCGCTGGGGCCCGGTGTTTCGGCAGCGAGGTCGGGCGGAGTTCCTCGAGGATGTGTTTGTCCACGAGTTCGCCCACATCGTCAGCCTGAAGGCGTACCTGCCGTGGTCGGAGGGCTCGACCGGCTTCCAGATAGGCGGTCTGGTGGAGGACGAGGAGTGGGCCCAACGCTGGGGCATCAAGGCCCGGCCGAGGACCAATGCAGATCTGGGCTTCGACATCCTGGTCAGTGCTCACGGACCGTTCTGGTGGGCTGAAGGGGGCGCGGAGTACTGGTCGGAGCGGGCGGGCACCAACATCTGGGGCACCTCTCGCGACGCCATCCTGCGCATGAGTGTGCACGAGGATCGGGTGCTGGATTCCAATGAGTGGACCACGCGGATCGACAAACACGGCTTTGAGTCGGAGCGTGGCTACAACCACGGCTATGCCTTCGGCCGCTGGCTGCGGGAGACCACCGGCAAGGACCTCATCACAGACATGGCCACCGTCAGCGGTGAGAAGTGGCACTTCTCCTGGGACGCGGTGGTCCGAAAGGCCACGGGCGAGTCCCTGGACGTATTGTATGACCGCTGGCGGGCCTACCTGGAGGAGCAGTACGGCAAGCAGATTGCCGAGGTTCGAGACAGGGGCGCGGTGACCGGGCGCGAGCTGGCGCTGGTACAGCCGGCCTGGGAAAAGGACGACGCGGCCTGGAAGAAGAAGCCCAAGAAGATCCGCGATGAGACGATGGATGGCTACAGCGCGTACCAGGAGATGTCTCGCTACTCCCCTGATGGACGCTTCGTGGCCTGGTTCGACGAGGGCCTGAACATCCGAAAGATCCGCCCGGAGGAGTGGGGAGCCATCAGCGGAAAGTACGTGGGAGCCTCGGACAAGAAGGCGCTCAAGGACTTCGAGCGGCGGACGGTCTATGAGCCCTGGGCCCAGTACTACCGGCCGGCCTGGTCCGCCGATGGCAAGCGCCTGATTGTGACCGGCCCGGAGGACTTCACCCGCAAGACCGGGCTGGGGCGGTGGTCCATGGACAACGGCGTGCGTGCCAATCTCGACGGCTACAACTGGACGCAGCTGGTGATCGGGTCCCTGGACGACTCCGGCAAGCAGCTCAAGGCCAGGTGGACGGCCATCCCCAACACCCTGCGCGCACTCGAGGCCGCCTGGTCACCGGACGGACAGACGGTGGCCTTTACCCGCTATGGCGACGGGACCCACAACATCTGGACCATCGCGCCGGATGGTTCGGAGGCCAGACAGCGGACGTTCTTTGAGGATGGATCCCAGATTCAGGGACTCAGCTACACTCCGGATGGTCGCGGCGTGCTCCTCTCGCTGTTTCATGCCCACCGACAGGACCTGTGGTTCTTTGACCTGACGGCGGACTCCTGGCATCGGCTCACGGACACGCCCTACACAGAGAGTGATCCTGTGGTGGGGCCGAATGGCAAGGCCTGGTTTGCCAGTGACAAGGGCGGCATCTACAACATCTACACCTACGACCCGATCAGCGGGGAGGTGCACAAGCAGACGGATCTGTATGGGGGTGCCTACGGGCCAGACCCGACCCAGGGCGGTCACCTGTTGCTCACCGCGATCACGGGCCACGGGTTCCGGGTCAGGGGGATTCCCCAGAGTGAGCTCAAGGCGGAGCGGGTGGATTACCCAGGGGTCTGTCGGAAGGTCGATTGCAAGGACGAAGAGGGCTACCTGGCCAAGAAGCCGCAGGGAGCCGACGCGGTGGTGGACAGTCGGCCATACAGCCCCTGGCGATCGATGATGCCCGTCTCGGGCTGGCCGGTCCTGCGGACCACGGAGCGCAACATCGAGGTGGGCGCAGGCTTCTACCTCGGGGACTATGTGGAGGGGCAGTACCTGGAGGGTGAGGTCACCGTCGGCAAGGACAACTACCTGACCCTGAACTACTGGAATTCGGATCTCTGGCCCAACATCATGCTCGGGTACGCCCGGTACGCCTACAAGGGCCACTACGGCTACGGTGAAGATGAGGATGGACGGCCGGAGACCACCGAGGATCTGACCGTGGTGGACGTCAAATTCGAGCAGTCCAGCGACGATGTGTGGTCCTACATCACCTTCACGGCATCGGACACCTTGTGGCTGGGGGTGGGCGCAGACGGGTCTCGATACAGCTTCCGGGACACCGGAGATGGCACGCGCTTCGTGCCGTACACCGTCCATGCCGGAGCGTCGGCCTTCCTGGAGTGGTCGCCCTGGGGCTACAGCTCGGTCGGGGATGACTGGATCAACCCCCGAGGGGGTCGGCGGATGTTCGTGGACTACGCCTATCGCTGGACCTGGTTGGTGGACCCGGATCTCGCGGGCGGGGTCTATGACGATGGGGAGCGCATGGGGCGGTATCGCTACCACCAGATCATGGGCACCTGGACCGAGTACATCCCGCTGACGCTCTGGGGCCTGTGGGACCGGGGCACCCTGCAGATCGATCTGGAGGGGGGATGGATCGACCGCAATGTCATGGGCTGGGACGAGTTCATGGCGGGGGGGCGGCACCCGTACCACTGGGGCAATGGCACCATCGGGAACAACGTGCAGTTCTCCGGCTACGAGGGCTACAGCCTGACAGGCGAGACCATGCTCATCGCCAATGCCGGATACCGCTTTCCGATTCTGCGGGATCTGAACTGGAAGAACGGTCCCATCTACACCGAGTCGATGTACCTGCAGATATTTGGCAGCATCGGCAACCTGTGGAGCTACCGTGTGGAAGGGGACACCCACATCGAGGGATACAGTGTGGTGCCGGATCCGGGCCGGGGCCAGGTGCGCCGAGAGGTCCCGTTTCAGGACTACGCCGCGAAGAACAGTCCGAAGGGAGAGCCGCACTATTACCTGACGGACATCGGGGCGGAGCTGCGGGTCCGGAGCTTTATCTGGAACGACTGGGACTGGGACTCCTTCCTTCGGGTGGCCTACGGGCTTCAGTCCACGGCTGGCTACGGTGATGTCAACGCCGACTACATCCAGTCCAGTGTGGCGCGGGATCAGGCGACAGAGCTCTCCTCAGAGGTCGAGCCGCCCACGATGCGTGTGTACCTTGGCATTGGGACGGGGTGGTAGATGGTTCTGTGGATGTTGCTGTTGTCCTGCATCCGGCCCTCGGATGTCTACGATGTGACGCTTTCCGGGGCGGGGACGGACCTGGATGCCATCGAGCCTGCTCCCACCACCATGGGGGGAAGGATCGAGCTGGCCCGATACCGCCTGTGGGGGACCAATATCGGTCACGGGGTGACCGGCTTGTTCGGGGATATGCCCAGAATGGACGGCACCGATTTTGTCGTGGGCGGCGCTGAATTTGGCTACCCGGCCACGACGGGGTTTGACAAACGATCAGCATTCCTCTCCCCGGGCCCCACGCTGACGGATCGATGCTTCACCCGCCTCAGTCCGGGCGCCAGCCAGGGATTTTCCGAGTACGTAGATGTGGGAGACCACGTGGCGCTCTCCACGACGGGCCAGGTTCAGGTGACCCTGGCGCGGGATCCGGCTTCGCATCCCCGGCCTGCGGGGGAGAGCTGGTATGTGGGCTACGGGGCCGAGTTGATCCCGGCGCTCACCGACCATCCGGAATTGCCAGATACATGGCAGCCGGGTGCGACCTGGCAGATTGGATTCCCGGGAACGGTCGCGCCGCGAGAGGCCACCTTTGGTGCGGTGCCCTATCCGTTGTCGGGCGCCACCATGCGGCTGCCCCCCGAGATCTCGGGAGTGATGGTGGACGGCGCGGAGGTGCGACCGCCGCACCACGGCTACAACGCACAGGGTGTGTGGAAGGGTGTGGGCCGCACGGATGATGTGCGCTTTGAGGGGCCCTGGAAGGCGCCGATGGCGCTGGACTGGACGCCCTCCTCGGCTGGAGGTCCAGTCACAGTGGCGATTCGTCTCCACGGGTCGGCCCCAGAGGGCAGCTGTAGCTGCAGTGCCGACTGCGGGGCGGGCTTTGGGTGTGAGGACGGGGAGTGCATGGGCAACGATGGCTCCACGGGCCTGGTGCTGGGGGAGCTGGTCTGCACGCTCTCAGATGACGGCTCGCACACGATTCGCCCTGGAGACCTCAGTGAGCTCATGACCTGGGTGGATCAGCGGGAGGTCGCAGGCGCTACCCTGTGGATCGCCCGAATCAATGAAGGCACCGCCTTTATTCCAGATGTCTTGACCTGGAACGGCAAGCGGATCGGCATCAATCCCATTCGGGTGCGGTCCACGGACCTCATCGTCACGCGGCTGGAGGCACCATGATTCTCTGGATGCTGGCGTGTGTGGCGGATCCGTATCCGGCCTACTTCGAGGACAAGGCCTCCTACCCCGAGATTACGGGGCTGCAGCCCGCGGTGGTTCATGCTCGGACGGGCGGAGACATGCTGGTGATCGAGGGCAAGCGTCTCTCCACCACACGAACTGTGGTGATCGGCGGCAGAAATGCGGAGATCGTGAGCGCAGATGGTCGAGCGGTCACTGTGCGGACGCCTGCCTTGCCCGCAGGAGCCTCGGAGCTCGCGGTCAGTGTGGCCACCGGGAACGGGGTCACCACCATGGAGGGAATGCTGACTGTCGAGGCGGGGGACGATGGCTTCTGGGATGAGGAAGTCGCGAGCGTGGCCATGGCGCGGGTGGACTGCCCGGTCTCGGCATGGGGCAAGTACATCGGCGGCTACTGGTATGCCTTTGACTGGTGTGGCCCGGAGGCCGGCTGGGCCTCAGCGGAGGGCTTTGTGGGCACTGGAGCCCAGCCAGGGGCGTCCGGCGAGATCAGTGGGCTGAGCCTGTTGTCTCAGCTGCCACCTGTGGGCGAGACCCGTCTATATGGACCTGGGGATCGACGGAGTCCATCCGTACCCTTGGTGTATGGCTTCCACACCCGTGCCGAGCGTATTTCTGTGGAAACGGAGCGGGACTTCGCACGGGATCTTGCGTTCTCAGCGCAGCGCGAGGACCTCTTCTGGGACACCTATGCGTGGGTTGGAGATGTCACGGATGCGCTGGGGCCGACGGTGGTGCTGTACGACGACGAGTCGTGCTGGGTGGCGGATGCATCGGTGATCGGGGGGCAGGGGGACACGCTGCTCCTGGACGGAGATGCCACAGGTGCATCGGGCCTCTGGCTAGGGTTCCGAATGCTGGAGGACTACTACGGTCAGACCTGGCAGAGCGACGGCATGACGACCACGGCACGGGTTGCTGTGCAGACCGGCGATCTGGTGGTGGGAGACGCTTCGGGAGCGGAGTTGTCCTATGACGACTGGTCTGGCTGGTTCCTCTCCGACGATGTCGCGGGTCGCTTCGGGCAGGGGGAGATTCCGGACTCCACAGGGTTTGCGGTGTCCACTACAGATGCAGCGGGCAAGCGGGTGGACCGCGGAGATGTCCAGAGTGGTGACGAGCTCATTCTCTGGAGTCCGGATCTGATGTCGGGAGATGTGGGCATCAAGCGAGATCGGGATCTGGTCGTGTCGTGGACGCCTGGGGTGTACACCGAAGACCCCACCTTCCTCTCCATAGAGATCGTCATCTTCGATACCGATGTGGACGACCCCAGCTGGCAGACCGAGGTGGCCCGACTTGTGGCGCAGGGCGACGATGCTGTCGGTGCATTCACCTTCTCCGCCGATGTGCTCGCCCAGCTTCCTCAGGCGCCCAACAACTGGGGCGATGACGACGACTTTACCGGCTACTGGGGAGACATGACGGTGGCCCGGCACACCTTGAGGAAGGTGGCGACAGAAGGCGGTGACCTGGTCGTCGACTTCATTCACGCCGTCAATGGTCCGGTTCGACTACGCTAGGCGTCGCGTTTTTCCGGC
>Ga0310342_100001366_pt1 | contig 15103 bp, 16 predicted proteins | sample S15DNA20500_MG_FD_206155 | JGI IMG/M metagenome (GOLD analysis project Ga0310342, IMG submission 206155) | Marine microbial communities from station ALOHA, North Pacific Subtropical Gyre - S1503-DNA-20-500_MG | ecosystem: Environmental > Aquatic > Marine > Oceanic | place: Pacific Ocean: North... | reverse complement strand
TAGAGGAATGAGGAAGGGAGTGAGGAAGGAGGAAGGGTAAGTCACGCGGGCACTGTCCCGAGTGAAGAAGCGCCGGTCAGGTCAGGTTGAGTTGGCCTGGCCGGTCGCCTTTCCCCGAACCAAATCAAGTCACCCCATTGCTTCCTTCCTCTGACCTCTGAAACCTGCCTGCGGCAAGTCCGTCCCCCGGTGAAAACAAACCAGTAGAACTTGCAACCTGCAAGCTGTAACCTGCACCTGTGACTGTCTCGATCGTGCCCTTCGTTCCCTTTTTCAGCTGAAGGAATGTCGACCAGCGATTTACCGGTGCCCCCTCCTGTGCCTCCCGCAAGTGAGCCATCCGGCGATCCACCTTCACCTCCTGACTCCGGCGAGAGATCGGTCTCGAGATTTGCCGTGTTCTACCGTACAATCCTCTATCTCTGCGGGCGCGACGGTGTGGTTCTGGTGTCTTCGATCTCTTTCAGTTTTCTTCTTTCGGTTTTTCCCTTCATCGCTCTGCTGCTAACCTTGATCCATCATCTGCACTGGAATGAGCTTCAGGAGGTCATCTTCGACTCCCTCTACTATTTCTTCCCGGTTTCGCAGGATTTCATCATTCGTAATCTAAGGGTCTACACGCAACCGATTCGAAGTATCCACGCCTTCTCCTTCCTGCTCTTGGTCTGGGGCGTATCCGCCTTCTTTTTCAGCCTGGAAGCGGGACTGGATTCTGCCTACCGAGTCACCCAGCCACGTCGTTTTTCCGTGAGCCAGTTTCTGGGATCGTTCATGGTCGTCTTATTCGGAGTTGTGGCACTGATCTGCGTCGGGATCCTCAGGATGGCTCGAATGTTGACACAGGATCTGTTAGACCTTCGAGAGGGGCTCGTGGGTGAGATTGAGACGGTCTGCTATCTTGGTATTTCGTTGCTTCTCACGCTCTTGCTGTTTTTCCTGGTGTATCGATATCTTCCGAATCGAAGCGACGAGACTCGAAGCATGATGCCGGAAGTCATTTTTTCCGCTCTGTTCTGGACAGCTGGGAACCTAATCTTCAGGGCATTTGCTCCAGCCTGGTCGTTGCAGAAAATCTATGGCCCCTTCTTCATCTCCGTTACTCTGCTGCTTTGGGCTTACGCTTTTGGCTGTATTCTTCTGGGGAGTGCGCGGCTGTCAAAGGATGGCTTTTTTGGGGAGCCGACAGCGAGCGAAGAGCCAGTGGAAACGCCTCCAACAATCGTATCGGGAGCGGCGATATGGCCGGAGGGGGGGGATGAAGACGAGGAGGAGTCCTCTGCCGCAGGTTCACCTCAATGGCCTTGATGAGCTAGTGCAGCGCGCCATAAGTTCTGAGCCAGGGGACAGTAGTCAATCGTTGTCGCTGGCTAGGCGTCACGAGCGAGTGCAACAACTCCAGCGGCGACGAGGGGCTCCTGAACACTGGTTCAGAACTTATGGCGCGCTGCACTAATAGATCACGCCGCTGCCCTTCTGGAGCGTCCAGAAAAGGCGGCGTGCCCAAGAGCCATCCATTTCCAACTGGATAAGAGAGGCGTCCAAGTTGCCCGTGAGGATCACCCCCAGGTACGACCAGGTCAGCCGCAACTGCAGGATTTTTTCCCGAAACCAGTAGCTCACTCCGTGCCAGGCGCCAGATCTGACATAGAAGAGCGATCCATCCCTGAGTTCCACCAGAAACGCCTTCGGCATGTCATCGACGCTCACAGCTTCATCGGGGGCGACCCGGGTAGAGTCGAAGCGTGGTTCGTCTGCTCTCAATATGATCTTCCTGACTGGCGCCACCGGCATCATTGTTTCCACCTGCGAAGCCCTGGATTTCCCGTGGCCCAGTCCGGTGGCTTCACGAATGGGTAGGCGCTTGACCTGCAGTCCCTTGACGAAGATCACAGTAGATCCCGGGGTAATGAGGAGATAGGGCAGGGATCCTGCTGCCAGCTCGAGCCGATAACGTAGTTGCTGGGCCGTCCTCTCGCGGTCCAATCCCAGAGAGTTCGGCGCCACCGCCAACAAGCCCGAAAACAGTAGAGCCCATCGCATGCTGGTCTACTTAGTAGATATAGACTTCGGCGTTGAGTGGAACGGTCTGGTTCAAGTAGTCCAGGTCCTCTCTTCCCAAGCGGATACACCCGTGAGTTACGTTCTGGCCCAGCAGCCGCGTGTAGAGGGTGCCGTGGATGAAATAGCCATCACCGAAGCCGAGTGCGTGTTCGCCGAGGACCCCTTTCTCCACCCGATCCTCCTCTCGGGTTGGAACGGGTTTTCCCTCCTCCAGAAAGGCCCAATCAGGTTTTACCCAAATCGGATCGTCCTCTTTGGAAAGGATCCGAAAGTGCCCTTTTGGTGTGTCGAAGCTCCAACTTCTTCCGGCCGCACGCAAGCGCCGGCCGCTCCCGGTTGAGCACACGGCATCCAACAATATCTTCTCCCCTTGCTTGAGGTAGAGCCGGTTCTCGGCGGTGTCGATCAGGATATAGGGGCCTTTGGGTTCGAGGGATTCCAACTCTAGCTCGAGTGCCGAGAACTCGTCCCGGAGAGCTGCTGCGTTTGAGGAGAATCGATCTGTTGCCTGGCTTCCGCCAACCGAGAGGAGCCTGACGGCAGCCGCGATCAAGATCAGAAAAGCCGCGATTCCAGCACTGAGTCGTCTGTGGGATCTAGCCAACGGAACCTCACTAATGGTAGGACGTCCGGGAAGGCAATCTACTTCGAGCAGATCTCGTAGTTGTCGGCTCCCTTCGGTCCTGGGCTCAAGCCAACACGCGTTATCTTCGTCTTTTCCCAATCGCCTGCTGGATCTCGTTGTGGACACCTTCAGATCGGGATTTAGCCGAAGTAAACCCATCAAGCGCCTCTTTGTATCTTCCCGCTTGATAGTTTTGTTCGGCTTCTGAGATGGAAGCCTGGGCGGACGCTACATCTGCCTCCAGAGCGGCTATATCTGCCTGAGATCCCTTCCCTCTTGGTGCCTTCGTCAAGGACGCTTCAGCCTGCTTGAGCGCCGCTTCGGCCTCGGTCTTGTTCGCCTCTGCCCGACCCTTGACCTTGGTCTTGTTGATTGCGGTAGCGGAAGTTGCCGTCTCGGCCTGGGTCGACGTGGTGCTAAGGAGTTCAATGGCTTTGTCGTAACTTCGTCCCAAAGCGAACGACTCGTCCTGGACGGTGATCTCGGCTTCAGCTTCTTTGAGGGCACTGGATGCGTTGCGAAATTCCGATCCAGCATATACATCCGCACCCGCCGCCCGGGCGTCCTCTACCGCCTTGCGTGCCGCTTCGAGTTCCTCACTCGGCTGTTCAGCGCAACCAGCAAGCGTCAGTAGGAGAGCGCAAAGAACGACTGAATTAATTCTCAGCATACTGTCCTCCATAATCGTCATCGTACCATGTGGCGCTGACCCCAGTGACTAAGGGCTCTGTCAAAAATAACTTCACATTCTAGCATCTCAGATTCACACCATCTTCTGCCGCTCCTCAATCGCGAAATCCTCAACGTAGGCCCGGCTACGCCTGCCGTTTTGCTCAATCGTATACGGCCAAATCTGGCGCAAATCTGAGCGCCAACTCTGCGAAGTTATTCTTGACAGAGCCCGTAGTGCTCCGTCCCATAAATACGATGATGTTTGTGGCGAGCGCGACGGCGGTCTGGCCTGCTGCATCGTTGTGTCACTGTGTACAATGGACTATCCTTCGCAGCACGCTAATGACGGAGAAGATCTATTACCGGGACTCCTATCAGCGCAGTTTCAGCGCTGTGGTGAAGGCCAAACAAGACGACTTCGAGGGAGCGATGGTGCAGCTGGACCAGACTTGCTTCTACCCTACTTCGGGAGGACAGCCCTGTGATCGAGGGCAATTGGCTGGGTTTGAAGTACTGGTGGTGGAAGAAGAGGGTGGGGCGGTCCTGCACTTGCTGCAGGGGAACCGAGTCGAGGTAGGACAGGCCGTAGAAGGGGAGATCGACTGGTCGTTGCGGTTCGACCACATGCAGCAGCACACGGGACAACACCTTCTCTCCCAGGCATTCACAAGAGTACTTGAGGCTGAGACGGTTTCATTCCACTTGGGGCGCGAGAGCGCCACCATTGACCTTGCGCGTGACGATCTCACTTCCGAGGATATCTGTCGAGTAGAAGACCTGGCGAATCGGGTGATCTTCGAGAGTCGCCCTATCGAGATTCGCTTCGTGGACAGCCAGGAGCAACACGACCTTCCGCTTCGCAAGCTGTCTGAGCGAGAAGGGATGATTCGGGTCATTGAAATCGCCGATTTCGATTTCTCGGCCTGTGGAGGCACGCACTGCCGTTCCACGGGCGAGGTGGGTCTGATCAAGATCCGCAAGTGGGAACGGGCCAAGAAGAGAGCTCGAGTGGAGTTCTACTGCGGTTGGCGGGCGCTTCGGGACTATCGCTGGAAGAACCATTCCCTCTCCCGACTCTCGCAACTCTACTCCAAGACGGACCGTGAGGTGGTGGAGGCGGCCCAGGAGCACCTGGAGCGCGAGGATTCTCAGCGAAAGGAGATCTCGGAGCTCAGAGACTCGCTGCTCTCGTATGAGGCCGAGGAACTGCTTGCGGGCAGCCAGGTCCGTGAAGGAGTTCAGGTGGTATGCGAGATTCTGCAGCAACGGGATCCGGGAGTCGTACAGGACCTGATGAGACGAATTGTCCGGGGAGGCGAGAAGCGAATTGTTCTCCTGGGGTTGAAGTCTGACGCTCCTTTTCTCTGCTTTGGTTGTTCCTCGGATCTGCCCTACAATATGGGTGAGTGGATTCGCGAGGCAGCGCCCTTGATCGACGGGCGCGGTGGGGGGAACCCGAATCAGGCTCAGGCAAAGGGATCTCGTCCGGAAGGTCTGTCCGACGCCCTGGGTCGAGCGCTGGAGCTGATTTGAGGCAAGTGAAATAGTGAGCAGCGGTGGAGTTGTGGCGTGATCAGTCTTGAGCCATCAGTCACCGAGACCACATTTCCACTGCACCGTCCAGTGCGTTAGCTGCTCACTGCTAACGACTTGTCACTGCTCACTCCACCACTGCTCACTCCAAACGCGTCAGACCTCATGTAAAAACTGGGGTAGGTATCGTTTGAACCAGAGGCGACACTCTTCCACATCCTGCTCGGTGGGTGAGTCATAGGGCTTGCGGCTCCGGAGCAGGGGACCTGTCAGGAAGCCGGTCATGGTAGCGAAGACACGGTCGAAGGCCGTGTCGTACATTCCTCTTTCGAACCGCGTAGCCACGAAGTCTTTTCCGAATTGTTGAAGTGCTCGTCCGATCTGCAGGGAGTTGCTGTCCCGCTGTCGGCACATCTCATAGTAGCGAAGCATGAACTGGGGGCAGGCGTAGATGAAGGAGCTGTAGCAGCCCTGAGCGCCGTAGGCCCAGAACGAGGCAAGTTCCGATTCTCCTACGAAGAATTTAATCGCTGGAGCGAGTCGCGACATAGCCGCGAGCTCTTCTTTGTTACGAACGCCCTTGCAGCCGATGAGCGGGATATTCTGGTCTAGGAGTCGTTTGAGCAAGTCGAGGCTGAGAGTCTTCTTGGAGCGCGGCGTATTGTAGATGACAATGGGCATTTCAGGAACAGCTCTGGTGACGTCTTTCATGAACTCAACCGCTTGCCGATCGGTGAGTGGCAACCAGAAAGGGAAGGCGATCTGGATGGCTCCCGCGCCAATCCTCTGCGCGAACTCAGCGCGACGGACGACCTCTGCCGTCCAAAGAGCCGTGCACCCGATTTGCGTTGGGATCTGGAAGTCAGCGCACCCTTCCACCGTCGCCTGGGCTACCTGTCTCCATTCTTCGGGTGTCTGGGCGTAGAACTCACCGGTGGTGCCGTGGGTATAGACTCCGTGAACCCCGCCACCACAGATGCGCCTGATATTCTCTCGCAACGACTCCTCGTCTACCTGGTCTCGAAGATCCCAGGGTACTGGCATTCCGGCCCACATTCCGTTCAAGGTCGCAGTTGTTAGTGGCAAAGCCTGTGTCCCCTTTTCTTTAGGTCGCTCCCGTCAAGACAGTACTTGAAATCTACGATATCCGAGTTTGACAGTCCAGAGCGAAGCCGGTTAAATGAACTGGTTTTTCGGAAACCCTGGGGATTCTTGGGAAGCCTGGTGATGGCGAAGACGGGACGGCTGTCCCTTCCAGGAATCACCCCGGAACTCGTGGTGCTCATATGTCCGTTTAATCTAACATTCCGGGGTGCGAGGATCCACGTGAGATTGTGGGCGCTCTGAGAAGTCAATCGTCCTTGCCTATGACTAGCGAACAGGTATTGGGAGCGCGAGATCGGCTCCGGTCAGTGATCCGGGTGACCCCCCTATTACCCTCGGACTTCGGGACGGGGCTCTATCTGAAGCCCGAGAACCTGCAGGTTACCGGGTCCTTCAAGATCCGAGCCGCCTACAACCAGGTGGCGAGCCTGACTCAGCAAGAGAGGGATCGGGGAGTAGTGACCTCGAGCTCCGGCAATTTCGCTCAGGCCGCCGCATACGCTGCCTTCCAACTCGGGATCTCGGCCAAGATAGTGATGATGCGGAGTTCAAGTCCACTTAAGGTAGAGCGCACGCGAAGGTGGGGAGGAGAGGTCGTTTTCTGCGAGGATCGATTTGAGGCGAGGGCAGAGAAAGTCGCTGATATCCAGGCTTCAGATGGTCGAACCGTCATTTATCCCTATGATCATGAGGCTGCAGTTGCAGGCAATGGGACGATTGGGTTGGAACTCTTGCAGCAGCTGCCAGAGGTGGAGAACGTGGTTGTGCCTATCAGTGGCGGCGGGCTGATCAGTGGCATCGCCCTGGTGCTCAAGGAGCATAAGCCCAGCGTCAAGGTATGGGGAGTCCAGCCAAGGGGATCCAATGCCACCTATCTATCCTTTCAAGCAGGACAGCCCATGGCGATCGACCGAGGCCGCACGGTTGCCGATGGGCTCACCGTTACCCGTCCTGGCGATCTGACCTTTCCCCTGATCATGCGCTATGTCGACGCGGTAGAAGCCGTGGAAGAAGAGACGATTATGAGGGCCGTTGGGCACTTCTTGGAAGAAGAAAAACTGGTGGTAGAACCCTCAGGTGCGGTGCCCCTGGCTGCTATCATGGAGGGAAAGGTCCCCGTGAGGCACACCGTGCTGGTTCTGAGCGGGGGCAACATGACCGCGGAGGTCATCGGTCGCGCATTGTCCCGTAGGCCAGTCGGTAAAAGAGTGAGCAGTGAGCAGTAGTGGAGTTGTGGCGTGAGCGGTAATGGAGTGGTCAGCGAGTGATCAGTCTCGAGCCATCAGTCACCGAGAGCACATTTCCACCACACCGTCCAACACATTAACTGCTCACTCCACAACTGCTCACTGCTCACTACTCCCCTCTTTCTCGATCACTTCCACCCGGGTTCCGTCCCACTGCAGTTGGATCCAATCTTGATCCGTTTCCCAGGCCAGAACCGTGACGGATGAATTGGGCCGCTCAGTTGGAGGGAGAGGGCGAGCGCTGGGATATTTTTTCTCGATGATCTTCTGATAGGCATCGAAGAACTCACCGGCGTCTTTCTTGGAATCCCATACCGAAAGCACGATGAGGGTTAGCTGGCCGGCCGTGGACTCATACAGTTGGACCGAATCTCCGTCCCATCCTGCCGAGGCTTGTTCGGCTGTCGGAACGTCGATGAACTGCTTTAGCAACAGGTGGAGGCTGAACTCCCCGAATACATTCTGAAAGATCTGCTTCCAGCTACCCTCGAGCTGCAAAGGCACCTCAGATGATTCCACCGTTACCGGTGAGTCGCGATCGTCCAGGTACTTTTCCGGATGCAGGATCTGCTCCGTCGAGCCCGGGAGGTCTGCATATAGGTTGGACAGCTCCTTCCAACTGTTGCGGCGCAAGTACGCCTGCACGAATCGGGCACCGTAGATGTAGGAAAAGAGCAGTGATTCACGAAGGTATTCGGGCGCATGGGCCAAGACCGGATACTGTTCTGCAGTTGCTGCGAGACTGGTGCGGCTCAGTTTTACGATATCGGGGATATCGAGGAAGCTTGTTCCCATGCTATCCAGTATGTACTGGAGCATGACTGAGAAGCCTTCCCCCTCAACCAGCGCCGCCCTTGCCAGCATAGCGTCGTCGTTATCCGCTTCTGACTGGAGTAGGCTGGACAGATCAAAATGCTGATCCTGGAGGGCATGTGTCAGCTCGTGAGCCATCACGGGTTTCTGGATTTCCAGGGGGATCCAATTTGCGATAAAGAAGGTGCCGGATTCGAAATCGTATAGCCCGGCTATTTGCTCTGTAAACAGCGACACCAGGAGTTTCCCCAGATTGGTGTCATCTGGGATAAGACCCAGTTTGATCAACAGCTTCTGTTCGGCGAGTACCTCCTCAGCTGGATAGTCCTTCCGAAGTCGCTCCCTGAGATAGACTTCGATTTCGGCTCTGCTCTTGAGGCCCTTCGCAATGGGACTCTTAGACTGGAGCTGGCGAATGCGCACGACGTCCGCCAGCACCTCGTCGGCGGACTGGAGAAGATCGGACTCGGACGGGGTCTGCGCCGCCAGGATCGAAAGAGGCAGCGCCGCAGCAAAGATCCAGAAACGTTTCATGCGAGCCCTCCATCAGCGCAGGACGCGCTGGTCTCCTAGTCGCTGAGTTACCTTCACTCGGTCGAGGTATTCGAGAAAGGGAATCGCATACTTGCGGCTGATCTTGAAGAGATCCTTGAACTCAGGAACCGTGAAGGCTTTTCCACTACCTACCTTCTGGCTCAGCCTTTTCTTGAGACCATCGATCTGGCTGGCGGTAGCCACCAGATTTTCGCTGATGCGAATGAGTTCCCCTTCCTCCAGCAAGTAGTAGAAGATAGATTTGACTTCTTGGGAAGGGTGAGAAGAGGACTGAATTAACTCCCGCAGCGACGGGAGCTCGGGGAAGCTTCGATCGATGGAATCCAAGATCTCCTGCCTCATCTGCTCCTGCTTCGGACCGAGTTCCACTTTTCTCCCATGGAGGGCTAATGTCGTGGTTTGAGTCTGGACCAGGTCCTCCTTCTCCAGGGCCTGGACGACGAACTGGAAATAGGAGCTACTAGCGGTACCCAGGAAGCGCTTTTTCACCTCTTCCCGCGAGACCCCTGCAGCCAGGGGCTGCGCTCGATGAAACTCCTCCAGGAAGGACGTGATTTGCCGCTTCAGAGCATCGAGTGACGAGCGGGACAGCGCCAGACCCGGGTCCTGAGGCACCAGGAGAACTGTTTCGAGCCGGGACAGGAGCGAGAGCAGGTGTTCCTCGCGGTATCCGGTCCTGGAGACAAGTTCGGGCAAGAGGATTCCGCTCCAGCCCTTGGATTGGACCAGGAACTCGACCAGCGCCAAGTCGCCTCTGGGGACGTCGCCTACTAGACTCCGGTCCAACTCCTGCAGGCTCGAGAGTACCTGGGGGAGCTCCTTCTTGCGATGCTTGGAGGGAGCGTTGTCCAGGATGATACCTCCTCCAATGGTTCGCAGGGGCGAGTACCGGCGTATGATGAAATGGTCTCGAGGCATACAGACTACAGGCTGCTCGAGACGGATTTGAACGATTGCCGATCCTCCCGGCAGCACCGGATCTTTTTCCAAGAGGTAGAGACGTCCGATCCACTCGCCGCTCCCGTGGTGAAAGCGAATGGGACTCCGGTGCTTGAGAGGCTTTGGGGTGTCCTCCAGCAGCTGCACCTTCGCATCGAGATGATAGGAAGGAGAGAAGCAATCGGGGTGCGACAGTATCGTTCCCCGCTCGAGTTGGACTCGCTCTATACCCGTTAGGTTGAGAGCCGTCCTCTGGCCGGAAAACGCCTGCGGCTCCTCCTGATTGAAGACTTCGATACGCCTGACCTTGCCCGGTTTGTTTTGAGGATAGGCGGCTATCAGCGCTTCCTTCTGGAGACTACCAGACCAGAGCGTGCCCGTGACCACCGTGCCAAAACCCTTCATGCTGAACACTCGATCAACCGGAAGGCGAAATACCATGTTCTGACTTCTGTGAGAACCCTGATCCTTTTCCAGCTCCCGGACTTCCTTTAGCAGGACCTCCTTGAGCTGCTCTATCCCGTCACCCGATACGCTGTCGACATGAACAATCGGAGATTCTTCCAGAAAGCTTCCTCTCGCCAGATCGCGTACTTCCTCTTCTACCAGGGACAGCAGGTCCTCCTCGACCAGGTTCTTTTTGGTCAGAACCACGATCCCTCTGGGGATGCCGAGGAGCTTGCAAATCTCGAAGTGCTCGACCGTCTGAGGCATGACTGACTCATCGGCGGCGACTATGAGCAAGACGAGATGGATGCCACCCACGCCAGCCAACATATTCTTTACGAACTTCTCGTGACCTGGAACATCGATAAAGCCCAGCCGGTAGGGTCCGACGGCTAGATGGGCGAAGCCGATATCGATCGTGATACCACGCCGTTTCTCTTCCTGGAGTCGGTCGGCGTCAATACCCGTAAGGGCCTTCAGAAGCATCGTCTTACCGTGATCGATGTGTCCGGCGGTTCCGACGATGAAGTCTTTCACGGAGGTGCCTTCCTCGGCAATGTTTTCACTTACGCCGAAGGTGTTACTGCGTGTAGCCCAGGGTTGGCGGAGCGAAGCGAGCTGCACTGGGTTTAGGGTGGCCCTTGCTCTTCTACGCTGAAAGCGAGGTTGTGCTGTTGTCCGGCTCTCTCCTCGGAACCTGGGCTCATCTTGCTAACGGGTCAAGTCGTTCGCGGCTCTGCCGGACTTGGTCTCGTGATATTGCCAGTCTACCCCACTTGCGACACCATCGGCTTCGGCTGTTTCCGGACTGCTCACTGGATCACTGCTCACTATTCAAGTTCCAGCTCAGTGGCTAGAGCGTCTCGGCAACCAGGTCGCCAACCTGGGTAGTGGAGTACCCCATGCGCCCAGCCGACATGCTTTTCATCTTCGGCGTCGTCCGGCTGATGGCTTGCTCGATCCGGTCCCCTGCACGGCGGATATTCTCTGCCCCCTTGTGATCCCCTGCGACTCGCAACAGCATGCTCATCGCTGCGATTGCTGCGATGGGGTTGATCACATCCTGGCCTGTATACTTGGGTGCTGAGCCGCCCATGCATTCAAACATGCTGCAGCCGCCGGGGTCGGGATTGATGTTCCCACCAGCCGCGACGCCCAGGCCGCCCTGGATCATCGCCCCCAGGTCCGTAATGATATCGCCGAACATATTGGGTACGACGATAGTATCGTAGTACTCGGGATTCTTGACGAACCACATGCAGGCCGCGTCAATGTGGTTGTAGTCCCTGGTGATGTCGGGATAGTCGGCCGTTCCCATTTCCTCGAAGGCGCGGTACCAGAGGTCGGCAGCGTAGGTAAGCACGTTGGTCTTGTGGACCAGTGTGAGCTGCTTTCGATCGTTACGGCTTCGGCAGTGCTCGAAGGCCCAGCGAAGACATCGGTCGGCACCAAAACGTGTGGCGATCATCTCCTGCGTTGCTACTTCGTGAGGGGTACCCTTGCGCAGGAAACCTCCGGCCCCGCAATACAGATCTTCCGTGTTTTCACGCACCACTTCGAATTGGATGTCCTCTGGTCCCTTGTCTTTGAGAGGACAATCGACTCCCGGGTAGAGTTTGACGGGGCGCAGATTGATGTACTGGTCCAGCTGGAAGCGGATCGTCAGCAGCAGGCCTTTCTCCAGGATCCCCGGAGTCACGTCCGGGTGGCCGATTGCACCTAGATACATGACGTCAAACTCCCGGAATTCGTCGATCTGCTGCTCAGTGATGATTTCACCTGACTTGAGGTAGCGGTCTCCCCCATAGTCGAAATAAACGGTCTCGTAGCGAAAATCTTCCAGGGATGCAACGGCCTCGAGGACCTTGCACGCCTCTCGAGTCACTTCCGGTCCGGTTCCATCACCCGGGATCACTGCGATTTTGAGTCCATTTGCCATCGATCTACCTCGCTAGAATACAGTCGGTAATGGTCAATTCAAAGAAGCGAGAAATCTAACAAACCTCTTCCGACGTCGCAAGTCGGTCGAAGAGGTCGCACGTCCCAGGCTGGGCTTCATATTGCTGTGTCCTCGAGATTGTTTCCTGCCTGACGAGTCTGCTGACGTCTTGGAGATCAGGGACGTGCGACGTTCAGAAGTGCGACCTCTTCTGTCCCTTTTTGACACCCATTAAGCCCCGCTCGTACAATGCCCAGCGACCGTCGTGTAATTATGCTGGACAGCCTGTCGTCGAAAATCCAGAAAATTCTCAGAGACCTGAAAGGGGAAGGTCGGATCTCCGAACGGCATCTGGAGGAGTCGCTACGCCAGGTGCGGATCGTGTTGCTGGAGGCGGATGTCAACTTCAAGGTCGTCAAGAACTTCATCTCTCGTGTAAAGACAAGATCTCTGGGCGCAGAGGTCTTGAGCAGCCTGACACCCGGGCAGCATATAGTGGGCATCGTCCGCGACGAGTTGACCGACCTGCTTGGCGGAGAGACCGCAGAGCTGACCCTTTCTTCCAAGTCTCCGACTGTGATTCTGGTAGTTGGACTGCAGGGAAGCGGGAAGACGACTACTTCGGGAAAGTTGGCGGTGTGGCTCAAGGACAAGGCTTACCAGACCTTGATGGTCTCGACCGACGTCTATCGTCCTGCTGCGATTGAGCAGCTGTCCGTGATTGCTGGGGCGACGGAGATTTCGGTCTTCGAAGATCCCGAGCTTGTCGATCCGGTGGAGCGAGCCAGAAAGGCTTGGCAGCGAGCTCGAAATATGGGGTTTGATGTTCTGCTCGTCGATACGGCGGGGCGGCTTCATAGCGACGAAGAGCTGATGCAGGAGCTGGAAGCGATCCGTGACGCCGTCGAAGCCCGGGAAATCTTGCTGGTGGCGGACTCCATGACCGGACAGGATGCGGTTAACTCTGCTCAGCAGTTTGACGAACGTCTCAATCTGTCCGGCGTCATCCTCAGCAAGATGGACGCCGATGCTCGCGGTGGAGCGGCGCTGTCGATTCGAGAGGTCAGTGGCAAGCCCATCAAGTTCGTTGGGACAGGTGAAGCTTACGACGCCCTGGAGGTCTTCCATCCGGCGCGGATGGCCGGTCGAATCCTGGGTATGGGTGATGTCCTGAGGCTCGTTGAAAAGGCGGAGGAGACTGCCAGCTCGGACCAGGCCGAGCGGATGCTGCGTAAGATCCAGAGAGACGAGTTCACACTCGACGATTTTCTGGAACAAATGGTGCAGCTCAGAAAAATGGGCCCGTTGGAGCAGATCCTGGGGATGCTTCCTCAAACTGGAATGTTCAAAGGATTGGACAAGGTCCAGGTCGATGAGAAAGAGCTCGATCATTTGCAGGCGATCATTTTTTCGATGACAGCGGCAGAGCGTGTTGATTACAAGATTATCAAAGCCTCCCGGCGTCGTCGTATCGCTCGAGGTAGCGGGCGGCCCGTATCCGAGGTCAATCGGTTGTTGAAGCAGTATCTACAGGCTCGGAAGATGATGAAGCAGGTCAAGAAGGGCTTCTTGGGTAAAGGCCTACCTAGATTCAACCTGAGTTGAGCGTCCTGGCCTTGTCGCTCTCCTGAATCGTCCCAGCCCTGTCTCCAGCTTTTAGATCTAGTCTGCTTCTGGTAGAATAGGTGTTTACAAAAGAGGGGGGTTACTTCGTGTTGAGAATTCGATTGAGTCGGCGTGGAGCAAAAAAGGATCCACACTACCGCGTTGTTGTCGCTGATAGGCGCAACCCCAGGGACGGGCGGTTTGTTGAAATCGTTGGTTACTATAACCCCGCCCTCAAACCAGTTCGGCTGCATCTGGACCTCGAAAGGATTGACCACTGGATTCAGCTGGGCGCCCAGCCCACCAGCCGGGTCACGTTCTTGATGGGCCGCGTGGCGGCTGCCTCCGGTGGCGGAGCCCCGGCAGAGACCACCTGATTCCGAGAACGGGGTTATCGCACACCCGTTTCGAAAGGGGGAGTCAGGGTAAGCTCGCGGCTGAAGCGACCGTGCCCCGTGGACCTCGCTTCTGGTTGATTGCAAGGAGGCGTTATGAAAGCGCTAGTCGAGATGATCGCGAAGGCTTTGGTGGACAGTCCCGATGAAGTGGTTGTAACCGAAGTGGTGGGTGAGCAGACTACGGTACTTGAATTGAGGGTCTCCCAGCCCGACCTGGGAAAGGTCATCGGCAAGCAGGGCCGGACGGCTCGAGCGATCCGTACCCTTTTAGGGGCTGCCGGCATGAAGCTTCGGAAGCGATTCGTCTTGGAAATTCTCGAGTAATAGTTGGACCGTTTCGTCACGATCGCTCGAATTACGAAGGTCAGGGGACTCCGAGGTGAGGTCGCTGCCGAGATCCTGACTGACTTTCCGGAACGGTTTGCCTCCACTCAAGGTGTCCGGGTCCTCTGCTCTCCCAGTGAATCCTGGGAGCAGATCGAAAGCCACCGCTTTCACAACGGCAGAGTCCTCCTGAAGTTCCTGAACCGAGATTGCCCGGAAGAGGCTCAGGAGCTGGTGGGAGGCGAGGTTCAGATCCCCGAGCAGGGGCGCTCGAAATTGCCCGAGGGTAGCTACTACGAGACAGATCTAGTTGGATCGAGGGTGGTACAGGACGACCGGCACCTCGGTGACGTTGTGGATCTGTTTCGAACTGGCAGGGAAGGCGAGAATCTGGTTGTGAAAGGGCCTTCCGGGCAAGAGTTCATGGTCCCTCTGGTACGAGAGTTCGTACTTCAGGTGGATGTGGACAAGAAGCTCATTCGCGTTAGTTTGCCGAGCGGACTTGTTGACGTGGAGACGGTAAGGGGGAAGTGACGTTGACTGAAATAGGGCGGCCTGCAGGTCCGGCCTGGTCTTTTTTCTTGGTATGTTGATCGATATTATTACTATTTTTCCCGAACTGTTCGGGAGTGCTCTCGATTACGGGATGATCTGTCAGGCCCGGAAGAAGGCCCTACTGGAGGTGGATGCGGTCGATTTACGCTCTTTTACGATTGACAAGCACCGAAGTGTGGACGATCGACCCTATGGCGGTGGCGAAGGGATGGTTCTCAAGCCCGAACCCCTCTTTCGCGCCGTCCAGTACTGCAGGGAGAAGGCAGAGGAGCCGCCGCGCGTTGTT
>Ga0310342_100001365_pt1 | contig 15115 bp, 11 predicted proteins | sample S15DNA20500_MG_FD_206155 | JGI IMG/M metagenome (GOLD analysis project Ga0310342, IMG submission 206155) | Marine microbial communities from station ALOHA, North Pacific Subtropical Gyre - S1503-DNA-20-500_MG | ecosystem: Environmental > Aquatic > Marine > Oceanic | place: Pacific Ocean: North... | reverse complement strand
ACATGGTGAGCAATTTTGCTGTCGTTCGCCTTGGAGGCGATCGTATTTACCTCCCGGAACATCTCCTGGGCCAGAAAATCGAGCGATTTGCCGGCGGCTTCTTTGGATTTCATCAGTTTTCGCGCTTGCCCGAGGTGACTCTCCAGCCGGGTAAGCTCTTCGGTGATGTCGATGCGGTCGGCGTATATCGCGATCTCTCGCAATAGACGGTCATCGCTCTCCTCCAAGGATACGCCCGCCTGGGTCACTCGTTTTTTGAGCCCTGCCTGGTACTGGCGCGCAGAATGGGGCGCCCGGATTCGGATCTTATCAACCTGCTGCTGCACGACGACAAGCCGCCCTTCCAAGTCAGCGGCAAGCGTGTTCCCCTCCATTTTCCGCATCTCGTTCAGCGCATTGAGTGCTTTTCGCAAGGCAGTCCGCAATGTGGGCCAGACAGATTCGATATCTTCCGCCGCCTGCTCGTAACGAATCACATCGGGGAGATTCAGCAGGAGGCTGGCGTTGAAATCGTCGCCCAGACCCAGCTCCCGGGCAGTTCCGCGAAGTGCTTTGAGATAGCCGGCAGCAAGTTCTTGATCCACATGGATTCCCTTTTTCCGCAATTTTGAAGAAAACTCAGTGTGCACGTTGGCGGAAATCCGGCCCCGAAACACGAATTTCTGAATCTCTTCAGTCACCCGTGACTCCAATCCGGAGAATGCACGGGGAAGGTTGTATTGTATGTCCAGTTGACGGCGGTTCACGGCACTGAGTTCCACCAGCACTTGGACACCGCTCTGTGACACTTCAGCGCGCCCGTATCCTGTCATGCTCCGTAGCGACATCAGCTCTTTTCCCCGTTCTTGTTATGCTCCGCCTTCCATGCCGAAACCTGCTGTACGTCTTTGTCACCGCGGCCGGAAAGATTGAGCAAAATAAGATCATCCTTCTTGAAGGCGGTTGCGTTCTGCATTACGAACGCGATCGCGTGCGAAGTTTCCAGCGCGGGAAGAATCCCTTCCCACCGGCAGCAGGCATCAAAGGCCCGGATCGCATCATCGTCGCTCACCCACGAATACTCCGCTCGTCCGAGATCTCGCAGCAGGCTGTGCTCTGGACCCACCGCCGCATAGTCGAGTCCGGCGCTGACCGAATGAGTAAGCTGAATTTGGCCGTCGTCATCCTGCAGCAGGAAGGTCTTGGTCCCCTGGAGAATTCCGATACTGCCGCCGGAAAACCGGGCCGCATGCATCCCGGAACGGATTCCGAGGCCGCCGGCTTCCACGCCAACCATTTTGACCTCTTCATCGTTCAAAAACGGGTGGAACAGCCCAATTGCGTTGCTGCCGCCGCCCACGCAGGCGATGAGGTGGGTGGGCAACCGCCCTTCGGACTCCAGGATCTGGCAACGCGCCTCGCGGCCAATGACGCTCTGAAAGTCCCGAACCATCAGCGGGTATGGGTGTGCACCGAGGGCGGACCCGAGTACATAATGGGTGTGGCGTATGTTGGTGACCCAGTCACGCATGGCCTCGCTGATCGCTTCCTTCAGCGTTTGCTGACCCGCGGTCACTGAAACGACTTCGGCGCCAAGGCTTTCCATTCGGAAAACATTGAGAGACTGCCTTTCCATGTCCACCTGGCCCATGTAAATGACGCACTCCATCCCGAACATGGCGGCAGCGGTCGCGGTGGCGACACCGTGCTGGCCGGCCCCGGTTTCGGCGATCACGCGACTCTTGCCCATGCGGCGCGCCAACAGCACCTGGCCGAGACTGTTGTTGATTTTGTGGGCGCCGGTATGCGCGAGATCTTCGCGCTTAAAATAGATGGGCGCGGTATCCAATTCCAGCGACATCCGTTGCGCTCGATACAGAGGTGTGGGCCGGCCCACGAAATCGCGAAGGTAGGCTGCGAGTTCGTCGATAAATTTCTGGTCCTTCCGCGCGGCAAAGTACTCACGCGTCAGTTCCTCGAGAGGATACATCAGCGTTTCGGGAACATACATCCCCCCGTATGGGCCGAAGTGGCCGCGCGCATCCGGGTCTGTTACAAGTTTCGACATTGCAGAATGAATTCCTCTACCTTCTTCGGATCCTTCTCTCCGGGCCTCACTTCCACCCCGGAACTGACGTCTACGCCCCACGGACGAGTCCGGAAAATAGATTCGCGGACATTCTCCGGCGTTAACCCTCCCGCCAGTACCACCGGTGTACTCTGCTCCGCTACAAACTCAGCGGCACGGCCCCAATGTACCGTCCTACCAGTTCCCCCCGGGGATTCCGCAGAGTAACTGTCGACCAGGAACGCGTCAACCTGGTAGCCCGACACTTCGGTCGCAGGATCACGGTCCAAATGGATCGCCTTCCAGGTGCACTTCGATACCCGGCTGCAAATTTCGGGTGTTTCGCTGCCGTGCAGTTGTACGACATCCAGACCTGCACGTTCGGCGATCCGTTCCACCCCCTCGGGATCCAGGTTGACAAACACGCCGACCTTAAGAATTTCCGGTGGTAGATCCCGTGTCCACTCACGAACCTGCGCCGGTTCCACGTTCCGCTTGGAAGAAGGCCAGAATACGAAGCCCATGGCATCGGGTCGCAGCGTCGCGACCCGCTCCACATCGATCTCCCGATGAAGACCGCAAATCTTTACGAAGACGTCCATATTGAACCCATGAGGTCCCGCACGGCAGTGCCCGGGTCATCTTTCCGGAGGAGATGCTCGCCCACGAGCACCGCATGATACCCTGCCCGTTGAACCCTGAGGACGTCATCAGCCGTGCGAATGCCACTTTCACTCACCAACGTACACCCTCCGGGTGCATGATCAAGCAGACGCTCCGATATCTCCAGCGAGACCGTGAAGTCTTTGAGATTACGGTTATTCACGCCGATCAACTCCGCGCGCGCGTCCGAGGCCATCTTCATCTGCGCTTCGTCGTGCACCTCGACCAGGCATTCCAGCCCGGTCTCCCTGGCCAAAGCACCGAAGCGTACCAGTTCAACCACATCGAGAACGCCGGCGATCAGCAACACCGCGGAGGCGCCGATCGCGCGGGCATGCCACATCTGCCACGGATCGATAACAAACTCCTTGTACAGAATGGGCAACGCGACCGCGCCGCGTACCGCGCGAAAATCGTCCGTGCCGCCGCCGAAGTACTGCTCGTCCATTAGAACCGACACCGCCTGCGCCCCGGCACGCTCGTACGACATTGCGATTCCGGGCGGATGAAAGGGTTCGCGAATACTGCCCGCGGAGGGGGAACGTCTTTTCACTTCGGCGATCAAACCCATCGGAGCGCAACGGAGCGCGCTGGAAAAAGATGGGGGCGCATCGCCTGCGCCGGCTTGCGCCTGGAGTTCGTCGATCCCTACCGATTCGCGGAGCGCGGTGATTTCACGCCGCTTATTCTCAACAATGTCATCCAGAATGCTCATCGGTCTTCGTCTTCTTCAGGTAGGCGTTGATAAAGCGATCGAGTCCGCCGTCCATCACCGCCTGGACGTTTCCGGTCTCTTCGTCCGTCCGGTGATCCTTTACCATCGTATAGGGCTGCATGACATACGACCGGATCTGGCTGCCCCAGGCGATCTCCCCCTTCTTGCCATAAAATTTCTCCATCTCCTTGCGCTTCTGGTCCAACTCCCACTCATACACCTTGGCTTTCAGCATTTTCATCGCCTTGCTTCGGTTCTTGTGCTGGGAGCGCTCCGCCTGGCATTGAACGACGATACCCGTCGGCGTGTGGGTGATGCGAACCGCAGAATCGGTGGTGTTCACGTGCTGACCGCCCGCGCCGCTCGCACGGTACGTGTCCACTCGCAGATCTTCATCGCGAATTTCCAGGCCAACCGTTTCGTCCACCTCCGCCACCACGTCCAGCGCCACGAAGGAGGTGTGCCGCCGGCTTGCGGAATCGAACGGGCTGATGCGCACCAGCCGGTGAACGCCGCGTTCGGCTTTCATGTGCCCGTAGGCAAACGGGCCTATGATCTGGAACTGGGCGCTCTTCAGTCCTGCTTCATCCCCGTCCTGCGCATCGAGAACCGAAAATTCATAGCCATGGGATTCTGCGTACCGCGAGTACATCCGGAAGAGCATGTCGGCCCAGTCGCAGGACTCGGTGCCGCCGGCTCCCGCGTTCAACGTGACGTAGGCGTTTTTCGAATCCAGCGGCCCGTTAAGAAGGGCCTGCATTTCGAGAGAATCCGTGCACTCATCCAGTTGATCCAGGTTGCTTAGCGCCTCTGCAAGAAACTCGTTCTTGTCCGAGAGGTCTGACTCCTCCTCCGCCAGTTCGATCAGCACCCCGGTTTCTTCGAGCGTTCCGTGGACGGCGTCAAACGGGTTGAGGGCGGCGCGGACGATATTCGACTCGTCGATGCAACTGCGGGCTTTTTCCTGGTCGTCCCAAAAGTCCTGCGCGGTGGCCAGTTTCTCTAATTCTGCCAGGCGTTCCCGCCGACGATCAATGTCAAAGATACCCCCGCATCTCCTCGACACGGTTGCGGGCAGCAGTAAGTCGGGTCTTCAAGTCATCAATCATGGCAGGTTCTCATTCGGGTTATTTTCAAGAAAGATTGGCCAGCACAATACCCTGAACGCGGAGAATTTCAAGAGATTAGATACGCCGGAACCGTGCTTTCCTGTGGATGGCGGAGTCAATCCCAAGGACCCGAAGCGCGTCCCTGCCGGGTCGATCAATAACAAGAAAAAGACCGGAACCACTCAGAGAAAGGAAGGTCAGCAGTGACGCCTCACGTGGGACAACGCTCCCCATCCCGGAGATGGCTCACGTGGGACACTTCCGGGATCAAGATTTTTTGCCCCAAGTGGCTCTACGACTTTCCATTGCAACTACGATAAAACATACATCGCGGAACCTAGGAAAATGATTCTGCCTTCAACCACAGAGCCCAAGGAAATAAATATGCGGAAAACCGGTCAAGGCAGGTCGACATCCACATTCAGAATATACCTCGCCGCCCGCGAGATCCGCGTCCAGGTCTCCACGCGCAGGTACTCCCGCTGGTTTAATTGCTGGGAATGTTCGCGTGCCGTAAAGTAGCAATGCATTGCACGGCGATTCCCGTTCCGGGTGACGTTGGCGGTGCCGCCATGCCAGGTGTGCGCGTTGAACACAACCACCGTGCCGGCGGCGGCGACGATCCGTACTTCGTCCGGATGCGGTGCAGAGCGATCGTCGAGCACTTCACTCGGATGCGCGCCGAGATGCGAGCCGGGCACGATTCGCGTGCACCCGTTTTCCGGCGTGAAGTCATCCAGCAGCCAGATAGAATTGCAGACGTGAAACCGTTGATCGGTTCGCGGGTCCCAGTCCGCATGCAAATCCTGCAATCCCTCGCCCGGCAACGGGTCCCGGGCATTGAGCGACGACAACTTGAAATCACGCCGGATCACATGGTGAACCGCTTCCAACACTCGCGGATTCGTATACACGCCGTCAAACATCCCGCCCTTATTGACAAGATCGGCCAACCGGCGCGTGCCCGCTTCCTGGTGCACCTCATTCCCGGCGCTCTGGCCCTCGGCGTCGCATAATTCCTCAAACCGATCACCCAGTTGCTGGAGCCATTTTCGGTCGATTACATCAGCCAGAATCAGATAACCGTGCTCGTCAAGAAACTGCCGAGCCGCCTCGGCCATTTCCCCGCAGCCAAGATCTCGAAGTGCGGTGCTGATGTTCATTTGAAGTCGTCCTCAGAATAAACAAGATTATATCTCATGGTCCCGCTCGTACGGCAAAGGGAAACCGATTACCAAGTCGCCCATTAAGCTTGCCCCGCGTTGCAGGCGATGAGATGTCGATCCGGCGCGCCTCCTCGCATTTCTCGCAATCTCCATCGTCCTATTGGCGGCTACAAGGCGAGCTGCTCATTTTGCTCACCGCATAGACCCTCCAATCACGAACGCCCGGAAGGGGCACGACGCTTAACCACCGCCAGCGCGACCCCGCCCAGAATCAGCGCGCTGGCGAGAATCAGCCGCGCGGAAAGTTGCTCTGCAAGAAACACCACACCGGCGAACGCCGCGAGAACGGGCACCAGTAACTGCACTACGGATGCCTGGGTCATCGATAAGGATCTCAATGCCCGGTACCATAGAACATATCCAAGCCCGGAGGTCACAATCCCGGATGTGAGTGCAAGCAGGATGCCTGCTGCCGAAAAACGATACGTCGAAAGCGCGAACGCGGCCGCCGCGATGGCGAAGAGCGCGGACCGTGAGAAATTTCCCGAGGTCATGGCAACCGGCGCCAAGACCCCTTTGCCGCGAATCGAATACACTCCCCACGCGATTCCCGCGACCGACATCAGGAACGCCCCAATCGGGTCGGGAGCCGAGATCCCCGGAAACACGAGGTAAATAAGGCCTCCGAGTGCGGCGAATGTGCCGCCCCACTGCCTGGACGAAAGTCTATCGCCGGATTTCATCGCCGCTGCGATCATTGTCACCTGGACCGCGCCAAACAGGATCAGCGCGCCCATGCCGGTGTTGAGCGATACATAGGCCAGGGAATAGGTTGCCGCGTAAGAGAATAGCGCGAACCCCGACCCCCAGGAGCCTTTCACCTCTTTCGAAGCTCCCGGTTCTTCGACCAAGCGAGAAACCGGGATCAGGATCAGCGCGCCGCTGACAAGGCGAAGGGCAGTGAACGACATCGGGTCGATCAGATCTGCGCCGAGCGCCATGCGGCAGAGAAGAGTGTTCGCGGCAAATGCGATTAACACGAAGGTAGTGAGAAGAACGACGGACATAGGCTAGGCTCCACTCATTCGCTGCTTCATGACCTGCCCTTGCACAGTTCGGGCCTGGAAGCCCAAGCTACGGGGGAGACAGCTACTCTGCGGCCACTTCGACTGCAGGCTCGACACTGGGGGGGGCATTGGCGGCGGGCAAGTTGAGATTCAGAATCTCCAGTGACTCCTCATCTTCTTCACTCGTCGGCACCATGGCTATATCCACCTCGCCTACGCCGGAGATTCCTTTCCTCACACGACGCAGGCGGCGATAGTAAGAAAACCCTATAATCAAGTACTGTGCATGTTTGCTTAAGATTTCCCACCCGTAACGGGTGTAAAACGTAAACGGGTTTTCCCTGGGCAGGGTTGGACGCCTGTCTTTCCGGTACTTCTTCCGAAAAATTCCGCCTTCCAGCGGGTGAACCCCTTCGATTTTCGGAGTCGCGTAGAAGTTCAGGAGTTTGAGAAGCATTTTCTTCGGATCCATACCCCACTCTATCGACCGGCGCATGATGGTCTCGGCGTGGTCCGGCGTGTAGTACCAGTCCCATGCTGAGTGATAGACATTCTGCCATTCTTCCTTCGACATCCTTGCATGGGCCGTCGTGACTTGCGTCACGTCATATTTGTTCATGTCCGGATCCATCTCTACACCCTCGCTAAACAGCGTCTGGTGGTCTTTGGATCCAGGCAATGGCGTCAGGATGAAAAACTCCAGCATATCGATCGGCAACTCCCGTTGAATGATGCCGATGTCCCGACGGATGCTCTCCGGGGTGTCGATGGGGAACCCGAGGATATACCCCGCATACGTAACGGCCCCCACGCTATGCCACGCCTGGAGCATGATGCGATATTCGGAAATTCTGTTCTGGAGTTTCTTCGCGCCGACCAGCGACTCCCGATTGATGTTCTCCAGTCCGATGAAGACACGATCTACCCCGGCCCGACCACACTTCTCCACGAAATTCTTGATTTTGTGACACAGCGTATCGACCTGGATGAGTAACCGGATGGGCATGCCCTCTTCTTCCTTCAGCTGGATGACCCGATCCAGCACCACCTCCCAATCCCGGTTTCGGGCGAAATTGTCGTCACTGATAAAGAAGTTGGTGACGCCCTGCTCCGCATTGACCCGAATAATGTGCTCGACATCGTCCGCGCTGCGACGTCTCGATTTTCTTCCCTGCACATTGATTATGGTGCAGAAGCTGCATTGAAACGGACATCCTCGACCGGCATCGAAACTTGTTCGCGCACCGGTTCGACGATGAATAACGTCGGCAGGGAGAAAGGGAATGACGCTACCTTCCAATCCCGGCAGATCATCCATGAAATTGTGCAGTGGAGTCATCTCGCGCCGATACGCCTCCTGCAGCAAGGAGTCGAACCGACCCTCCAATTCGCCGGCAAAGAGCGAAATGCCCAGATCCATGGCCTCCTGCAAATCCGCGGGAATGCCGGGCAACATCGACAAACATCCGCTTACGTGGAAACCACCGATGCAGACCTGTATGTCCTGCGTTCGGAACTGGCGCGCGAGGTCCATGGCCCTGGGAAACTGGTTGGATTGTACTCCCACGAGTGCAACGAGGCCGTGCCCACCCGATTCATGAATCATCTGAGCAAGTTTGTCGGGACGGATCCGATCATGGGTTTCATCAAAGGCTTGCAGACGAAGCTCGACGTCTTCCCCCAGGACCTTCCTCTTGGAGCAGTCGAGCGCCAGGCCGTACAGGATCGCCAGGCTATTCGCAGGCATCGTCGAACGCACCCATTGAATTACATATCCATTAACGTCGTAATGAGACGGCTTAATGAGAACGAGATGAAACACCCTCTTTTCAGTCAAATCGGACCTCCATGCACTTATGGGCAAAGAATGCGTACTGAATGTAAATTCAACTGATCTACAATGACATCACCCCTGCGCAAAACGCGATACACCGAAAAGGATTGCACAGGGCTGCACAGACGCAACAAGAAAATCAAACTATAATCGAGCAAACACCTTGCCTCAGCCGGCCGCAGATCGCGCAAGCCATGGTCTACCATAGTTGCATCGGAAAGCTTACGAAGCGATAAGAAATGGGCCCTCGAAGCGCCCGGCGAACCGACGATGGAGGATACACTTGTCGGGGACGACCGAAGATGTCATCATCATTTAAAAAGGGTAAGAACCAGATGCCGAATTCCAAATCATCCAAAATTGCAGTCATTCTCTACACGCTACGGGACTTTGCCGCAACACCGGCGCAAGCCGCCAGGACGCTTAAGCGCATCCGCAAAATCGGGTATGAGAACATTCAGGTTTCAGCCGGAGCTTTCATTTCCCTGGATCCCGGGGAGATGCGGCAAATGGCCGACGATGCCGGACTGAAAATTATTGGGAGCCACTATGGTCTGGAAGAATTTCGGAGCAGCACGGATCGGGTCATAGATCGCGTCAAGACCTACGGCTGCAGCCATATTGCAATTCCCAGCTTCTCGTACGGAGAAGGCAACCTTCAGACGTGGAAATCGTTTGCCAAGGAATGCAATAAGATTGGCCGCAAGCTACTCCGCGAAGGCATCCATCTGCAGTATCACAACCATGCGTTCGAATTCGAAAAGCTGGGCGTCCGAGGAGGGAAAGGCGGCCGGACGCGTTTCGAGATTCTCATGGAGAACAGCGACCCGAGGTATTTGCAGAGCGAGCTCGACCTCGGTTGGGTGAGCCGGGGTGCGTACGATCCAGTCGATGTGCTGGCAATGGTAAAGGGACGCGTCGACCAGGTCCACGCGAAGGACTGGGGGGTACTTCTGCACGACCCCGTGTGGCGGGCGGTCGGCGAGGGCGGCCTCAACTGGTCCGCAATCGTAAAAGCCGCAAAAGCGGCCGGCGTCAAGATGTGGATCGTTGAACAGGACGACTGCCCCATGACCAACGACCCTTTCAAAAGCATTGCCATCAGCTACGAAAACCTGATGGAAATGGGGATTTAGCCCACAAATTGCTTTCATCATGACTTCGACGCCGGAATCAATAGCCCCCTTCGGCCTGGCCCGTTTTGTAGCGGCTCAAGAAGGGAGTTTTTCGTCCCGGACGTCATGTCCAGCGCGTGCTCGATGCCCCCACCTGATGAAACGAGAGGGGGAAGCAGATTGTTCCTGGCACGGACCTGTAACCGCAGCGCGGATCCTTCCCGGTTGGACGTCGCCCGTAGAAGAATGCAACCCTCCTCGTCGAACAATTAAAAATCCGATTCCATCACCTTCCCCTGGCGGCGGAGCGCCCGGGCCCAAATAAAGATAAGAGCGCTTCAGAGCCGCGTCATCGAATGCGAGGCGCAGGTCGAAACGCACCGACCACCCATCCGGTTCAATCTCATCAACGATGGCCTGTACCTGGACAGATCGTGTGATCAGCTCATACAGCGCCGGAAAATCCGTTTGCAGAGAGGCTAGGATTTTTTTCACCAACGTGCTTCCCCCTGGCACCGTCCCGGATACCGCCACGAAACCCAATGCCTCGCCACTTGCTATTCGAATCGTGGTGCGTCATCAGGCGATACAATCGCTCGGCATTCAGACCCCGGACGCTGCTCTGCGTGTCGCGCAGGGTTCTGCGGACGGATGGGTCGGCCAACAAACCATCTCGCGTTGCTTCAAAAAACAAATCCAATGCCAGCACCCGATCGGCGTAGAGCGTGTGATTCACCTTCTCAACGGGGGGATCGTACCCGATTTGAAATACTGCATCCCAACAGCTCGGCGGCGACCGTTCCGCACGAACGTCGAATCCATGGGAGAATACGGCGAGGCCTACGACTACCAATGCGCCGAATCGAAACCTGAAATCGAATTTCATCACGGATGGCAGCTTGAGGGAGATTTGGCATGATTGCAGTACTGACGCCCTTACGATCTTGTAAGAGGGCACAATTCCATCGCGCAGCTCCTCGTCAGGTATACAGACCGATAAGGACATTCGGTCCAGAGCCTTACTCAAAACTACTTCGCTGAAATAAAAGATGTATACCACGGAGGCAAATCTATGTTGAACTCGGTGTGAGTTGGCGGGGCAACCACGTTCCTCACCGAGTGCAGTTCAACGGAAACGACAGGAAATAGACCATCATGAATAGTGAATTGAATCCGGACCCGGAATCACCCAGAATGCCGCTGCTGATGCCGGATTGCTTCAGTGATCTGCATTTGTGCGCATGGCGCGTCGAGGTTGCCAGGCAGGATCCGAACAATCCGCTTCTGGAAGGTGAAAGGCCCTGGGACCGGGGAGGAGTGGGGATTCATGGCACTGTTCTGAAAGATCCAATTGACGGCCTGTTCAAGGCATGGATCGTCGGCACACCTCCCGAGGAGACGGACGAAGGATGGCCAAATGGATGGACTTCGATCGCCAACGACCGGGATCGAAGCATCTGCTACTACGAAAGCAAAGACGGCATAAACTGGACCCGTCCCGAGCTTGATCTCTACTCGTGCGGCGATCACAAGAAAACTAACCTGATCTTTCCTTCCTGGGAGTTCGGGTTGCAGGCCTATGTGTCGGTGCTGATTGATCCGAAAGCAACGGACTGGCCCTACCTGATGTGGGTGCTTCAGACGGACACGGAGATCGCAAAATCGCCACATGGCTACGGCTATCACCATTATCGTTCGCGCGATGGGATACATTGGGACTGGGTCGCCGGTCCCATCACGGGTTGCATCCTGGGTGATGTCTTGTTCGTATACGCCCGCGAAGGCGGAGGCTACGTTGGCTATTACCGTACCGGAACGGAGCTTCAGGAAGGCGACCACGTCCCCCCGTGGGAGGATTGCCCCCGCCGGACGTGCTTTCGTTGCTTGAGCGACGACGGAATTGCGTGGACCAAGGACGATGTGATGGTCATCGCCCGGGACGAAAATGAACATCGCGACACGCAATTCATGGAATGCGTACCACTGAAAGTTCCCGGCGGATACATTGCGACCTTGTCGGCATATCACCCGCTGAGCCAGACCCTGGATCTTCGGATGGTGGCCTCTAGAGACGGACGCCAGTGGTGGTACCCGGACCGACACCATCCGTGCATGGCAAATAGTCCGCTCGGAGATTACGGCGGAGGCATGATCTGGCAAAGTAAGAACCTGATGGTGGACGGAGATACGCTCAGGATTTACTACGCCGGCAGCGAAGGCGCGCATCGGCAGGTCTCGGATACGCGGGCCCCCTCGATTCCCATTCGATACCAGGAGACGGCCCTTGATCACGGAGCCCACTTCCTTCCCTTTACGACGGCACTTTGCCGGGCATCGTGGGACATTGACCGACTGTATGCCCTGGCGTCATCCACGGGCGGCCCTACCCCCGGGACGGCCATCACCAAACCGGAGGATCTTTCCGGCAAGTCCCTGAATCTCAACTTTGTGACGCGGCCGCCGAAAAAGTCGTCCATTCCCGGTCTGGACGAAGGATTCATCAAGGTCGAGCTTCTGGACGGCAACGGCAGCCCAATTCCCGGATTTACCGGCGCCGACTGCACGCTTCTCCGCGGAGATCATCGAGCGGCCGGCGTCTCCTGGACCGGCGGGACCCAGGCGCCACCGGAATCGAAGCAAGCAAAGATTACGCTGAAGCGGGCGTTCCTCTACGGTTTTGAATTCTGTTCGTGATCATCCACCGAAAATCACTCGGGAGATTCAAAGTGCAACTTGGTTGTTTTCATCGCGGCATTCCCGGATGGGCATTCGTACTCGCATTGACATTTACCTGCGCCGCCCTCACGAAATCACCCGCATTTACGATTGCCGAAAACGGAAAAGCAAAGGTCGCAATCGTAATCGATAGCGCGGCGACGTCGGCGCGGCGGCAAGCTGCGGAGGATCTGGCGAAACATCTTGTCAAGATCACCGGTGGCGACTTCAAAGTCCAGTTCTCACCAGCCGAGGATCGGCCGAATATCCTGGTCGGACAGCAGGCCGTGAACATGATCTACCCGGAACTGAATACCGAGGGTCTGGGAACCGATGGGATCGTTATTCGCACCGCGGATGACAATTTGCTGCTCTTCGGCGGCGAACCGCGGGGAACCCTCTACGCGGTGTACTCGTTCCTGGACGACCCCATCGGATGCCGGTGGTGGGCACAGGGGGCCAGTACGCTTCCCTCCATACCGACTCTCGTCATTGGTGACATGGACGTGAAGTATGTCCCCCTCTTGGAGTACCGCGACTTTCAATTCAAGACCACCGGCGCATGGGCTGCCCGGAACAAGATGAATGGCTACGAACAGCCTTTGGAGTCCATCGATGGAAAAAAGAAATTCAATTATATCGCGCACAACAAGTGGTCGTCTCACACCTTCTGGACTCTCCTGCCGCCTGAAATCTACTACGAGGACCACCCAGAGTACTACAGCCTGATCGACGGCAAGCGTGTGCACTCGGTACCCAAAAACAAGCACACGTCGCTCTGCCTGACCAACGAGAAAATGCGAAAAGAGTTAGTCAAGAACTGCCGTCTCGCATTGTGGTGGCACCCCTGGGCCGACCTCTTTTCCATTTCGCAGGTTGATGAAGGAGGTGAACCAAACCGCTGCATGTGCGGTCCATGCACCGCCGCGGAGGAAGAAGATAATCCTTCCGGATTGATTGTTCAGTTCGTCAACTCCGTGGTGGAGGACCTCAAGAAGGAATTCCCCGACGTAACGTATCAGACCCTGGCGTACCACTATTCGCAGGCGCCGCCGAAGAAGACGCGCCCCCGGGATGACGTCATGATCCAACTTTCCTCGATTGGTTGTTCCTTCAATACACCGATGTACGAGAGCCGCGACGACAACCCGCGGCACAACCAGTTTCACGAAGACCTGGTGGGGTGGTCGAAGGTCTGCAATCGACTTTACGTCTGGGACTACGCCGTCAATTTCACCTATCACCGCCTGCCGCACCCGAATTTGCGCACGTTCGGGAAGAACATTCGTTTCATGGTCGAACATAACGTGACCGGGCTGCTTGCGGAGTCGGACACCCCGGGCTGCGAAATGCCGGAACTTCGGGCCTGGCTGATGGCGCGGATGATGTGGAATCCGTACCTGGATGCCCAGGACCTGATCGAGGAATTCTGCAAAGGGTTCTACGGCCCGATGGGTGAGCATCTCCTGGCGTACGTAAACCTGATGCATGACGCCGTCGAAGCCAGCGGAGACTACCTCAACCTCTCCTCTCCCCCCGACGCGAAGTTCCTTTCGATCGAGAACCTGACCAAGGCATGGCAGATACTCGATGAAGCGGAAGTCGCGGCCAATGGCCATCCCGCCTATCTCGCCCGGTTGCGCAATCCCAGGGAGTCGGTGCTGTACGCCTTCGTCTCGGCCTTCGACCGCCTTCGCAAAGAGGCCGAAGAAACCGGCACCGAGTGGCCGCTTCCTGAAACTCAACTCGAGATCAATGACCTTCTGGATCCACCGGGACCGCTGGCCGTGCTCACGTTGCCGGAAAAGTGGAAATTCAAAGCTGATGCCGGGAAGGAAGGACTGTCGAAGCGCTGGTTTGAGGGAGAGGCGGACTCATCCTGGGTACCCATCAGCGTGATGGATGACTGGACCAGCCAGGGCCACGACTACCACGGATCGGCATGGTACCGCACCCGGTTCCAACTTCCCGCCGATCTTGCGGGAGAACCTCAACTCCGCTTGAAATTCGGAGCGATTGACGGCGAGGCACTTGTCATCCTGAACGGCGACACCATCGCGAAACTAAGCGGGCACCCATGGGATAAGCCGGTCTACGTCGATCTACCTCGGGACCTTGATCTCAACGAAGATCACCAACTCGCGGTCCAGGTTACCAAAAATCAGTACGCAGCCGGCATCTGGAAGCCGGTGCGGATAGTGAAGTCGCTCGATCTTAAAACGCGATCGGACTCGACCGGCCTTTCAAGTTCAAGTCATGTTCCGCGGCGAGTTCGACGAGGTCGGCGTGGAGATCGAGCTGAGTTCCGTCGAACGGCCATGAGCCGTTTACCCCCTTTGCTTCCGCGAGCAGGTCATCCCATCGAAACATAAATGTGAACCAGACCGGGATCCACTGCAGCCTCACCCGCTTGCGCAGTTCCGGATCGTCCGCGACCGCTTCCTCCGCGGCGCTCAGGTGCTTCCATCCTTCGGACAACGTGCTCCACGACAGAAAGTCCGCGTCCGGAGGCGAGCTGAGGCCCAGGTGATCGTCGGTGGCTTCGACCGCATCGTGAATGGCCTTCAGGTAGGCCAGGATCGAGTCGGCCGCGGGGCCATAATATCCGCGCACGAAATCTTCGATCAGAACCTCTTCGTCCTGATCGAGATTCCACATCAACTGGCCCAGCAGCCACAGCTTCA
>Ga0310342_100001364_pt1 | contig 15118 bp, 12 predicted proteins | sample S15DNA20500_MG_FD_206155 | JGI IMG/M metagenome (GOLD analysis project Ga0310342, IMG submission 206155) | Marine microbial communities from station ALOHA, North Pacific Subtropical Gyre - S1503-DNA-20-500_MG | ecosystem: Environmental > Aquatic > Marine > Oceanic | place: Pacific Ocean: North... | reverse complement strand
GGGCAGTATTCCACCGAAGCGATGGAAGCACCCCAGTCACTGCAATCCTCGATCAGTTGTTGATGGATCGACTGAACCTGTTCCTCGCTGGTCCACCCCCTGCCGATGGCAGACTGGTTGGTCACCACGACGATTGGATATCCGAGACAGCCGAGACGCTCCATCGCCTCGGCAGTGAACTCATAATATTGAAACTGTTCAATGGTTCGGACCGAATCGATGAGGAAGTGATTGAGGACCCCATCACGATCAAGAAATAGGCCGGGTACGCCACTCAAGTTGCCGGTCGCCCCGTCGCTCGCTCGGCCAGGACGCTTCGAACAGCGACCCGAAAGCCGTGGATGATCATGTGAGTCATTACCATGTGCGCATCCTGCGCCGGTTGCATTTCTGCCACCTCGACATGAAGAGGAAGATCGACAATTTGACGCAATTTACCCCCATCAAATCCAGTCATCGCTGCAGTCTGGCAGCCGATCCCCCGCGCTCTCTCTATCGCCGCCACCAGATTAGGGGAATTGCCGGAACCGCTCATCGTCAGCACCAGATCTCCGGGACGAGCCCACTGCTGTACCTGCTCCGCGAAGATCGATTCGAAATCGATGTCGTTGCCCAGAGCCGTGATGATGGAGGGGCTATCGTTCAGACTGATAACCCGCAGTCGTTTCGACTCCGAAAAGGGAATTGCATAGGTAGCCAGATCCTCCGCCAGATGAGAGGCGGTGGCAGCACTGCCTCCATTGCCGAACACGATCAGCTGGCGGTCATCGCGCCAGGCATCGATCACCTTTTCCGTGAACAGGGCTACCGACTCCTGGTCGATCTGGCCCAACGCCTGCTGGCTGCTGTCGAGGTAGTGGCTCAGTTCGTCACGGAACGATTCCCGCTTCAGTCCCTCGACGATAAAATCACTGGCTGACAAAGCACCTCCAAACACCCATTTCCACTGCCGTGGAGGATACATCCTCAGATCCTCCGGGACAGCCCGACGGAACCTTCAAGTTATCGAGTTCTCGCCACTACGCCGACCTATGATCCAGGGTAGGATCTCGCATGCCCGTGCCGATACGGGCTGGAAGGCCTTCACTTTTGCTCAGCCTCTCCACATCCCTCATCCCCCTCCAGCCGCTCAGCCTCGAGGCGCGGATCCGGTGGATCCTCGAAGGAGAGATCCCCGGTCTGGTCCCGGGACCGGAACTGACCAGCGCTGAGATTCCACTGTTGATCCGAGAGGCCAGTGGTGCCGGGCATTCGGTCACTGCACTGGTAGCTCCTGGTAGCGATTCCAGCAGTGGTGATTCTGACCTGCGACAGCCGATCCCTTCGCTATTTGCCATCGAAGAAAATGAACGACGTCACGCAACCCAGTCGTGCCTGCAAGCACTGGCAGCCGCGGAGCAACACGAGATCGGCGTGGTGATCCTCTCCTCAACGAATGATTCTGCCATCGACCAGCACCTGGATCACGAAAAGGTGATCGAGGAGATCGGGGCAAAAAAGAAATCCACTGCGGGTGAGACGGGTGATCCGAAAGTAGCCCGCTGGCACGAAAAGCTACAGCTCGAGCAGCAACGCCGTCTAAGTGACTTGACTCGTAAAAAAGCTCCTCACCCGGATCTACAGAGAAAACGGCAAGATTCGCTGTTACGAAGCCTAGATGCGATTCTCGAACAGGCTTCCCGTCGACAGATCCAGGTCGCCCTTCGAGAAACCGCCGAGATCGATGGGTTACCGCAAAGAAACAGCTACGGTGAAATCGATGAGATATTCCGGGGGGCACCGCTCGGACTCATCGCCGATCCTGCCGCAGCAGCGGTTCTAGCACTGCTGAGGGGCCAAGATAGCGTTCCACCACTGCCCGAGGGGCAGCAACTCTCGGGCTTCATTCTGCGCGATTGTATCGGTACTCGTAGCGACGTCCTTCTCGGCGATGGAGACCTCGACGTCGAGATTCAATTTGGTCAATCCCGTGCTGATCTGTTGCGCATCGTCGAAGCACCGCCAGGTACAGAACCCGACAGGATTCGCAAACTGGTTCGATACTGCCGCGAAAAAGGCCTCGATGGAAATCCCCCGCCACAACCGGGAAATCCCTTCCCGATCATCGGAACACCCTGAGAATTTTTGATCGATGAAAGCCCGGGCAGTGATCCAGATTCACTGACCTGATGGCATCGATGGGAACAACCCGGGAGAGGAGAAAAAAAGAGACCCAACCCAGAAGGGGGAAATTAGGGGAATGTTCCGGGCCGGGTCTTCAGGAACTTGTCAGGCTCGCAAAATGGGAAGAAACGGAGAACCGAATCGATATCCGCGCTGTGCGCGTGGCATCCGGCCCCGCAGGGACAAAAAATAAATTCCGAACACGGAACCTACTCATCCCCTGAATCCCGTTCCACGAGGTTCAAGGCTGGATTGTCCACAAGTAGTCCACGCCCGTCCAGTCCAAAAACACCCTTCTGACAGAGATTTTTTTGGCCCATTGCTGCAAGCACAAGCCCCACCTATCCTGCGCAAGACCCTGTCAAATAAACACCTAGGACCTATCCTGGGGGTTTGGTGCCACCTCGAACCGCTGAGAGGACTTTCTCCTTGCCAATCTCGAAAGGTCTCAGCGAAGCGCTCACTCGATCTTCATGGATCAGAAAGATGTTCGAGGAAGGAAACCGCCTCAAAAGCATTCATGGACCCGAGGAGGTCTTCGACTTCACTCTGGGGAACCCACATTTGCCTCCTCCGCCCCAATTCATCGAGCGGCTCCAGGATCTGGCCAATGGACCTCAGGAAGAAATCCACCGTTATATGCCAAACGCCGGTTGGCCCGAAGTACGTGAAAAAATTGCCGTAGATCTGATCCGTCGAAACGAATTGCCATGGACCGGATCCAACGTGGTGATGACGGTCGGAGCCGGTGGAGCCTTGAACATTTTACTCAAGACGCTACTGAATCCAGGCGATGAGGTGATCATCCTCAGCCCCTACTTCGTCGAATATATCTTCTACATACAAAACCATGGTGGAATCGCTATCGATTGCCCCACCAACGAAGATTTCTGTCCCGACCCTGAAACATTGTTGTCGAAGGTCACCAATCGCACTCGTGCAGTGATCATCAACAGCCCCAACAATCCTACCGGCCGAGTCTACAACGAAATGGAATTGGATCGCTTCAGTGACGGATTGAGGGAGGCCTCCAGTAGGATTGGCCATCCGATCTATCTCATCTCTGACGAACCGTATCGCAAGATCACCTACGACGACGTGGTCTGTCCGGAAATCGTCACTTTTTACGACGACAGCGTGATTATCACTTCCCACTCCAAAGACCTCGGACTGGCGGGAGATAGAATCGGCTACCTGGCGGTCTCTCCGAAGGCTGCAGACTCCCTGGACGTCATCTCAGGTTGTACTTTTTCCAATCGTACCCTCGGCTTCGTCAACGCTCCCAGCATACTTCAACTGGCGGTCGCAGATTGCCAGGAGGTGACTGTGGACTGCCAGGAATATGGTCGAAATTTGCAAATGCTCAGCGACCAGCTCGACCAGCTCGGTTTCGAGTTCATCCGACCGGGAGGAGCCTTCTTCCTGTTCCCTGCCGCCCCGGCAATCGATGATGTCGAGTTTGTACAGCTCGCGATGGAGGAGAATATTCTGGTGGTCCCGGGGAGCGGATTTGGCAGAGCAGGTCACTTCCGACTTTCGTTCGCGATTTCCGAACATATGGTGGCCAAATCTCTGCCAGCCTGGGAGCGACTCGCAGAACGGTGCCCTGCACTCGGACGCGACGAGGAGAGGGCCCTCGATTGAGCATTTTGTGGACGCCAGCGACCGAGGGAGATGGGAAGGCGCAGCTCCAGCAACTGCAGAAGATTCTCTCCAGCCCACCGGGCTTCATCCAATCCTTGGCCGATGAAAGCGCACTGGAAGCTGTCGAAGAAATCGCCACTACCATTCCTGCCGATGATTCGATCCTGCTACTGGGAATCGGAGGATCTGCTCTGGGGGCTCAGGCACTGGCCAACGCGCTGGCTCCTGAAACCTCACAACGCCTGACCATCCTCGACAACATCGATGCCGATACGGTGGAGAGGGTCCTTTCGCGACTCGATCTGAGCCAAACCACGATTCTGGTGATCTCAAAATCTGGGGCCACTGCGGAGACCTCGGCACAACTCCTACGGATCATCGCAGCACTCGAGTCAGCGGGTGTAGATTCCGATCAGAAGATCGTCGCCATCACTGACCGCAAAAAGGGACCGCTACGCCAACTTGCCACCGAGAGAAACTGGCGTTCTCTCGAGGTGCCGTCCGATGTCGGGGGGCGATTCTCGGTGCTGACTGCGGTCGGTTGGCTACCGGCCAGCCTGGTTGGCATTGAGATTCGAGAACTGGTCAGCGGAGCACGGAAGTGTCTCGAGGATCTCCGTCAAGCCGATGAGAATCATGCCCTGATCCAGTGGGCGACCAGTTGGGCCCAGCTTTCCACCAGTCACAAGACCGTGGTTCTGTTTTCCTACCGAGATCGTTTAAGGACCTTCGGCGACTGGTTTGCACAGCTGTGGGCCGAAAGTCTTGGTAAACGTAAGAATCTCTCCGGTGTCGAGGTGTGGGCCGGGTCCACCCCGCTAGTGGCCCGGGGGGTGACTGACCAACACTCCCTGGTGCAACTATTCATGGAAGGCCCCGACGACAAGCAGTACGTATTCCTCGATGCCCCTGTCACGGCGGTGGATCCTCCGATCGAAGCGGCGCTGGCAAATCTGCACCCGGATCTGAATTACCTGGCTGGAAAAAGTCTCGATCAACTTCGTAACGCCGAATGGGAAGGGACGATCGCAGCCCTTCGTGCTGCCGGAAGACCGGTCTCTACCCTCCAGCTGGAGAAACTTGACGCAGCACATATCGGAGCCTTGATGTTGCTTTGGAAGATGGCGACGCTGCTGGCGGCAGCTGTGCTAGAGGTCGACCCCTTCGACCAGCCCGGTGTTGAGGCGGGAAAAGCGGTCGCTTTCGCCAAGCTGGGTCGAGAAGGATGGCAAGAAAAAGCAGCCGAGATCATCTCGGGAGCCCGCTCTCCGTCACCGGCTCCTCCGATCAACTGCTAGTGGGCTTCTCTCAGTTTCTTTGCCTACTCTTACGATCGACCAGGCGGATCCGTGCATTCCACTCATCCGCGGAGATCACGCCCTTCTGAATCAATAGCTCGATGAGGGCCTGTTGCAGCAGTGCGCCATCTTGCGCCCCAACGCCCGGGGATTTTTTCTTCCCTTGCGCTGAAGGAGAAGAGCTGCGCCTCGGATTCGCTGTTTTTGCTGCTCGTGTACTGCGTACTTTTTGCTTTGATTTCATGTCAAACGAAACCTCGGTAGTGAAGAAATCGATGGGTAGAGAGAAACGATCCGCAATACGCCGGATCAGAGCACCGCTGGGCAAACTCTGGCCATCGAGAACGTCCTGGATAGTCTCCGGCATCACGCCAACACCCTTGGCAAGCCCGGGTACGGTCTCGTGATGAGCGTCGATGAGGAAGCGGATCTTTCGAACCACTTCTTTCGATTCTGAAGTCAACTCGTCGACGGTCTTATCTTGCTTCGGCATCGTACCTCCCGAGAGATGTCACTTAAACAGCATCCATCTGCTCTATCGGTTCCCGGGAGGAATCTCTGTAGGATTTTTCTTACCGGTTTGCCAGCAACAGCAATGCATTGAGGAATAGATCCGCGGTTCCACGCCAGAAGGACCGAAACAGCGGATCGCCGGCAAAAAGCACCACCTTACCGCGACCTACCCTTTCCTCGACCAGCCATACCCCCCCCGACAGCGATTTCTGGTTCTTTTCCGAAATGAAACCGCTGACCACGGGCTTCTCTTCGGCAAGAACTCCCACATCTCCGGCATCTCCTGCCAACTCAAAGATCCGGGTACTGCCTATGAAGCCATGAACTCTGGATGACTGTCCAAAAGCAATCGGGTGCTCGGGATCGAGCTCGATCGACACGATGTTGCCCGGTACCTGCTGCAAACGTCGCTCTTCACGCATATCAGCCCGGGTACGCCTCTTCGTTTCGCTCTTTTCTTGTTCCGGAGCCTTCCGTATCTGGTGGGAAACGAGCCCGAGACCCGATTCGCCACACTGGAAAGCACTGCTTCCAAGAGCCAGCAACACGCCTCCCCCACGTACCCAGTCACGCAACGCATCTTTCTGACGATCACCCCAACCCGATCCTCGAACTCCAGAGGGAATCACCAGCACTTCAAATCGATCGAGAGACCTACTCAAATCTGCCGCAGCCAGCGTCGTGAATGAGATATCCAGTTCTTGTTCCAGAAAACTCCAGACCGCTCCGTATGAGCCACTCGATACCGAGTCAGAACCCAGCACAGCGATCCTTGCATGAGCCAGTTCCGGGAAGGAACCGGAGCCCAGGTCTGGCCCTTCGTCGGTCCATCCACTGGCAGTTCCCTCGAACAATGTTCCAGTCTCCTCGGCAACCCGCAGCACCGTTGCATGTGTGTCTTCCGATGAAACCCAGACCACGAGGGTACCTGCAGGGTAATCCCGACCCTGCAGCTGGATCTTCTCGGTTACCAGATCGACTCTCTCGCCAGCACCCTGGAGAGCCCGGAGGGCTTGAGCCGACGGCACGCCTTCCCAGCGATGGAGATAGGCGACACCGGCTCGCTCTTCGACCCGGCCGACAGGCGCTTCAAGTTCTGAAACAGGGATCAGGATTCCATCGACAGGATTGGCCGCCAGATAGGTGTCGACCCCAAAAGCCATCGGCAGCGACCAGGCCGCCACGTCATAAAAATACGCCTCTTCGGCTTTCGCATCCGGCTCCAGTAGCGCCCTGGCCAGTCGACCCTGGGGTTGATCGAGCGGAACAATCACGGTCCCGGGAGCCAGCTTGACAATCTCCATCTTGGTTCCGTCGTGGCGCATCAATCCTTCCACCACGATCTCGTCCATCGTCTGGACCAGTTCGATTCCTTGAGCCCGGAGTAACTTCAAAAGCGAGAGACGACGATCACCGGAACCGGGAGGGATGATGAACTGCGTGATATCTGTTGCCCGACCGGCGTAGATAGCACCTTCTCGAAAAGCATAAAAATCCTTCTGAAGGCGAACTCGATTTCGGGCAGCACAATCGACAGTCGCCAAACCGGCCACGTGATGATGATGAAGACGGTCTTTCAGGGTCAGAATTGTGCCATTTCGCCGTCGATAGGCCAGCCCCGCGCCTCCTCCCCCTGCCTGCTCGTAGGTCATGCCAATCGAACCGTTGAGGGTCGGCCATGAATCACCGTAGCCCGGGTAAAACAGGTCGAACTGCTCGGCGGTGTAATATCTCCAGCCGAACCGATCAAAGGCTGCTGCGTTCGACAGACCGAACACCTCGCTCCACTCCACTCGATCTTGCGGAATATTGTCATTGATCGGCTTCTCCGGTGGGAAGAAGAAATAAGTGGATTCGGCAGACATCTCATGGAAATCAACATGTACCAGTGGCTGCCATAGTAGGTACTGCTCGATCCGGGCTCGCGTTTCGACCTGGCTCTGCCAGGCCCAGTCCCGGTTCAAATCGAACAAGTAATGATTGCTTCGCCCTGATGGTGAAGGCGGGTCATGCTCTGCAGCTGCTGGATCGGCATTGGCTGGCTGAGCCTGCACCTGCTGGTACCAATGCAGATAGCGTTCACGACCATCCGGATTGAGCAATGGATCGATGATGACGAGGCAGTTCTCACGAATTTGTCGCATCGTCTCATCGGACCCATCCGCCAGCTGGTGAATCGTTGCCAGCGCGGCCTCAGTTCCTGAGGACTCATCACCGTGTACGTTGTAAGAAAGCCAGACCACCGCCGGAAGTTCTTCCAGTAACTGGTCCAGGTCCAGCTGCTCTCGTTCCTTCAGCCGTCTGGGATCGGCGAGTAATTGTTGCGAGGCTTGAATCTCATCGAGTCGGGCAATATTCGCCTCGGTCGAGATCATCAGCAGCACCAGCTCCCGCCCCTCGGCGCTGCGCCCATATTCCTGGATCCGAACCCTTGAAGACAGCTTCGCAACCTCCTGGCAATAGGCCAACACCTCGTGATGTGGAGTGAAACGATCCCCCAGCGCAACTCCAAACCAATCTCCCGGGGATGGTACCTTTTCCTCAAAGGTGTCGTTGCTGCTGTACGGAAAAGGTGGCTCGCCCGCTGAAACCGGTAGCAACCCGATCCCCAGCAAGCACAACAAGGGCAAAATCAGCTTCAGCATCAAACCTCCTGGATCATCTGCTCCGGGGAAGTCATGGTAGTCCCCGATCGCCGACATTCTGCCTTCACAACGATCGTCAGGCTAGGTGCCCCCAACTTCGGTCACAAACAGGAACAGGTTTCATAGTGCGCAGGTCCTTCAATGAACTCTCACCTATCGTTTCCCTGGCGGCTCCGATCGTCATCACCCAGCTCGGGACCATGATGATGGGGATGGTCGATATGTGGATGGTAGGTCGAGTCGGCACTTCGGCCCTGGCTGCCGTTGCGCTCGGAGATACCTGGGCATTTGGTACCTTGATCCTCGGACAGGGTCTGATCCAGGGCATGGATCCACTGGTGACACAGGCTCACGGGGCGAAAGACGACAAGGCGCTGGGACGTACCCTGCAACGAGGGATCTTGCTGGCGCTATTGCTGACTCCGTTATTGACCCTCAGCTGGCAGCTGGCGCAACCGGTGCTGTTGAAGTTAGGTCAGAATGCAGATCTCTGTTCGGTCGCAGCCACCTACATCCAGGCACAACTGTTCAGCGTGCCAGCGTTGCTCGGTTTTCTGGTGCTGAGGCAATACCTGCAAGGACGCGGATTTGTCAAACCGGCTCTGTGGACCGTCTTGATCGCCAACGTGTTCAACATCGTGTTCAACGAAATCTTCATTTTTGGTGGATACGGAATCCCTGCTCTCGGTGTCGAGGGCGCAGGATACGCCACCGGAGCAAGCCGCTGGTTGATGTTCTTGCTGTTGATCGCCTTTATCATCAGGGGAAAACACCTGACTGCGGGTTGGACACCCTGGAGCCTCCGCAGTTTCTCTATTCGAGCAATGGGAGCCCTGGTCCTGCTCGGACTTCCGATCGCCATCCATTTCGGAGTCGAGGTGTGGACCTTCCAGGCCGCTACATTGATGGCAGGCAGAATCGGTGAGATCGAATTGGCAGCCCATATCGTGGTACTCAAAATCATCTCTTTCACCTTCATGTTTCCGTGGGGAATCAGCGGAGCAGCCACCACCCGGGTCGGCAACTTGCTAGGCGAGGGAGATGTCTCTCAAGCGCGAAAAGCAGCCAAGACCTCCATTGTCCTCGGCGCCGCAGTCATGGCAGTGGCAGGAATCATGATCATGGTGCTGCACGGAAACTTGCCCGCCATCTTTACTTCCGATGCGGCAGTTCTCGCCAGTGCCGTCGCTCTGTTACCGATGGCGGCCGGATTCCAGATTTTCGACGGAGTCCAGGCGGTCTCAGCGGGTGTCCTCCGAGGAGCAGGGAAAACGGTGCCGGCAGCCGCGATCGGTATTGTCGGATTCCCGCTGCTGACCCTTCCCCTGGCCTACTATCTGACCTTTGAAAGAGGGCTGGGACTGCCGGGGATCTGGTGGGCCTACCTGATCGGTCTGGTGGTCGCAGCGGTGCTTCTGGCTGGCTGGTTCGCCATCACATCGAAGAACTGGCGACCGATGGAGCGAAGGATTGCTGGAGACTGACCGTGGCAAAAGAAATCGCTCAGTTTCCGCTCGCCAGCGAAAACTGATAGCTCCCCCGAGCCGACTCGACTCGTAATATCATTCCCTGTGGCTTTTTTTCGATCAAAACCCGCAGTCCTGCACTACCGGGTCCTGCAGCACCTGACGGTAGCAGGATCTTGACCCCATCAGCCGCATCCAGTTGAGCCAGCTTGTCATCCAGGGCTGAACGCTGTTGCAGCGCACGGTCTATTCTCTTGCGCAAAGACACTTTCTCACCCTGTTGGGAAGCGGCACCACCCTCGATGCGGCGAAGCCTTATTTGAGATCTCTTCAACGACCGAAGCAGTTCTTCACGAGCTGCAGCGGTTCTTTCGCGGGCAGGATCTTCGAGACGCAACTTTGGCGATCCGTCTTCTGAAGATGTGTACACCAATCGTCTCAGCGGCTCATCTCCCTTGCGGTTCTCGATCGCCCCGATCACACAGTGAACCGGCACAGTAAACTGAGACGGAAAGCGATAGGTGTCGAGGATCCACTCTCCTACTTCTTGCCTCTCCAGTGGAATCTTTTCTCCATCGCAAGAGAGCACCAGAGCCCCCCACTGCAATTGAAGAAACAGCTGGTTGTCATTCCCTCCCTCTACAGTTGCCAGAGTCGCACGGATTCTCTCTCCCGGCCGATCAAGAATCCCTCGCACCATCGGAATTCGCAGGACCGGTCCGCCGCTAAGGGGTTGAGCAAGAAGATGTAGGTTAGACCGATGATCGACCTCGATGGAAAGCATCTGTTTGCCCGGAGGCAAAAGGGTGCCTGCCCAGATGACGGGTAAAGGTGCTTGGAGTAACAACCCACCGGGCAGTTCGTAAACACCACTGCGCGACAGATCTGGTAATGCAGGAACCACCAGCGGCGCATCGGGAAGTTCCAGAGTGAACTCAACCCCCCCGATCGAGGTGCGCGAAATCTGTCGGTCGGGAGAGCGGGACGGTTGGGCTGACAATTGACCACAGAGCAGCAACACGGCGACAAGGAAACCGGGACCGATCACCATCTGGAGCCACCTCGACCGATGGCAACGGCCGGGGATATAGCCACGGCTGCCGCAAGAAGTCCTGGTCGTCCTGTCCCTGGCGAAGAAGACGACCCGGGCCACAGGCAGTCTGAGAAGTAGACTGGATCTAGAAACTGTAGTCGAGTCCAACAAAGGCACCGAGCCCACCGTAATCCACTTTACCAGCGACATCTCCATCGGAATCGATGTCGATGATCAGATCATGGCTCGCAATGTCATACTGTGCTTCAGCGACAAACGAGAGTGAATTTGCTACCAGATCCCAGCGCAGGGACGCACTCGGACTCACCAGGAACATCAGTTGATCGGTAACCTGCACCACGGCTCCTGGAGATCCGACCTCTACCGCATCCAGGTAGCCCTGGCTGAGATGGTTTTTGGAGTAAAGACCGCCGACGCCGAAACCGTATCGGATGTAGGGAAGGTTTCCTTCTTTGGCAAGCGGAACGTCCCAGTCAAAGTTGATGGTGAAAGCGCGCCGATCAGAATGGGAAAGAGCTCCCTCTCCCACAGCACGGATGGCTACCGGATTCCCAAGAGAACCAGGACCGCTATAAGGAGCACCCTCGACATCTTCAATCGAGGTGACCTCAAAACCGAAGTGCATCCCATACTCATACTCGTAGCTCATGCGGACGCCGACACCAGATCCACCGCTAAAATGATTACTCTTGGGAGAAAAAGAAGCGACCTTGAACTCGGCATGAAGATTATCTTCAAAGAGCATCGCTTCTCGCTCATTGTATCCGGGGACGGCACAACCACTGGCCACAACCAGCGTGATCAGAACAGCCGCCAGGGAATAGGTAGCCGGGCGGATTCGACGGTGCTGCTGCATCTTTGATCTCCTTTTTTTCGCTGTCTGGCTCGTTGGCCCTCGCAGCGAGGCTAGCAAACCTGCCACTTCGAGGACCGATGGAACCGAACACCCCTGTCCCCGACGAATTCCCACGGGCTCTGTGGGCGACCCCATTCCAGGGATCGTAGAGGACCGGCAATCCCGCGCAACCGGACCCTCTGGGGGGAAGCCGGAAGGTACCCGCACTTCCCGCAGTAATGCAAGGGTGCCATGCCCCTAGATTCCACCAATGGAGCATGATCGACAGATCAGGGTCAATTTAGATCAAGACCGGCGAGGCCCTTTTTCTTTGTGGGTATCGGTGGGTTTACGACGACGACGACGGCGCTTACGACTCGAGGGGGCCTGCTCGGAAACACCATTGTGCTCCGCACGGGTCTCAGAGAGCCCTCCAACGCCCTGCTTCCCGGCATTTCCTGCAGCTCGTCTGCGTGGACGACGCCGACGGGTCGATATCTCAGGGGAGTTCTGAACCGGCAGCTTTCGTGCCTCTGACAGCATCTCCTGCCGCCCGTCCCCGGGTCCCAGTAGCACGTATAGAACTTCCATCGAATCACAAAGCCATGGTTGAACCTTCAGTTTCGAGCTCCACTTGCGCCTTTGAACCGCATCAGCAACCGCACAGAGGCCCCCCAGAGCCGCCCACAGTCGCTCCTCATCGCGGCGATAGACCTTCAATTGACGCAAAACCTCCGAAAGATCTTCACGGAAAATCTTCGATATGGTCCTGATATCACGTTGCGGAGTTGCTTCCAGCTTACGAAAACGCGAAATCAACATCGGAGAAACCAATGCCGCAATTCCCAACGCCTGATGAACCCGATGTCCGGCACTGATCTGCTCATCGAGTCGGTCCAGGCACTCGATCCAGTCGTTTTTTGTTTCTTGCTGATTCAGAACCTCGAACAATGCAGGCATCAACAAGTGGAGGAAACCTTGCTGATAAAGCACGTCGAAGAAATTCTTGGCATGTCCAGAACACAAATCTTTGTAAAGTTCTTCGAGCAACCGGGCGGGATTCGCCTTCAGGATCTCCTCGCGCGACTGTTCCATGGCGATACGAGTCTCCTGATCGAACGTGAAACCAATCCGCACTGAATGTCGGATCGCTCGTAACATTCGAATCGGATCTTCCTTGAAGGAATAATGCGGATCGCCAATCATGCGGATCACTGAAGACCGCAGGTCGGACACTCCACCCACGTAGTCGATGACCGTAAAGTTCGACACGTCGTAGAACAATCCATTGATGGTCAAATCTCTTCGGTGCGCATCCTCGTCGGGGGTACCGTAGACATTGTCTCGACGAATCAACTCCCCCTCCCGAACCACCTCATCCGCCCCTCCGGAAGAACGAAAGGTGGCCACCTCGATGATTTTGCCTTCGGCGTAGTGCAGGTGTGCGAGTCGGAAGCGACGACCGATGATCCGGCAATTCCTGAACAGACGTTTCACCTTTCGGGGGGTGGCGTCGGTCACGATGTCGAAATCCTTCGGCTTACGCGACAGCATCAGATCTCGTACCGCTCCCCCGACCAGATATGTGACGTGACCATGATCGATCAACCGGTAGAGAGCTTTGAGTGCATCCCGGTCGATATCTTTTCGAGATATCTGGTGTTCTTGTCGAGACAGGATCAGTGGGTCGGCGGCCGACCGAGCGGCTGAATCCGATTCTCCCGCTTCCTTTTCCCCATCCGTTGCCCGTTCTCGGCGTTTTTCATGAAAAATGCCGGCAAGAAAACCATCGGCATGATCCCGGGCGGGAGACTGCGAATCCTCGGCTTGATCGTCTTGCGGGTCCTGCGGCAACTGGAATCCGTTCTGTTGCGGAACGACGAACAGCCTCGGGGTTCCAACAATCCTGATCTCCCCGCAATCCGGCATCGGAGCCAGTCGACCACTGGGAGATGCCCGCAGGATACCGTACCGGATCTGGAGGGTCACCCGATCCCGGACCGGATATCAGCCCCATCGACCCCCTGGTCACGGCGCCATCTCGCGCTGGAAACTGACCATGGATACGGCTGGAAGCAGCGCCAAGGAAGCCGGGAGGAGCCACCTCCAGAGTTGAAAACCTGGAGGGGCTCCTCCCGCTCAGGGGCAGTAGATCTGGCCGAATCGGCGCCTAAATCGTTCCCGCAGGGGCAACAGGAAAGAGCGACAAGGCGACATTCGTTCACTCAGCTGGGGATCCGTCGGACCAACGCGGGTAGCGACGAACCACACCAACCACCACACCGCGAATTTCCACCTGATCGACGATCAGTGGTTCAAGAGCTTCATTGGACGGCTGAAGACGGTACACGTCCCGTCCGTCTTTCTTGTCGCGGAACAATTTTTTGAGAGTGGCCTCTTCCATCTCTTCTCCGGGGACGATGGCCACCACCAATTCGCCATCATCGGCCTGTTCTCTTCGCTCGACGATCACCAGATCCCCATCGTGAATTCCATCATCGATCATCGATGTTCCCCGCACCCGCAAGGCATAGTGGTCTTTGCCCATCGGCAGCAACTCGGCAAGATCCACCTGCTCGGGTGCTTCGATCACCTCAATCGGTTCTCCGGCAGCGATCCTACCGAGCACCTGTACCGGCAAACGATCTACTCCCGTGGCACTGGAATGATCGGAAACAGGAGCATCGAGGAACTGTGGATCGATGATCTCGATGGAACGGGCCCGATGTGGGGTCCGCTGGATGGCACCCTTCGATTCGAGGTGACGAACATGTTCATGGATGGTGACCTTGCCAACTGTGAACTTGGTGGCGATTTCATCCATCGTCGGAGAGAGGCGGCGTTCGCGACGATACTCCTGCAAAAACTCCATGATCGCTAGTTGTCGATCGGTGTAGAACAAGTTCTTCCTCGCCTCCATTGGCCTTATCGATCAGATGGCACTCAACACCAAAGCCACTGCCACCAGAAAACCTGCCATCGCTAGCACCTGCTCAACTACAGTCAGCTGCTGCTGATTCTCTTCCGTTTCCGGCTGAAGAATCGTAGCGGCGATTCCCTGCTGGACCACGGTGGCGACTCCGTGACGAGCGGCTCGAAACTTCTCCACCGCTTTCCATGCTTCCTGGGCCACGCTCCAGTGAGCCACGGACCCCGTGCAGGGCTGCTGTGTGCGATGTCGAGGGCACCTCTGATCGGTGCCCGGCCGATCCAGGACCCTCTGGCTGGCCGAACAACGGCCTGCGGAACGAGCCGGGGAAAGACCCCTGGAACGATTCGCGCGCCGGCCATCGTCCTGTGGCCGCGCCGGATTGGTCCCTGGATGAAGGGGGAAAATCTCCAATTGTTGACCAGAGAGGTGTACTCCGGCATCTTTCGGGTCACTGCTGGGTGACGACTGGTGACTGCTGCTGGGTAACCTCATGCTGCTGTCCTCGTTTCCGGCTCGGACTTCGTTTCAGCACTGACAATCGCTGACTGTCGGCGTATCATGTCCCGAG
>Ga0310342_100001363_pt1 | contig 15120 bp, 15 predicted proteins | sample S15DNA20500_MG_FD_206155 | JGI IMG/M metagenome (GOLD analysis project Ga0310342, IMG submission 206155) | Marine microbial communities from station ALOHA, North Pacific Subtropical Gyre - S1503-DNA-20-500_MG | ecosystem: Environmental > Aquatic > Marine > Oceanic | place: Pacific Ocean: North... | reverse complement strand
GACATGAACGAGGAGAGGCGGCAGCTCGAGCATACGGTGAAGACCCGCGTCCGCTATGGCGAGACCGACCAGATGGGCGTCGTCTACCATGCCAACTATCTCTCTTTCTTCGAGATCGCCCGCACCGAGCTCATCCGCCTGCGCGGCGTGGTCTACAGCGCCCTCGAGGAGGACGGCCTGAGGCTCATGGTCACCGAGGCCGGGCTTGAATACCACTCTCCGGGACGCTACGACGACGTCCTCGCCATCACCGCCCGCCTCGCGGGTTCCGGACCCGCCCGGGTGCGTTTCGATTACGAGGTGCGCCGTGAGGGAGAGGATAAGGTGCTGGTGACCGGGCACACCGTGCTCGCCAGCATCGGGGCGGATGGACGGCCCTGCCGCCTTCCCCCGGAATTGCGGAAGCTCTTCGAACAGGCCGGGAGTTCATGAGCGAGACGGAGAGCCCGGCCAACGACCCCATCGACATCCTCTACCAGGATGAGCAGCTTCTCGTCGCCGACAAGCCGCCGGGGCTGCTGGTGCATCGCAGCCGCGAGTCCTCCGACCGGGTCTTTCTTCTCCAGAAGCTGAGGGACCAGGTCGGTCGCTACCTCTACCCTGTGCAGCGCCTCGACCGCGCCGCCTCCGGAGCCATCGCCTTCGCTCTCTCGAGCGAAGCGGCCCGGGACCTGCAGGCCTCGCTCACCTCTACGGCCGCCCGCAAGGAATACCTCGTGCTGGTGAGAGGCAGTACGGTGGACTCAGGCGAGATCGACCGGCCCCTGACCGGCGCGAACGGGAAAAAAAAGGACGCCCTCACCCATTTTGAAAAAATGGGCGAGGTCTACCGCTCCTCGCTGCTGAAGGTGCGAATCTTCACCGGGCGGCGCCACCAGATCCGGCGCCACCTCGCCCACCTCGCCCACCAGGTCATCGGCGACACGACCTACGGCAAGGGGAAGATCAACCGCTTCCTGCGCGAAGAGCACGGCCTGCCTCGCATGTTCCTGCACTGCGCCCGACTGGAATTTGACCATCCCGCCAGTGACGAACGGGTTGCGATCCACGCTCCCCTAGCAGAGGACCTGCGAAGCTTCCTCCTAGATCTTCCCGGCTGCCCGCCGGAAATCCTCGGGGGAGCCTAGGCCTCTTCGGAAGACGAGGGCTCTTCAGCTTCTTCCGCATCGGCTTCTCCTGTCTCAGAGGGAGCAGCCTCCTCTTCGGCAGAGGCCCCTTGCGACCCGGAAGCGTTTTTTCGCTCCTGCGCGAAGCCGGTAATCAGGACGACGATGGTCACCACGCTCGAGAAGATGACGACTCCTCCCGGCCAGAGCGTCAACCCCTCCTCGCTCGAGAGCGCCTTACCGGCAAAACGCCCGAGCAGGGCGAGACTCACGCCGAGCCCCAGGATGAAACCGAACAGGGGATTCTGGCCCCAGAGCCAGCGCGAATATAGAAGCAATGCCGCACTGATGACCGCTGCAACGAGAGAGATTACCGAACCCGCCGCCATACCCGCGATCCCGCCAATGACTACCAGGAGAGCGAATACCAGCAATACCTTTTGCGTAAGCTTCATGGGCTGAACTCCTTTCAGGGTGATTCAGGACGGTTTGTCAGCGAAGATTAAGAAATAGAGGAGGTAAATGCAGACCACGGCGCTGAGGACCAGCAACATCCCCGATGGCATGAGCTTGCGGGTCTTCGAGACGCGCTGAAAGAAAGCCACCGAGAGCAGCGCACTGACGCCGACCGCGATCCACATCTGGTCTATAAAATAGGCCACCACCAGGATGGCGAAACTCAGAACACCCGCGATCAGAGACGGTTTCGAGCCGGATTTCTTGAATCCGAACCAGCCGCCGAATCCCATCAAGATGGCGTAGGCAAGAACAACCACCCATTCCTGTGAAATCGAAAACGACATGAGCCCTCCTGTCGAGCCCCGTACCGGAGGACCAGGTGCTTGCAGGTCCCGCGCAGCGGGTTTAGATTGCTTTCGGTTTTAAGTTTAAACGGGAAAAATATGAACTGGTTACCTTACGCGGCCATGGCGGCGGGACTCATGGTCCTCTTGTTCATGGGCGTTGGATATCTCTGGGTCAGGATCGACAAAGACGATCCTGACCGTGATGAAAGTTGAACTCGCCGGCATTGTCAAGGTTCCGGACGCCGGCTGATCACTTCGAGGAGGTCTTCACGGCGGGATTCTCGTACCAGAAAACGCCCAGGTTGTCCCGCTCCTCGCAGGTGATAAGGTCAAGATCTCCATCCCCATCGAGGTCGCGCAGCTCGATGCGATCGAACTTGACGCCGGCCGGGCCGCTGAGCCCGTGCGGAATCCACCTCTTCCCGGCACGCCGCAGGTAGAAAACGCCCGCTTTTCCCCCCGAGGCGCTCTCGCAGCTCACCGTCAGCTCGGCGACGCCATCGCCATCGAGATCTCCCGGCCGCACGGCCTTCGCGCGGCCAAAACGATCGAGAGGATATTCGATCAACTCCTCCCGCCAGGGCTGCCGGGGGTCGACACCGGAATACAGCAGGCTGATCCTGTTGGGCTTGGCTGTTACGGCGGCCTCCTTGCGTCCATCGCCGTCGAGATCATAGAGGCTCACGAAGAGCACCTCCCTGCCGCCCGCCCCCATTCGATGCTCCCTCCACTGCAGGGCGGGCTCCTTCTCCATGGCCTCGCGGCCGGGATTCTCAAGCCAGAGGACCCCCGACTTCTTTCCCTTGCGGTCTGAAACCACCACATCGCTATCCCCATCCCCATCGACATCGTGGCTGATCAGGCTCATGATCCAACCCGCTGAGTACCAACGATGAAAGGTCCACGCTTTCATGTCCCGCGCCCTCGAGGGCGACCGCAGCCACCCGACGCAGGCGCCTCCGCCCTTGGCGCCAAGGACCAGGTCGATCCCCCCGGCGCCGTCGAGCTCCATCGGCAGGGCGAACATCCACTGGCTCTTCCCCTCGACCGCGGCAAAGGAGATCGTCTCCCAGGAGCTCTCTTCGAGGAACTTTTCCGCCGCGGTGGGCGCCCAATGAGCAAACACCCTGCGGTTGCGGCCCTCGCAGCAGCTCACCACGTCAAAGGCTCCATCCCCATCGAGGTCGCAGAAAACCGCGTCCTCCGGTGACTTCACCCGGGCGACCGTGACCAGCGGCCAGCGTTCGGCCACCTTTCGAGGACCGGGGTGAAGGTAGGCGCGTATGAGCCCCCCCTCCTCCCAGCCGGTGGCGATATCCCCGTGGCCATCCCCGTTCACATCCAGGAAACGAACCCCGTCCGCGCCACGGGAAGAATTGTCGATGGTATGACGAACCCAGGCGTCTTCCTGCGCCCCAAGCGCCGAACAACAGAAAAAGAAAACGGCCACCTCTAAGCGCAGCATCTTCGCCTCCGGCCTCCCTGGTCTGATAAACCCCGGCATCTTCGGGTACAAACGCATCCTTGAACAGGAAATATCCCGTCAGCGCCGCTGAGACCGCCGAATGGAACTGAATCAAACTCCATCGCTTCCCGTCCTACCTGCAGAGCACTCTCGCCCGGGTGAAAAACCCGTATTTTATGGCACATCCCCGGCCGCAAAGGGTTACATTCCATTATTAAGCGGTTCCGGCAATCCGGGGCCGACAGCAAACCGGACCACTCTTCAACTTTCTGTTTCTGGAGTACATTCATGTCACGAAAAACCGTGGTTTACACCCTGGTGGCTCTCTTTATCAGTTCCGCGGGTTCTCTGCTGCAGGCCGCCGAGGGTTGGATTACCGACTACGAAGCCGCCAAGAAACAGGCCGCCAAGGAAGGCAAGGACATCCTGATGGACTTCACCGGATCGGACTGGTGCGGCTGGTGCATCCGGCTGAAAAAAGAGGTCTTCAGCCAGGAGGCCTTCAAAAAACAGGCTCCGAAGCACTTCGTCCTTCTCGAACTGGATTTCCCCCGCGCCAAGAAGCTCGAGGCCAAGCTGAAGGCGCAGAATGAAAAACTCCGCGGCGAATTCGCTATCGAAGGCTATCCGACCATCATGCTGACGGACGCCGGCGGCAAGCCCTACGCCAAGACCGGCTACCAGCCCGGCGGCCCGGAGAAATATATCACCCACCTGGCTGAAAAACGCGCCGCGAAAACAGTACGTGACGAGAGCTTCGCCGCCGCCGAAAAAGCCAAGGACGACACCGAGAAGGCCAAGCTCCTCGACAAGGCTCTCAGCATGATCGAGAAAACCGGGGGAATCCCGGTCCTGAGCGTCTACGGCGATGTCGTCGCCCGGATCATCAAGCTCGATAGTGATAACAAGGCCGGCCTCAAGAATAAATATGGCGCGCGCTTCGCCCTTGAAGACCTCAACAAGAAGCTCCAGACCGGAAAATACGCAGAGGCCATCAAGGGCGCCGATGCCTATCTCGCCGAGAAAGGCGGGGAAAAAGAGATGAAGCAGAAGGTCGCCTTCCTCAAGGCGAGGGCGATGTTCATGCAGAGCAAGGGCCAGGACTTCAAGGGCACCATCGCGGCACTGGAAGCCGCCCGGGCGCTCGCTCCCGAGACCTCCATCGGCAAGCAGATCCCCAATATCCTCAAAGGCCTCAAGGCCCAGGTGGAAAAGCAGGCTGGGGAAAACGCCCCGAAGCCGAAGAAGACGACTGAGAAGTCCGAATAAGCTTCCCGGCCTCAGTGAGAATGAAAGAGGGAAGAGCCGCCTGGCGCGGCTCTTCCCTCTTTTCTTTCCCGGACGTTATTTCTTCTTCCTGGCCTTGTTGAGAGCTCGGTACCAGCCCCAGTTCCTGCCGGCGAGATCCTTCATGAGCTTCTCATCGGAGCCGGTGAAACCGTAGGTCACCACGCGCACTCCAAGAAGATAATTCATCGCCGCGACCCTCTTCTTGATCTCCTCCGGTCCCCCGCCGCGCGATGGCGCGCCATCGGAGAGCAGGTAGATCGTCTCGACACCCTTGACCTTCAAGGCCAGCACCAGCGAATCATGGATGTTGGTCCCACTGCCGGTCTGGAGACTCCTGGCAAAGCCCTCGGCTGCCAGCACGTTGGTCCTGGTGCCCGGCTGTAATTTGCCCCGTCCGCGCCAGGAGCGCGCGGTTCCATCGTAGGGAATGATGGTAAAGAGGCTCTCGCGGCTCAGACCGCCAACGGCTTTTCCCAACTCTCCCTTGACGATCTCGACCTTGGGTGAGCTCCCCTGGCCCGGCATCTTCACCTGGCCATTCATGCTCGAGGAGATGTCGATGCAGAAGATCGCGCGCAGGGCGATACGATCACCGAAAAAGACCGTATTTCCGCCTCCGCTGACGGCCTTGGGATCGTAGTTCGGCTTGTCCGGCAGCTTCTTGTCCATATCATCCCAGCGCTTCTTCACCGCGCCGGCATCACCGACCCCGGCGGCTCCAAGCGCCCTGTACAACTCGCTCTGGATAACACTGGCGAGATCCTCGAGGTGGCGTCCCATATCCTCCTCCTCCCTCAGGCGGGCGATGAGAACATCGATGGCTTCGGGCCAGCCGCTGTCCACGAGCAGCCGGACCGCCCAGGTCTGGATTCCACGCTCCCTGCTCCTGGTCGCCTCGGTATAGAGCTCCAGGATGCCGGACTTCAAATCGCCGCCCGCCCCGGAGCCGGCGAAGGCCTTGAGCCCCAGGACCTGGGAAGGATAGACCGACGACAGCGTCTTCTTGATAAGGCCCCGAACGACCGAGAGCAAGTCCTTGTCCGCCTGCGTACGAAGAGCCTTCAGGAGCCCTTTGTGTACCGCGTAGCGGCCAAAAACATCGAGGCGATTCGCCGATTCGACCCTATTGTACTGGCGCAGGACGTAGCTGTAGGCGGACTCCCCGCCCTTGGCGAGACGCTTGACCATCGGAGCGAGAACGTCATCAGGCGAATCCGCGAGCGCCGGAAGACACAGGAAAACAGACGTGATGGTAATGCTGAGAGTTTTCTTGGGGTTCAATTCACTCGCCTCGCTCCGGGTGGCTGCCACCGGACCCGGAATGATCGCGGTCAGGCGGTATGACAGGGAGATCCTGCTTCGATTCATTATTTTAAATCCAATCGCTCTCTCAGGAGAGGATCTTTCAGGTTTTTTTACCCTCACCCCCCCGGGAAGAATACCGCCGGCCCGCCGGAGGGAGGCTTGTCAAGCGGACCCCGGGGATGCAGTATGAGGCCATGAGCACTCTGCCAGGTGACGACGATCTTCCAGAAGAGGAACCCCTGCCGGACGGGGAGGTCCCGGAAGATTGGAGCGTCGAGGGGTCCGGGATGAAAGAGTCTCCCGGCGATGACGTGATCGCCCTCAACGAGGACTTCTACCGGGCGCTGGAAGCTCTCGATACCGAGCGCATGGAAAAGGTCTGGCACCGGGCAGAGTGGGTAACCTGCGTGCATCCCGGCGGTCCGATGCTGACGGGCTGGGAGGTGATCCGGGACAGCTGGGAACAGATCTTCAAGGGCACCCAGAACATCCGCTTCGAGCTCTCGGATATCGGCGTCCGGATCGAGAATCGCACCGCCTGGGTAACCTGCACCGAGAGCATCCTCCACCTCAGCACCTCCGGGGTATCGAATGTCGCCGCGGCCGCGACCAATATCTTCCTTCGAACCGAAGACGGCTGGCGACTGGTACTGCACCACGCATCGGCGATCCCGGAGATCAAGAACCGGGAGTAGCCCCGGCTGTCTCCACAATACCCTGGACTGTAGATGAGCGCTCCGGAGATACGCATAGCAACCCTCGATGAGCTCCCTGAAGGCGAACCGCGCGTCTACCAGGTGGGTGAGCTCTACCTGGCTGTCTGCAAGGTGGAGGGGAGAATCTACGCCCTCGAAGACCGCTGCACCCACGATGATGGCCCGCTGGCCAGCGGCTGCCTGCACGGCTACGAGCTGGAGTGTCCGCGGCACGGGGCGCGATTCGACATTCGTGACGGGTCGATCTGCCGGATGCCCGCCCACGGCGAGGTGCCCACCTTCAAGGTCAGGATCGATGGTCGCGAGGTTTTCGTGGAGTTGCCGGCGGAAGAATGAGCTCCCCCCGTCTTGAAGGCTTCGCCACGACATGGTAGAAGCGTTGTTTGGCCGAAGCGGGAAAACACCGCCGGACAGGCCACCAACGATCACCAGGAGGTATTCCCCATGCAGGATTACGCTCATCCCGAAGCTCTCGTCAGCACCGACTGGGTCGCTGAGAACAAGGACAACAGCGATGTTGTCGTTGTCGAGGTCGACGTCGACACCGGAGGCTATGACCAGGGCCACGTTCCCGGAGCTGTGGGCTGGAACTGGTCCGAACAGCTCTGCGACCAGGTTGTTCGCGACATCCTCCCGAAAGAAGGAATGGAAAAACTCCTCTCCTCCTCGGGAATCAACAACGACGCCACTGTCGTCCTCTACGGCGACAACAACAATTGGTTCGCCGCCTGGGCTTTCTGGCAGCTGAAGGTCTACGGGCATGAGAAGGTCGCTATCATGAACGGCGGGCGCGGGAAATGGCTCGCCGAGGGGCGCGAGCTCTCAACCGACACCCCGGAACCGGAGGCGACGGACTACACCGCCTCCGATGCCGACAACTCCCTGCGCAGCTTCCTGCCCGAGGTGCAGAAAGCTCTCGGCGAGGGAGGCTTTGACATGGTCGACGTCCGCAGCCCGGAGGAATTCAGCGGCGAGATTCTCGCCCCGCCCGGCCTGCCGGAAACCTGCCAGCGCGGCGGACACATTCCCGGAGCCAGCTCGATACCCTGGGGGATGGCCTGCAAGGAAGACGGCACCTTCAAAGGCCGTGAAGAACTCGAAGAACTCTATGCCTCCCGGGGGGTTGGCGGCGATCGCCCGGTCATAGCCTATTGCCGTATAGGTGAACGCTCGAGCCATACCTGGTTCGTCCTGGCATATCTCCTCGGCTTCAACAGTGTCACCAACTATGACGGGAGCTGGACCGAGTACGGCAACCTCGTCGGCGTAGAGATCGAGAAGGGGAGCTGATGGCCGAAGCGCTGCGTTCGGAAGACTATCTGCGACGAACCGACACCGTGGCCGGCTGGCAGATCAGGATCGTCACCTACAGGATCGGCGACCGGCATTATTGTCATATCGACAACGTATCCCCGGGCGCCACCATCTCACGCGCGGAAGGAACGAGCTGCCGGGAAGCGGAAGAGGCCGCGCTCTCGAAGGCTACTGAGCGCCTGGAGAAAACGCGACGGCGGTCCTGATTTGGTTCCCGGGGCGGGGCCTTACTTGCTACGAAAGCGGGCCTGGGTGAAAATACCGGCTGAACGAGCTGAACCAGGTACCTGCCAGTGAAAGCCACCGCCCATTTCTTTTCCTCCGCGTCGGTCCTCCTGGCCGCGGCGGTCTTCACGATGCCATGTCCGTCAAATGCCGAAGACGGGCCGCGGAAGGAGCCCTCCCTGCGCCGGCCCATAGCCCTTGCCGTATGCGGTGGCCTGTTGGTCTGCGCCAACCGTGACAGCGGCTCGATCTCCCTCATCGACCTTGACCGGCTCGAGGTCAGCTCCGAACAGAAGATCGGACTGCGGCTTGGAGACCTCGAGAGCAGCGGCGCAAACGTGCTCGTGACCGACTCCGCCGCGGGACGCCTCCTCTGCCTCTCTCTCAAAGATGAAAAGCTCGTACCGACGGTCTCCATCGCCCTGGGCGGTTCACCGCAAGACCTCGCCATCAGCGCTTCGAAGAAGAAATGCGCCGTCGCCTCGCCCTGGAGACGACAGGTAACCATCGCGGACCTCACGAGCGAAGGGCGCCTCATGTCCCGGCAGACAAAGGTGATTGAGCTGCCTTTCTCGCCCGGGCGGCAGGTCTTCTGCCGTGAAGACACCCTGCTGGTGGTAGCTGACGCCTTCGGAGGACGCCTCGCCCTCATCGATCCCCAGGCCGCGAGGCTGCGCGGAATCCGCCGGGTCGAGGGCCACGGCATCCGAGGCCTGGCCCCCAGCGGCGATGGAAAGAGCCTGCTCCTCTCACACCAGCGGATTGAAAGCCGCGCGCCCACGACCAGGAACCGGGTCTTCTGGGGCCAGGTGATCAGCAACATCTTCAGAAGCATCAGCTTTGAACACCTCCTCGAGGAGAGCGCCGGCAGCCTCGAGGAGACGCGAGCCGTGGCCCATTGGAGTCTCTACCCCTTCGGCACGCCCGGCAAGGCCGCGGGAGACCCCGGCGCCGTCGCCGTCGGTCCCCGTGGAACGACCCTTGTCGCCCTCGGTGGAGTTGATCGCATCGCCCTGCGGTCAAGACCGGGACAGGTCTTCGAAGAGCTCGAGGTCGGCGACAGGCCCGTGGCGGTAGCGCTCGGGCCCATGGAACGATACGGCTACGTAGCCAACTTCTTCGGTGACTCCATCTCGGTCGTCGACATCGCCGCCGCCGAGGTCGTGCGAACCATCTCGCTGGGGCCCGGCAGGAAGCTGACACCGGCGGAACGGGGCGAGAAGCTGTTTTTCGATGCGAAGCTCTCTCTTGACGGCTGGTACAGCTGCCACAGCTGCCATCTCGACGGACATACCCACGGTGAGCTGAACGACAACCTCGGGGATGAGACCTACGGCACGCCAAAGCGGGTTCCAACCCTGCTGGGCACCTCGAACACCGGGCCCTGGGGCTGGCTCGGCAATCGAACGACCCTCTGGGAGCAGGTGGAAAAATCCATCGAAACGACCATGCGGGGAAAGAAACCTGAAGCGAAAGTCGTGGAAGCCCTCGTCGCCTATCTCGAGCTCTTCGATGCCTCCCCGCCGGTAATCCCGACAGGCAACAAGGCGGCCCTGGGGAGAGGCCAGGCTGTTTTCGAGCGTCTCAAATGCGGCAAATGCCACAGGCCCCCGACCTATACCAGCGTAGGAACCTATGATGTCGGCCTCAAGGATGAAACCGGGCAGGGCTCCTACAATCCGCCCTCACTCAACGGGCTTCAACACCGGGGTCGATTCCTGCACGACAATAGCGCCGCGACGCTCTCCCGCGCCCTCGAGCTCCATCGGCCGGCGGCCATGAAGAACCTGCGGGGCGCCGAACGCGCAGACCTGCTGAAGTTCCTTTTGAGCATCTGAGACGCCGGCGTCCGCTCAGGGCGCCTCCCAGCAGCCGCTCTCCGCGGAACGCAGGATGGCCTCGATCACCCGCATATTGGCGACGGCATCCTCGAGCGGGGTCGTCACCTCCCTGTCCTCGAGTATGGCGCGCGAAAAATCATCTCCCTGTACGGTGTACTGATCGCAGGTGTCGAATTCCAGGGTCTCGATATCCCCACCGAAAAGATCCCCGCCGGAATGAAACACCCGGCAGGGCCTGTCAGGCGGCGCGTTGAAGGGAATCTCCACCTCGATCCGGCCCTCGGTCCCGAAAAAATTGGCCCGCTGGTAGGACACCATCTGGGTGCTGCAGATGAAGGACGCCTGCCCTCCCGGAAAATCGAGAATGGCCGAGGTGAAACGATCGATCTCCATGTCCGGATCTCTCTCGACGAGTCCGAGAACCCGGGTGGGCTCCTCCCCGAAAACGAAGCGCGATGTGGTGATCGGGTAGCAGCCGATGTCCATGAGTCCGCCACCCCCGATATCCGCCTTGTTGCGGATATTTTCCGGGTCCCTGTTGAAATAGCTGAAGACGTATTGCGCTCCCAGCAGCTTCCCGACAGCGCCCTCACGCACGCGCTCTCGCACCGCCAGCCACTGCGGATGAGTCCGGACCATGAAGGCCTCCTGGAGCTTGACCCCGGTACGATTCCGGGCCTCGATGAGCTCCAGGGCCTCCGCCGAGGACAACGCGATCGGCTTCTCGCAGAGAACGTGCTTGCCCGCCTCTGCCGCCTTGACCGACCAGGGAACGTGCAGATGGTTGGGCAGCGGATTGTAGACCGCGTCGATGTCCGGGTCTGCGAGCAGCTCCTCGTAGGAGCCGTAGCTCTTCGCAATCCCCAGCGATTCAGCCGCAGAAGCTGCACGCGCGGCATCCCGCGAAGCGATCGCCGCGACCTCCGAAAACTCTCCCTGCTGCATCGCCGGGATAACCTTCTCAACGGCTATCTTCGCGACTCCCAGGATTCCCCACCTGATCTTGGCACTCATGTCTCAATCCTCTATGCTCAGCTTAAAGGGCCACATGATGCAGGAAGAGCCCCCCGGCGTCGAGAATACAATGGCGATAGGGCATCAGCGGCGACGAACCCAGTCTTCCCCCAGCAGCAACCGACCGTTTTCGTTTTCGACGCCCGCATAGGGGTCATCCTCGATGAGAACGTTGCCATCGAGATCCAGGTAATCCGCCAGCGGCCCGAGCTGGGCCGCCGCCGAGATCAGGATGGAGGTCTCTATCATGCAACCGAACATGACCTGCAGGCCCAGGGTCCGGGCGAGGTGAACCATTCGCAGGGCCGGCAGGATTCCTCCACATTTCACCAGCTTGATATTGATGCCGTGGAAACGCCCGGCAAGCCTCGGAACGTCCTCCGGGATGATGGAGTTCTCGTCCGCGATAACCGGCAGGGCCGACCTGCGGCAGACCTCCTCCATGGCATCGAGCTCTTCGGGCGGCAGGGGCTGCTCGATGAACTCCACCCCGAGCGCCTTCAGCTCCGCCGACTTCTCGATCGTCTCCCCGGCCGTCCAGCCGCAATTGGCGTCGACGCGGAAGACGGCGTCCGTCTCCTTGCGCAGCTCACGAATGACCTCGATGTCCTGCGGGGTACCGAGCTTCACCTTCAGGATGGGGTACTGGCGCGCCTCGCGAAGCTTCTCAACCATCTTCTCGACGCTATCGATACCGATGGTGAAAGATGTCAGCGGCGTGCGAAGCGGGTTGAGGCCCAGCATTCTCCAGAGCGGGGCACCGAGCTTGCGACTGGCGAGATCGAAGAGCGCCGTATCGAATGCGCAGAGAGCGCCGCGGCGGTCCCCGAGAACCTCCGCCGCCTGCTCGAGAATATCGCGGTAATAGAGCGGGTCGGCGTCGCTGACGAGCTCTTCGAGAAGCTCGAGGTCACCACGCACGCCCTCGGCATCCTCGCCGTAGAAGCTCGACGGACTGGCCTCCCCGAAACCCGTCAGGCCGCCATCTTCAAGCTCCACGGTGACCACTCGGACCACGTCCTGAGATTCCCGCGAGATCGTGAATGTGTGACGAAGATGGATCTCTTCGATAGCCGTCTTCAGCTTCATGGTCTCAGTCCTCCGCTCCTTCTCCCACCCGCCGGCGCTCCTCGAGCACCGCATCGACAATCGGCTCACAACCGAAACGCACCACGTCGGTCGCCGGGAGGCCCAGGCTCTCACCGAGCGAGACGAGCAGCTCCCGGGCCGCGCTCTCCTGGAGCGACGCGGTATTCGCGGCCACCGCCACCACCCGCGAGGGAGCCATCACATTCGCCATCGCCTCGTAGAGCCCGATGACCTCGGCGATCGGCGGCATGGGCTTCGCGCTGTGCCGAATGGTCGTACGGGTCGGATCGTAGCCCATGACCATGGCCTGCGGAGCGCAGCCGTGCAACAGGCTGAGCGTCACACCGGAATAGAGGGGATGCACGAGGGAGCCCTGTCCCTCGATGAACAGGAACTCCTTGTCACGGTTCTCCAGGACCAGCTGCTCGGCAGCGCCGGCCACGAAGTCACTCACCACGGCATCGATCGGTATGCCGCTGCCGGTGATCATGATGCCGGTCTGGCCGGTAGCGAGGAACTCCGCCGTATGGCCCCTGCCGCGCACAGCGGCGGTGAGCTCCAGCGCGGTCAGCATCTTCCCGACACCGCAATCATGTCCGACGGTATGCACCCTGAAGCAGGGTGTATTGCGCGCCTCGTTGGAAGAAACCACGAGCCCAGCGGGAGGACGGCGCACATCGATGAGCTCACCTCCATGCTCGGCGGCCAGGGACGCGAACTCCGGATCATCCGAAATGAAGGTGTGCAGGCCATTGAGTATCTTCATCCCGGACCTCAAGGCATCGGCGATGATATCACGCCAGGCGCCAGGCAGCTCACCTCCGGCGGTGGCGATTCCCATCACCAGGGTGTCTGCCTCCAGCCCATCGAGAGAATCCACGAAGGGTATCGCGCCTCCGACGCCGAAAACATCCTGGGCCGTCTCTCCAATGCAGGCTGAATCGAAAACCGCGGCGACCTCCTCGCCGCGGTAGCGAAGCAGTCCCGTAGCGGTCTTCGCCTCTTCGGGATTCGACATCCCCTCTGTCAGCAGTATCATTCGGCTCATACGTATTCATCCGATCCTGTCCGAGTTCAGGATTCTAACCTAACAGCCTGCCGCTGTCGCCGCCGGGAAGCATTGAAAACCCCGCCCGTGAAGGCGAAAATACCCCATAGTCAAAACCCTCCCCCGCACCCCGAAAACGCCATGCCCCGTCTCGTCAAAACCGTCTGCTCCCACGACTGCCCGGATGCCTGCAGTGTCCTGGTGACGGTTGAGGATGCTGGAAAAAGCCCCGGTGACGCCCGGGCTGTTCAATTCCGTGGAGATCCCGACCACCCCGTAACAAGAGGCTTTCTCTGCGGCAAGGTAAACACCTACGAACAGCAGGTCTACTCCAACGACCGGGTCCTCCATCCACTTCGAAGGTGCGGCCCCAAGGGCGAAGGCGCCTTTGAGCGTATCGGCTGGGATGAGGCCATCACCGCCATCGCCGGGCGCATCTCACTCGCCGAAGAAGAAACGGGCGGTGAATCGATCCTTCAATATACCTACGCCGGCACCATGGGCCTGGTGAACCGCAACTGTCCCACCGCCCTCTTCAACCGGCTGGGCGCCACGCAGCTGCGCCAGAACATCTGTTATTACGGCGCTGACGAAGGCTATCGGGTAACGGTTGGAAGCGGCTATTGCGTCGACCCCGAAGACGCGGTGCACAGTGACCTCGTCCTGGTCTGGGGAGCCAATGTCGTCACCACGCAGGTGCACCTGATGCCCTTCATCGACAAGGCTCGTAAAAAAGGCGCCCGCATGATCGTGATCGATCCCTACCGCAACCGCACGGCGAAGGTGGCGGATGAATGGATCGGCATACGTCCCGGAACCGATGCGGCGCTGGCGCTGAGCCTGGCGCACATCCTCGAGCGCGATGAACTCCTCGACAGGGACTTCATTGAGCGCCGAACCATCGGCTTCGAGCGACTGAGCCGGGAGGTCCTACCGCGCTTCACCCCGGCCCAGGCGGCGAAAATCACCGGCCTGGCGGAAGAAGAGATAGAAGGCCTGGCACGCCAACTTGGCGCCGCCAGCGCCCCCCTCATCAAGGTGGGCATTGGAATCGGGCGAAGCACCGCGGGCGGCGGAGCGGTCCGGGCCATCTGCGCGCTGGCCGGCGTCACGGGCTCCTACGAGACCCTCGGCGGTGGCATCCAGTACGACACCGGCTGCGAATTCGAGCTCGACCTCGATGCCGTCACCCGCCCGGACTGGCTGAGAGGGGAGCCCCGCGTCCTGAACATGACCGACATCGGGCCCGCCCTGTGCGAATGGCAGGAACCGCCGATCAGGTTCCTCTATGTCCATGGAACGAACCCGGCGGCCACCGCTCCCCTGCAGACGAAGGTACACGAGGGTCTCTCCAGGGAGGATCTCTTCACGGTGGTGCACGAGCGGTTCCTCACCGACACCGCCCGCTATGCCGACATCGTCCTGCCGGCGCCGACCTTCGCCGAATACGCCGACCTCTACAAGGCCTATGGGCATCTCTACCTCCAATACGCCGAGCGAGCCATCCCGCCGAGGGGAGAATCGAGGTCCAACCTGGAGGTGGTCCAGGCCCTCGCAAAGAAGCTGGGCTACGATGACCCATGGTTCAGCAGGGATACCAGGGAGCACGCGCGCGCGCTGCTGGACAGCTCGCATCCCAACCTCGAGGGCGTCGACGCCGATCGCGTACTCGCAGGGGAAACCACCCGGCTGAACATCCCCAGGAAGACCGCCGGCTTCGCCGAACGATTCAAAACCCCCTCGGGAAAGCTCGAGTTCTATTCCGCCAGGCTCGAGGAGCAGGGCCTCCCGGCGCTGATCGATTTCACCGGGGAGCGGGAGCCGGAAGAAGAAGCCGACAATTGCCCCCTGCGCCTGCTCACTCCACCGGCGCATTCGTTCCTCAATTCGTCCTTCGGCAA
>Ga0310342_100001362_pt1 | contig 15124 bp, 14 predicted proteins | sample S15DNA20500_MG_FD_206155 | JGI IMG/M metagenome (GOLD analysis project Ga0310342, IMG submission 206155) | Marine microbial communities from station ALOHA, North Pacific Subtropical Gyre - S1503-DNA-20-500_MG | ecosystem: Environmental > Aquatic > Marine > Oceanic | place: Pacific Ocean: North... | reverse complement strand
ATCGGAGGAAGTCAGCAATGAGTAGCCGCGACAATTACCGCACACGGACCGGTGCGTGGATCGGCAGTCTCGTTCTGATTCTCACTTATACCATGACTGCAACAGCCCAAGACCGCATGCCTCCGATTCCGAAAGACGGAATGACAGATGCTCAAAGGGAGGCCGTTGAGGAATTCAAGACAGCGCGCAATACAACCCGCTTCGACGGTCCTTTCGTCCCCCTACTCAGAAGCCCTGAAATGCTGAGCCGCGCCCGTAACGTCGGCGATTACGTTAGGTTCAACAGCGTGCTTCCACCACGGCTCAGCGAGTTTGTCATCCTGCTTACGGCACGTCACTGGACCCAACAGTACGAATGGAGCGCCCATGCGGCAATCGCGGAACGGGCCGGACTCGGTCCCAAGATCGTCGCCGCGGTCGCCGACGGGAGACGTCCCACCGGGATGGCGGACGATGAGACTACGGTCTACGACTTCTGCACCGAGTTGCTACAGACACACGGAGTCAGCGACCCAACCTACGCCAAAGCGGTGTCAGTCTTCGAGGAGAAGGGCGTCATCGACACAATTGGAATCGTCGGCTACTACTCGCTCCTTGCAATGGTTATGAACACAGCTCGTACACCGCTTCACGAAGGAGTGTCGCCGCAACTACCGACGTTTCCCCCGTAGTTCACACAGAATCATTGAACTCATCCATCACAGTCCGTGCCTAGCCTCAAAGCACTCGTGTTATCACTCGTCTTGCTGTCCTCCACCCAAATCACAGATTCCGTGCTAACTTCACGTCTGCCACTTTCCCTCTAGATGATCTCAAGAGTCTCAATTTCTTTACTTGGTACCGTACGAAGCATGCGCGCCTAGAGGCCTTTATTATGCTGTCGTGTCAACGAACTGGCACCCGTACAAACATCGAGGGTGGCCACTACAATAGGACTATTCCCAGTGGATACTGAGAACATAAAAACCGTGAACGGTTCTATCTAGGCCAAGCATCCTGGCCCGGTGATCGAGGAGGATGAGATGAGCAGATTTTGCACGATTGGTATTGTTGCCTCCACAGCAATCCTGTCCGCTCAGAGCGAGCAGAGGAGGATGATCGAGTGGCACTACATTGGGGCTGATCAATTCCACACAAAGTATTCTTCCGCGACGGACATCACTCGTACGAACGTCGACCAGCTCAAGATCGTCTAGGAATGGGAACCGGGAGAAAGCCCTCTGCCCGAATTCGGCACTCGGCCTGGAAGATTCGAAGCCACGCCGCTCATGATCGACAACGTACTGTACCTCTCTACGATGTATACGCGTGCGGAAACCCAATGACGTGCACTACGCGATTGGGCCGACAACTCGTCACCATCGCAACTGGCGCGGGACCAGACGCTTCCCTTGTCGCTTTCGCGCTTCGCTAGTAGCTGGAGAGTGCATATGCGTCTCATCCTCATCCTTGGTCTGACAGCGGTCGCCGGTGTTCATGTGGTATGGGCCCAAGAGCATCCAGGGGCCGCTGCCTACCAGAAAGTGTGCCGGACCTGCCACGGACCCGAAGGTCGTGGCGACCTGGCCCCCCCCATTGCGTCTATGGCATTTGATGTCGATTACGTCGTCGCTGTCGTACGCGAGGGTTACGGTCAGATGCCACCGATCTCAACGCGGGAGTTGACCGATACTGAAGTAGCGCAGGTCGCTGAGTACCTAAAGTCACCCGCTGAAGCCCAGGGCTCAACCTACCAGGGACCACGGACATCGGCAGGACATCCGGACTTAAACGGTATCTGGCAGGTTCTCAGCACAGCGGCGTGGGACATTCGAGCACATAATGCACAAGATGGCGTTCCGGCCGGACTCAGTGTCGTTGAGGGGAGGGACATCCCCTACCAGCCGTGGGCAGTGACCAAACAACAGGAGAACTACGCGAATCGGCTAACTGCCGACCCGGTGCGAAAGTGCTATTTACCAGGTGTCCCGCGTATCACATATATGCCGTTTCCGTTTCAGATTCTGCAGACACCTAACTACGTGGTGATGACATACGAGTTCGCTCACACAGTGCGCATCATCTATACCGATGATAGTCCGCATCCGCTACCGAACGACTTTTGGATGGGCGACTCACGTGGGCACTGGGAAGACGATACTCTGGTCGTCGACACGACCCACTTCAACGACCGGACATGGTTTGACGCGGCTGGCAATTTCCACAGCGACGCCTTGCATGTGGTCGAGCGGTACACACCCACCAACCCTTATCACGTCAACTACGAGGTCACCATTGAAGATCCAGAGGTTTTCACGCGACCCTGGACGATACGCATGCCACTGTATCGCCGCGTGGAAGAAGGACTCCAGCTGCTAGATTACGACTGCGTCGATTTCATCTTGCAGTCGCTAGGAAGCCCGTGAGGAGGTGTAAGGTGAGCAATCGATTGCTCGGTGGTCTCGCCGTCGTGTTCACAGTCGTGGTGCTGGCGCCAGCGACAAGAGCCGGTCAGGAAGAAACGTATACCCCACCGCGCACAGAGTGGGGTGACCCTGACCTGAGGGGTCACTGGCTTCCCGGCGCGTACCAACCGATGGAAACACCGACTGGTGATTCGTGGCGTCCACCGGAAGGTGCGAACCGCGGCCAGGGGGCTGCTTTTTCGAGGTTCTTTGAACCAGACCCGGAAACCGCACGCCCCGAGCGTGTACGAACTCCGATGGTGGTGGATCCACCGGACGGTAAGATTCCGTTGCAGTCGTGGGCTGCGGAACAACGCGGACAAATCATGTCCAATCAGGACAAGCTCGAGCACCTCGATCCTAGGGTGAAGTGTCTCCCGTCCGCCCTCCCGCGTGCGAATCTACCTGTCGGCTACAACACGTATCAGTTTCTTCAGATCCCTGGCCATGTCGTAATTCTCTACGAGTGGAACCATCTCTATCGCTACATTCCCCTGGACGGGCGCCCGCACGTGGATCCAGAGATCCGCCTGGGCATGGGCGACTCACGCGGTCATTGGGAAGGGAATACTCTAGTCGTTGACGTGACCAATTTTACAGACAATACCTGGGTCGTTGGACACGGAGCACCACCGGAGGGCGCGCCAGCAAGCGCACTCACAACTGGACACGGCGTATTCCATAGCACCGCCTTGCACGTAGTCGAGCGTTTCACGCTCACACACACTGACACGATTCATTACGAGGCAACAATCGAAGATCCGAACGTTTTCACCAGGCCTTGGAAGGTGGAATATGACGCGTTCAAACGCGCGCCAGCAAATCACATACTGTACGAGTATGCGTGTCACGAGGGTAATGGGCGTAACATTTCGCTCATGACTGGCACTGACATCGACACCGCCGCACGGTGACGCGGGGAGGCAAAACCGATGCGAACGAAACTCTCTCTCGCGGTCATCGCCATCGGCGTCCTACTGCCCGGTGAGACTACGATCGCGCATCACGCCTTCTCGGCAGAATTCGACGCGGACCGGCCGCTCCATTTGGAGGGAACGGTCACTAGAACCGAGTGGATCAATCCCCACTCGTGGATTCACGTCGACGCGAGAGGCGCTGACGGCGACGTGGTCAGCTGGGCTATCGAATGCGGCGCCCCAAACTCACTGATCAGGCGGGGCTTGAACAAGAACTCTATCCCGGTGGGGACGGAGCTCATCATTGACGGGTTCGGCGCTAAGGACGGATCCAACACGGCGAACGCGAGAGACATCACGTTACCGGACGGATCGACGTTCTTCGTGGGCTCGTCGGGCACTGGGGCCCCAGACAGACGATAGGAGTGGATTCCGGTCCGCGCCTGCGACAGACAAACAACGAGCCGTTTGAGTTGACGGGTTCATCGTGTGTGTCCACGAACCACCCCGACTCGCATGAAACCGACCCACTCAAGCATGTCGTAGCTGTCACAGCGGCCAACATGGTGGCTGCCTCTTAGCTCTCTTCTCTGGCCTGGATTTCAAGACGGAGTCGAAACGGTTGGTGAGGAGTAACAGCGGTGAGACCGTTCATCCCGACTAGCCTTGACAGCCAGACAAGGCACAGCGACATGACACGATCTGGGCTACCAATCCTCGTATGGCCCTGATCGACCTCCTGATCGTTAGCGCCTTCATCGTCTACGCGGTCGGTTCAGGCATCCGGAACCAGCGTACGGCTTCACAAAATCTTGAAGAGTATTTTCTCGCCGGTCGGAGCCTGGCGGGATGGAAAGCTGGGCTCAGCATGGCAGCGACGCAGTTCGCCGCCGACACTCCCCTGCTGGTCACCGGGATCGTCGCGACCGCGGGAATCTTCGGGTTGTGGCAGCTCTGGATCTTCGCCGCCACGTTCCTACTCATGGGGTTCGTACTGGCCGGATCCTGGCGTCGCGCCGGGGTCATAACCGATGCCGAGCTCTCCGAAGTGCGCTACGGCGGCACGTCAGCGGCCGTGCTCCGTGGCGTCAAGGCAGTGTACGTTGGCACTGTCATCAACTGCGTGGCGTTGGCCTGGGTGCTGTTCGCCGCTGCGAAGATCGCCGAGCCGTTTCTACTCTGGAACGAGTGGCTACCCGCTGGTCTGCTACGACCGGTGGTGAGCCTGGTCGAGTCGGTCGGGGTGCCCCTCACGATGGGTGGGCCCGACGATCCCGAGGTGTGGGTCAAGACGGCTAACAACCTCATCTCGCTCGCTACGATTCTGGCGGTCGCGACATTCTACTCGGCCACCGGCGGTCTGCGCAGCGTGGTCGCCACCGACGTTGTCCAGATTGCCATCATGTTTCTCGGTACGTTGGCGTTCACGACGTTTGTCGTGCAGGAGGTCGGCGGCCTCGGTGCGATGACCGACCGGGTCTACGAGACCTTTGCCGGTGGTGGACCGGGTGGCATCCTGCCAGACGAGATCCTCGCTTTTACCCCGGGTCGCGGGAAAGATGTCACCCTAACGGCTCTCTCGCTCCTCGGACTGTTGTGGCTGATCAATCACGTCTCCGACGGAACCGGCTATCTGGCGCAACGGGCGATGGCCTGTCGCAGCGACCGCGATGCGAAGACGGCGGCCGTCGTTTTCACCTTCACACAGGTGCTGGTGCGCAGCCTGCTCTGGCTGCCGCTTGGGATCGGATTGCTCGTGCTCTTCCCGCCGGCGCCGGGGCTTGCTCCCGATCTCATGCAGGCCGACCGCGAGGCCACCTACGTCCGCGGCATGGCCGAGCTGCTGCCACCCGGCGTGATGGGGTTGATGTTGACCGGTATGCTGGCGGCGCTTGCCTCAACCGTCGATACCCACCTGAACTGGGGGGCCTCCTACTGGACGAACGATATCTACAAGCGGTTCATCTGTCAGGCATGGCTGAAGACCGCGCCGAGTGGCCGCTCCCTGGTCTGGGTCGCACGCGGGGCCAACGTCTTCATCCTCGTGATCGCACTTGCGATCATGACTCAGCTCACCTCCATCAACCAAGCGTGGCAGATCAGCCTGCTGTTCGGCGCCGGGCTAGGCGTGGTGCAGGTGCTACGCTGGGTCTGGTGGCGAATGAACGCCTGGGCAGAGATCTCCGCGATGCTCGTGTCGTTGGTGGTCGCACCGTTCCTCATCATCTATTTCGACGACGACCAGCAGGCGCTCCGGCTGCTGCTGATGGCGACGGTGGCCACGACAGCGGCGTTGGCGGCGATCTGGATCAAGGGTCCAGAGGATCAAGCGCGGCTGACCGTCTTCTACCAGCGAGTGCGGCCGGTCGGCTATTGGGGACCGATTGCCCGAGAGACCGATGTGCCTGCGGACGATGGACCCCACAGGCTGTGGCGCGCGATGGCAGCGATGGGAGCATGTGGCCTCTCGATCTTTTGCCTGCTGGTGGGCACCGGCACCTGGTTGACCGGGAGCCCAAGCCCTCGATGGGTGCCGTCCGACGCAACCTGGATCGGTGGTCTCGTATTGGTCGGTCTCGCGCTCACGCCCGTGTGGTACCGCCTCGGATACCGAGACAGTCAGTCAAAAGGAAGGGAGAAACACGATGGTTGAGTCGACCACATTAGAGATATTCACAGACTACGTCTGACCGTGGTGCTACCTCAGTACCGGGCGTATTGACCGTCTAAAGCAGTCTTTCGAGATCGATGTAAAGTGGGTGTTCTTCCCGCTTCATCCCGACACGCCCCCACAGGGCCGCTCGCTGGACGAGCTATTCGCGGGGCGGCGCGTCGACGTGCAAGCAATGCAGATCCGGATGGAAAAACTGATGCATGCCGAAGGACTTCCCTACAGTCGGCGTACGCATACCTACAACAGCCGACTCGCCCAGGAGCTCGGCAAGTGGGCCGAGACGCAGCCAGCGGGTGACGCCATCCACGACGCCCTGTACCGGGCGTATTTCGCAGACGCGCGCAACATCGGCGACCTGGACGAATTGGTTGCGCTGGCGGAATCGGTGCAGCTACCGGCGGACACGGCACGAGCCGTGTTAACGAAGCGTCTCTTCAAGAACGCGGTCGATGCCGACTGGTCAAAGTCATTACGATATGGCGTTACCGGAGTTCCCACCTTCATCTCAGGTGAGCACCGTGTGGTCGGTGCGCAGCCGTACGAGGTGCTCCATAAATTGTTGATCCAGGCTGGAGGGACATCCAACGTGGTGCCACTAGCCGAGTTGTAAGCAACGATCATGTTCACATGGCGTTGACATCTTCTACCGTCTCACGCGCTGTGTCTCGACCGTAACTCCAGCGCTATCTTTCAATCCTGAACGGCACCGACGCCATCGTCGTATCCCAGGTGAGTCCAAGTCGCCCTCCGGTATCAGTCATATCCAGAAAATTCCATGAGAGCTGATCGAACGAACGCGGAAGTGCTTCGAGCGTCATCGATATCCGGATGACGTCTCTATCGCGTGTGTAGTCGTACGCTCCCCACAGAGCGTCCTTGTTCTCGTAGTCGTAAGATGTCTGTGCGGGCCATGCTGAAACGATGAGAATCCATTCATCATGTGTCAGGTCAATGAAGATAGTGTATTCACCAGGTGCGACGGCAGTGGCCCCGAACACGAGTGGGACTTCCGTCAACAGCCGCGTTGAGACATTTGCCCCAGCCCGCCAGACAGGCGCGCCGTCGTTGAGCGCCTTGGTCCAATCGGAGAGTCCAAACAGGTCGCGGCCACGTTTAATTGGTCGACCGTACAAGATTTCAATCCATTTACCACCCGTGTAACCTTCTCGCACGTCGTATCGCCCCCCGACTTCGGTCGCTGATCTACCGGCTGGACTCGCGATACGCCGATCCTGCGCATGTACATCCACGCTCATCACTACCACGCTCAGAATCAGGGCGACCTGCGTGCCTTTCATAGCAACCTCCCTCGCGGTAATGGTGTGACTCGGACAGAACGAGGGATTGTACTGGCATTTGTACGTTGTCGCCGGGATGCGGAACGAACAGATTCCCTTTCACTCAGAACTCATGTGACATGAACGCACGAATCGTAGCGCTGGAGACCGGGCTAGTCGTACTGCACGACAAACGTTGGTAGATGACGGAGAGCTTCAGGTATCAAGTACGATAATACGCTGAAAAAAGCACCGCGCTACCGTAATTACAAGCGTGGCCACTCACAGTGAGGATGAGGCACTCGATAAACGGTTTTGGTCACGGGTTAGTCTGCTGCTAGCGCTAGTGACATCGACGGGGATCGTTGCCAAGTTCACGCTCGTCCGCAACCATGAAAATTCGGTTCTGAACCCGCTACAATAGGCTAGGGCAACCGTAAGCGGTAGGTAGTGTTTAAAACCTGGGAGAACGTGATGGTTATGAAACAAAAGGTGTTGGCGTGGCTCGTGGTGCTAGCCGGGATGGCTACGATGCATCCGGTCGCTGCAGGTCAAGATTGGCCACAGTGGCGGGGCCAGAACCGCGATGGCACGGTGACCGCCTTCAATGAACCCACCTCGTGGCCGGCCGGGTTAACCGAGCAATGGAAAATCGAGGTCGGTCTCGGCTATGCCACGCCGCTGCTCGTTGGCAACCGGCTCTACGTCTTTACGCGAGAAGGTGATGACGAGGTAATGAGGGCGCTCAACGCTGGTTCAGGCGAAATCCTCTGGCGTACCAGTTACCCCGCACTGTTCAGCATGAGCCCGGCAACACGGCGCCACCGTGAGGGTCCGAAGTCGACACCGGCCTTCGCCGATGGTCGCTTGTTCACGTTGGGTATAAGCGGTATCGTCACTGCCTTCGACGCCGAGACCGGGAGACAGCTGTGGCAGAAACCTGCAACTTCGGCTCAGCCGCTCTACCACACGGGAATGTCACCCGTCGTTGAAGGTAACCTCGTCATTTTTCATATCGGGGGGCACAACGACGGGGCAATCACAGCCTTCGACGTCGCGACGGGTGACACCCGGTGGCGTTTGGACGGAGACGGGCCGGCCTACGGGTCACCACTGGTGGTCGACCTCGGCGGAACACGGCAAGCCGTGACGTTCACACAGAACCATCTGGTCGGGGTCTCCGTGGAGACGGGCGCATTGCTGTGGCGCCGTCCGTATACGACGTCGTCCGACACAACGTCTCAAACACCGATTCTCTACCGGGACACAGTGATCGAGACAGGGCGCGGAAACGGAATCACGGCGTTTCACGTGGTGAGGCAAGGCAACGGCTGGACGACGGAGGACGTCTGGCACACGGATGAGGTTTCGTTGCACATGACCAATGGGGTTGTCACCGAGGGTGTATTGTTCGGGCTCTCGCACTTGAACAGTGGGCAGTACTTCGGTCTCGACCTCGACACCGGTGAGGTCCTTTGGCAGAGTCCCCCTCGTCAGGCCGAGAATGCGGCGATCATCCGAGCGGGTGACACGATCTTTTCACTCGAGGCTGATGCCGAACTCGTCGTGCTCCGACACAGCCGCACTGGATTCGATCCGATCCGTCGCTATGACGTAGCCACCAGTGAGACCTGGACGCAGCCGACGATTTCGAGAAATCGTCTGTTCGTCAAGGATATATCCTCACTGACACTCTGGACCGTTGACTAACTCTGAATCTAGAGGAATCGTCACCTTAGTGCGATTACGTTTGAAAGATGCGAACAACGCCGCAGAACGTGCACATCGGTGACCGAATGCCACCGTAATTACGAAGGAGCCTGCCTAGCGCCCCTTACCGCCTAGAGTTCGAAAAAGTATGCCGTCAGGTCGCAAACTGCTCTTATCACGTCTGACCACGCATGAGGAGGCACCCATGAAACCGTCAATCCACCTATTGGTAAGCGCTACGGCTGCCGTGGCACTAGCCTCGGTCCTCGCAACTGGCCATGTCCAAACGCAAGACCGTAGGACTATGACGACCGAGGCGGACTTCCAGCGCGCAATGCAAGAACTGTCCAACTGGGGCCGCTGGGGTGAAGACGATGAACTCGGTGCGGCAAACCTCATCACGCCCGCGAAACGGAAAGCAGCGGCAGCACTGGTGACCGAGGGTGTCAGCGTGTCATTGGCGCACGACATCATCCAGGAGGCGACTCTCGAAGGTCCGTCATATTTAAACCGGGAAGTCCTGAGAGTCACTGAAACAGGTGCTTCTGACCGGTATCAGTACACCGGGAGCTACCACGGTGTCATTCACAGTCATCTCGATGCAATCGACTGTCACGTGATGTACGAAGGTAAGGGATACAACGGAGTCACGGCCGCCGAGGTCAAAGCAGCGGATGGTTGTCCAAAGGGAAGCATCAACGCCCTCAAAGACGGTATCGTGACACGTGGCATCCTGTTCGACGCCACACTGCTACCAGGCAAGGCGACCCCAGAAGGATGGCTAGAACCCGGCACAGCAGTCCATGCTGAGGATCTCGAGACCCTGGAAGACATCGAAGGAGTTCGCGTATCGCCTGGTGACGTAATTCTGCTACACACTGGACGCTGGAAGCGGCGTGCCGCACTAGGAGCGTGGCCCACGTCGGACGGCGTCGCCGGCTACCACGCAGATGTCGCCTATTTCATGAAGGAACGAGGAGTCTCCTTCATCGGCCACGACATGTTCAATGACGTCTCACCCCACGAATTCTCTGAGGCCGTACGGCTTCCACTGCACCGCTTGTCTCTGGTGTCGCTGGGGGTAGGGATCTTCGACAATCTCGACTTCGACCGCGTGGCCGACGTCGCACGACGACTGGGACGCTATGAGTTCTTGTTCACGGCGTCACCGCTGCGTATCGAAATGGGAATGGGGTCACCCCTCAACCCAATCGCGACATTCTAGCGGCTCCGCAGAGGGTATCAGCGTGTCTAGCAGTCCGTGGTGGAAATCAAATGCTGCGCCGAAAGCAGCAAGACGCCCTCCTGGAGAGGTGCGACGACGGAGAATTCCAGCAGTGCGTGATCCAATAGGAACGTCACCGAACGAGATACATCACCAACCGAAAACAGCAAGACTTACACCAAGGACTATTAAACCGTGGATCCTAACCGCACTCTTCTTCGTGACCCTAGTCGCCACCCCCTCGAGCCAGTGGTTCATGAACGGAGTTCGGGTTCCGGACGAGTCGTGGCGTAAGTCGAAGGACGACTTTGGTGCGCTCTTATTCTTATCGGACAAATCCGAGGAGTTTTTGACTGCGTGGACCAATGCCACCCCAGGCGTTTCGGCCCAAACCACGACCACGGTACACCGCGGTGTACGGCTCGTTCCCTTCGTCCTCTTCATCGGGTGCCAACCAGACTCCAATGGACTCTGCAACGCATCGTTCGACGTCCAGGTACTTAAACCAGACGGATCCGAGCACTTCAGCACATCGGGTCTCGAGCTGTGGAGGGACAAGCCGGCCCCACCGGAGAGTGTCCTCGGTCTCTCGGTTGGGTACGTGGAAATTAACATCGAACGAGACGATCCGTTAGGCGAATATCTCGTGCACATCAACGCACGGGACGCGAACGCGAAGATTGGACTTGAACTCGCGCAGCGGTTCCGTGTGCTCGGGACGGTATCGACCGTGATTGGAACGGGTGAGGCGGGTTATTCAGACTCACAGGTCAACAATCCATACGGGGTAGTGATTGGACCAGACGGAGCATTGTATTTCTGTGACCTAGACAACCAACGAATTCGGCGGCTTGACTTGACGACCGGCCGCGTCACCACCGTTGCGGGCAACGGCCAGCGTGGTTACAGCGGTGACGGCGGACCTGCGCCCGAAGCGGCGCTGAACATGCCGCACGAGATCCAGTTCGATGCCAACGGGCACCTCTACATCGTCGAGCGTGACAACCACGTCGTCCGACGGGTGGACGGTGCGACCGGGATCATTTCAACAGTCGCCGGGACGGGAATCGCCGGATTCACGGGAGACGGTCGTCGAGCAACCGAGGCCCAGCTTCGGCGCCCACACAGCATCGCGTTCGGCCCAGACGGTCGGCTCCTGATCTGCGACATCGGAAACCATCGTATTCGCCGCGTGGATCTCGCCACCGACACCATCGAAACCTTCGCCGGTACTGGTGAAGTAGGGCCAACGCCTGACGGTGCATCGCTTACCGGCACTCCGTTGAACGGTCCACGTACGATTGTTTCCGCCGGCGATGGGAATCTGTATCTCGCGCTCCGTGAAGGTAACGCCATCTACCGGATCGATCTCAACGATGAGACGATTCATCACATCGCTGGTACCGGCATGCAGGGATACACTGGCGACAGGGGCCCCGCTACCGACGCGACGCTTGCGGGGCCTAAAGGACTAGCATACGGTGCTGACCACACGCTCTATGTCGCCGATACCGAAAACCACGTGATCCGACGTATTGACCTGGACACCGGTATCATCACGACCGCGCTGGGCAGCGGGGAGCGTGGTGACGGCCCTGAACCCGAACCACGCCAGTGCAAGCTCGCCCGGCCGCACGGAATCTTTGTCGACGTGAACGGCGCACTCTACGTCGGAGACAGCGAGGCACACCGAATCAGGATCCTTAGATAGTGCTGTACCGTGCTTAAAGCGCAGTCAGAATCGAAGTTAGCCACCCCAGTACATCATGGCAACTACTGGCCGTTGCCATCACACCTAAATGCCGGAAAGAGTCTGAATCTCATCAGATCATTCTTGAAATGGCGCAAGCGTTATGGAGGACAACCAAATTGGCACGGAGCAAGAAGTAGATCCGCGGTACGAGGGACTAGTTCGTGAAAAAATCTTGCGGGCTGGGGCTCGCCACGACCATCACCCTTACGGCCATAACGCCAGTCGTCAGCGCGCAAGATCTTGATAACGTAGTTGACCGCGCCAGCGCGTACATCGTGGCGCTCGGCGAGAAACTGTCAACGGTTCTTGCTGACGAGCATTACCTGCAGACCTATCGACCTACCGCAACCGCTCCTATCGAGGAACGGCGCCTCTGGTCCGAGTTCGCCCTGGTACGGGTGGCTGACCGTGACGAGTGGGTGGGCTTTCGTGACGTCATGACCGTCGACGGTCGACGCGTGCGCGACCGAGACAACCGCCTCGCTCGGCTTTTCTTACAACGGCCGGAGAACTCTCTAGCACGAGGCCGTGCGATCGCAGACGAAAGCGCCCGCTTTAACCTCGGACCAGTGGTCCGTAATTTCAACGTGCCAACTGCCGCGCTATTCCTCGTCCATCCGGCCAATGCATGGCGGTTCCAGTTCACCGAAGGGCACCCGTGGTGCGACACGTCGACCGACCTCTGCCAACTCAGCTTCGAGGAACACGAGCGACCTACACTGATCCGTACCCCCACCGGCACCAGCGTGCCGGTTCGGGGTTTCTTGTGGATCGACCTCTCCTCGGATCGGATCGTGCGCACGGAACTTCAGGCACACCTCAGGGAACGTCAACTAGACGTCATGGTAGAAGTCCGCTATGGGTATAACTCCACTCTCGATCTGTTAGTTCCCGTAGAGATGCGTGAAACTTACAACAGCGCGCGCGGCGATCAGACGACCGGAATAGCCACCTATAACGGATACCGCCGATTCAGCGTGGATGCGAGAGTGGTAAGACCTTGACCGTAGGAGTCGCAACCCACGATAACAGTGAGACGTCGAGAAAGAGCCGAGTATCCCTCGAAAATGGAAGATGACGCGCAAAAAGATAGTGACTCGGCTCACACGTGAGAATCTTCATGTGTCGCGCGGCTAATGCCGTTACTACCGACTATGCCGAGACCGCAATCGTCGACGGGGTGCTGTCTTAAAGGCAGTCGAGCGGGAGTCGATCTAACGCACTACTGCGAACTGTGTCGGGACCTCCAGTGAGGATCAACCGCGAAGAGTTGCTAATCGACAGGATTTGACCGGATGGAGTTCCCAAGGGGATTCGGACTTAGATCGACGCCGAAACTTCCAGGAAAGATGCCAGTGGGAGTTTAAACTTGGGGTTGCGTGCGCCGAATGGCACTCCCTCTATATAATGGGATTTCCCGGAACGGTACATGGCCATCGTGCAAAGCAATATCCTCGTCCATGATGATACGGAGGTCCAAATGGATGGTTCGCTCATCCGCTGTGCGCTGACGGTAGTGGTCGGCAGCCTTGTGCTAGTTGGGTTGGCTACGGCGCAAGGCGTGCCCAAACTCGACTCCTACGACGGTGTCGCCGTACGTATCCTGCAGAGTAACAATGCCGGAACCATTCAGCACGTGATCGACCCGGCCACCAATGAGGTCGTGGGGCTCATCAGAGGTTGTCCGAACCCTCACAATCTGACGTCCCACCCAGAAGGGCTCTATTATTACTGCGCGAATGAACTGGAGCAAACCGTCGACGTGTTCGACACGAAGACGCTCGAACTCGTTGAGCAGATCCGACTCTCGTCGCGTCCGAACAAAGTCGCGGTCAATAAGAAGCACCGGAAGATCTATGTGGGAATTGCTCGCCGGTCGTCTACCCCAGGGCCTGGTGTCGAAGTCGACCCGGATGCCCAGCTTCCGGCGCTCGTCGATGTGATCGACGTCGACACGCACACGTTGGTCAAGAGCATTCAGGTTCATGATCCCGTCCACAATGTCTTTATGACACCGGACGAAAAGTTTGTCGTAGCGGGTCTTCGAGGTGAAGTCGGACCTGGCATACCGACCCTTCAGGTGATCGATCCGAGCACGGACACTGTGAGCTGGGGGATGGAACTGACGGGCTACGAGCAATACGGGCGGACCCATCACGAGGTGCGACCGATGGCCTTTGAGGCAGGCGACGACGGAACCACTAAGCGAATATACGCCCAGGCCACCGGAATCAATGCTGTTTGGGTCATCGATTGGAACACGCGTGAGGTCGTCGACATGCTGTGGCCCCCGGAGCTTCCGTTATGGGAGAAGAATGCCGACGGGATTCAGGCTGGAGACATGCATGGCCTCGAGGTCCTGCCGGATCGTTCGGCCGTGTGGGCATCGAGCCGACTCGATAGCCGCATTTATGGCTGGACCTTGCCCGATCTGGAGTACATCGGGAGCGTCAAGGTCGGCCCGAGTGCCAACTGGATGACGTCGACGCCGGATAGCCGCTACATGTACGTGGCGGTCTCGGGGGCTGACCACACTTTGGCCGTGGATCTGCAGTCGCTCGAAATCGTGGCCAAGATCAAGACCGGTGCGCGGCCTGCGCGTATCAGTACCGTTATTCTGCCGCCGGACCGCGTGAATCCTAACGGAACTAACATGGGGTCCGAGGAGTAACTGTCATGGCCACGAGACAACACCGGGCGTCACATCAAGGGTGGAGGTCCCTGGTTCTGAAGAGTGCAGGCTTCGGACTGGCTTTGTGTTTGGCTGCCTCGACCTCGATCGGTTCACGCTTCCTTCAGACCCCGGCTGAGGCTCAGACTGGCACCTTTCCCACCGAGGCGGATGTGGAGACGTATCGGGACACGGTCGAGAGCGTGTTCATGACCGACCGCGGTGGCACCACCAGTGGCGGTGAAAAATCTTATGCGGCGTGCGTCATGTGCCACACATGGCAGACGAGTGTGCGGTTCAGCCTGGAGACACCTGAAACCGACAGTGGTTGGACGCTTGAGCAGTCTCGGCGAAATCTTGACGTGGTCGGTCAGCTGGTGAACACGGCGAGCCCGAACAACAGTCGATTGCTGCTGAAGCCACTCGCCCCACAGGCTGGTGGACTCCCGCACA